>Ga0114957_1002050_pt1 | contig 20177 bp, 16 predicted proteins | sample BantaG_FD_87175 | JGI IMG/M metagenome (GOLD analysis project Ga0114957, IMG submission 87175) | Marine algal microbial communities from Bantry Bay, Ireland - BantryBay_4 metaG | ecosystem: Host-associated > Algae > Red algae > Unclassified | place: Bantry Bay, Ireland | collected 2014-11-21 | reverse complement strand
TTTTCCAATGCAGTGATAAATTGGAGGCAGCGCCAAAGCCAAGGTTTGTTTCTGGAAGATAAAAAATCAGGGGAATTGCTATAAAATTGACTCTTTTTTCCACCTCAGCCTCAAATTTGTTGTATTGAAGACCAAGCTCTTGTCCATAGACTTGAGATAGTGAAACTGCTAAAAGACAGTAAAGTAGACAGCGTATTTTGTTCAAGAATGTGAAAAATTTTGATGATTTAGATCAAAGTTATGGTTTTTTAGCTAGCATATTCAATATTATAATAGGTTTTATATTGACGGATATAAGACTGAATATTAACGTGTAAATTGCTACTTTTACAAGTATATATTTTAAATAAAATAAATTTATAATTAAGATGAGATTAGTTTTTACAATTTTTTTGGTATTGGTCTTAGGCCATAGCATCTTTGCGCAGCATCCATGTGGCGTAGGTCATGAGGAGTCCTTGCTTATAACAGAAAGGCTTTTAGCTAACAAGGAAACGTTAAAGAATGGTTTTGTCAATACTAGAGATGAAACTATATATGTTCCTATCAAATTTCATTTGATTGCAAGGACTGATGGTTTTCAGAGAATTGCTGAAAGTGATGTACTTCTCCAACTAGCACTTTTAAATAGAGACTATCTAGATCAAGATATACAGTTTTATATAGAATCAGGATTTAACTATATTGACAATACGGCTACATTTTCTGATCCATCTTCAGGTGCTGCATCGACAATCCTTGGAAACAATAGGTTGAACGGTAGAGTAAATATTTTCATACCAAGTACGGCGATGACTGGCGGTGGTAGCATAGGTACAACCTTGGGTTTTTATTCGCCTTCTCAGGACTGGATTGTCATTCGTCAAGCTGAGGTTCGTCTACGTACCCCTACTCTGACCCATGAGATGGGTCACTTACTTAGTTTATTGCATCCGCATAATGGATGGGATTCGGTTGAATTTTTGAATAATGTCAATGATTATACCCCGACACCTGCGACTTCACCAAATGGAGTTCCTACTGAAAATGAAGATAGAACAGGCAATTGTAAAAATTGTGAAACTGCGGGTGACTTTTTGTGCGATACTCCACCAGATTATAATTTTGGTTTTGGATGGCCTAATTGCCAGTTTAACTTAGGTACACTCGATCCATGCGGAGTTGAAGTAGATCCACAAGAGACTTTTTTTATGGGCTATTTTTTAAGTTGTCCTGATGGTACCTATACTTTCAGTAGTGAGCAAAAATTACTTATGCAAGTCGATCTTGCGAACAGAATTACTAACAATTCTATTTTTGGCTCCTTAGCACCAGAAACAATAGCAAATGTAGAAGGAGAGGTCGCTGCAAATTTTCCACCTAACGGCGGAGAGTCTACTATGGCAGAGTCAGTTTACTTTAATTGGTCACCTATAGAAGGAGCTACAAAGTATATCTTCCAAGTTTCTAGGTTTAATAACTTTAGTTCTGGTACTACCCAAGTAATAGTAGAGGATAGTAAGAATGATATTACTATTACTGGTGAATTTCAACCTGGTATAGAATATTTTTGGAGAGTATTTCCATACAACGAAGTTTCCACTGGTGCCGGTTTTTCAGAGACTTTCTCATTCACTGCTGGAGAATTCGTAAATGTTGAAACGATAAAAGAGATATCTTCTTTTGAATTGTATCCAAATGTATTATCTACTCAAAGTGAAGTGGTATTGGATATCAATTCTGATGCTAATTTTGATGCAGATATTCAGGTTATTAATTTATCTGGTCAAGTTATTATGTCTAGAGCTGATAACATCCTTAGTGGAGCAAATAAAATAAACATTGCACTTCCTAATCTTACCCAAGGTGTTTACTTTGTCAAAGTGAAATCTGAAGACGGAATAATTTCAAAAAAGCTATTAGTTCAATAAGTGAGGAACTAAATAGTTTTTATTAAAGGGCTGGATCTGTGAAAGGATTCAGCCCTTTTTTGGTTGGGATCATGCCGTACTACGTCGGCACCAGGTCGTCCGTTCCTACATCCATGCTTGCGCGCACGCCATCCGCCCAGACAAGGCGTACCGAGCCTCTACACTGCACCACCCACCATCCACCCGCATGGATATACCACTACCACCCTTTGCTCCTCGCGCGCTCCGCTTGCTGAGGCTTAGCCTTACGGCACGCCGATTGTATGACGATAAACAATGTGAGTATATTAAAGCTGGTGTGTAATGCTTAACGATGCTGATTCACCTTCCTCAGTCACTCCATCAATATTTAAGGTAAAATTATCTTCTGCATTCTCTGATACCTTCGTCGCTCCTAATTCAAATAATAGCATACTTAGACCAGAAGTGGAAACAAAAAGGTAATGAAACCACTAGCACTACCAAAGTCATCCTCAAAATCAAACATGCTGGTAACAGTCTCCTCATCCAGGACATCTACAGTAACCGTATATGTTCGGAGTCTTCACAATCACCAATTAATGCACCAATACTAAACTGATAAAGACTGCTGTAAGTCACATTTAGTACTGCAGCTAATAAGGGTCAATTACTGCCATCTATATTTACAATGTCTCCTATAGTAGGAATTGAGCAAGATGAATTATCCCTATCATCACCATCACCACAACTTGTAAATGTGATAGGCACATGGTCAAACAAAGCGCAGATAAAACTCAAAAAAAATGAACATTTAAATGAGTGTATCTAAATCGTTTTAATTGAAACAAAATTCAGAAAAGAATTGCCTCGTCTTTAGAAAGTGTACAAAAATAAAGAAAATAAGTGATTCTAAATTCACAGAGGAAACTAAGACTCTAAAAGACCAAGAAGCTAACAGACTAAGAAACTGCCAAATTATTTTACCTTCCGGGGAGGTCCCCATTGCTCAAGAAAAGTCAAAGCCCCGAAGTAAATCAAAGCAATTACAGATAAAGTTGAGAACCAGAAGTATTTTTCTGGATAAAAATATACGGTCACACACATCAAAATAAAAAATAGAGCCGCGATAATTGAGGACGCTAATTTCCAACGATGTGCCTGTGAGGGATAAATATATTTGAGCGGAACTAAATGCGCAACCGCAAAAAATATAATTGTCAATACATTGAGCCAATCTGGCCAAGTAAAAACGAAGATCAAGTAATACACAACGATGTTCCATAAAACTGGAAACCCGATGAAATATTTGTCTTCACTAACCATGCCTGTCTTACCATAATAAACTGCGCTTACCAACAAAATCACTGCAGTTAACGGGAGCCTCGCTTCAACCAAAACCAAATCAGACTGATAAAAGATATAGGCAGGAACAATAGCAAAATTAAAAAAGTCGACCACGTAATCTATCGTCCTACCGTCCATATTCGGTAGTACCTCGGTGACCATAAACATACGCGCAAAGGTGCCGTCTATACCGTCAATCACAAATGCTAGAATCAACCACAACATGGCTTGACGAACATCCTGATTTTGCATAGCCAAAAGCGCCATAAACCCTGCCAAGAGACCCGAGGCAGTAAATAGATGTACAAACCAGGCTAGCAATTTTTGAATAAATGTCGGCTGAAGTGAAGAGGACATATGTATTTTAGCTTCTAAAGCGAATTATGATGCAAACTACATCTAAATCAAGTGCTCATTCGTTATAAGTAAAGTATTTAAATTGCATTGTAAATAAAATATAAACATTATGAAAGTATTTCAGCTTCTAATTTGCGCTTCTATATTATCTTTTGCGCAGCCTTCAGCAGCGCAAAAGATAAAAATGACTCCTACAAACAACCCAGCTGAGCTTGGAAAAGTGAACTGGTTGCGAGATTATGATCAGGCATTAGTCAAGGCTGAAAAAGAAAATAAGCCTATTTTTATCTTGTTTCAAGAGGTACCTGGTTGCAGCACCTGTTCTAAGTTTGGTTTTGGTCCTCTGTCGGATCCTTTTATCGTAGAGGCGATTGAGGATAATTTTATACCTCTTGCAATCTACAATAATAAAAAAGGAGTTGATGCTGAGATCCTAAAAAAGTTTAATGAGCCAGCTTGGAATAATCCAGTAGTTCGAATCATTAGTGCAAATGAGCGTGATCTGGTAGGTCGGATGGCTAATCGATGGACGCCTTCTGATTTGTTGTCGACCATCATAGCAGGTATAGAAAAACAGGGTGCAGAAGTACCGACTTACTTGAGCTTACGTCTCGATGAAAAGGAGGGTCAAGAAAATATCAAAGAGGCGAATCTTGCGATGTATTGTTTTTGGACTGGTGAAAAAGAGATCTCTAAGATAGATGGCGTCTTGTCAACCGAGGCAGGATTTATGCACGGCAAAGAGGTAGTCAAAGTGCAGTATGATGCTGATCGAGTCACTCTCCCTACCCTAGTCAATCAAGCTGCTGAAAAAAGCTGTGCTGATGCTGTATTTGTAGAGGATGACTATGATCTTTCTGAACTAAAGAAAGCAACCGAAATAAGCAATATCAAAAGAGCCGGTAGCTACCACAAAGATAAGGAGGTAAAATACTATTTGACGAAAAGTAATTATAGGTTTATTCCTATGAGTCCCTTGCAACAGGCGAAAGTAAATGCAGCGCTAGGTAGCAATCAGAATCCTGATGTGTATTTGTCTCCTAGACAAAAGGCGATCAGAAAATATATTGCTAATCACAAGAGTGATAAGTGGGTTAGTCAGATCAATCAAGAGATGGAGGCAACATGGTATAGCTTGTTGGATAGGGTTGTGTTGGATATGTAATTAAGAATAATAATAAAAATTCAGAATTAATCTGAACACCACAAAATGATTCTGCTTTTCTATATTATGGGCACCTCTATTAACTACATTCTTGGTCGATCAGAAAATTAAAAAATTTCTTAAGCGAATTAAAGAAATTCATACAGCGTTGTTTGTCAGTCGCATAGCTAAGGCTATTCTCCCTCCTCACGCCTTGTCTGATTTCCTTTAATTCTACTTTCGATCCAAGAGGCAGTTAATAGAGGTGCCCTTATGTTGTCGCCTAAGACACGGTGTTGATATTTAAAGTATCTTCGCAGCAAAATTAAGATCCTTGTATAAAAAATTACATCGTCCACTTTGCCATGCCGTAGTAGAGACACTGCATCAGATTTTTGCAGAAGGAAGAAAAGCTGATAAGGCCATTCAGACCGTCCTCAAATCCAATAAAAAATATGGGTCTAAGGACCGAGCGTTTATCGCGCTCAACAGTTATGAAATCGTTAGGTGGTGGCGATTACTACATCACTATAACAAGTCCAACTATCAAACCAATCACGATCCCAAAACACTCTGGAATCTACTTGGCATCAGTCTCCTCAGACAAGAGTACTATCTGCCCGAATGGGAAGAGTTCGTTCCAATGAAATCCTTTGACAAAGCTGATCTAGAGAAAAAGAAACCTACAGAAAGAGCCATCATAGAGTCGATCCCTGACTGGATGGATAGGCAAGCTGTTGCTAGTATAGATGCAGAAGTTTGGGGCAGAGAACTAACAGCAATGAATAAGCAAGCGGATGTTTTTCTTCGTGTCAACACCTTAGCCACCAATCATAAGGAACTACAAGAGTCGCTCAGTGCTGAAGGTATCGAAACTGCTGTAGTCAAAAATGTACCTTCTGCGTTACGTGTTACTTTGCGTAAAAACTTATTTACTACCAAAGCTTTTAAACAAGGTTGGTTTGAAGTGCAGGACGCTGGATCACAGCAAATTCCTCCATTCTTACAAGTTGCACCTGGTATGCGTGTCATAGATGCATGTGCAGGTGCAGGTGGAAAGAGCCTCCAACTGGCTACACTGATGGGTAATAAGGGTTCCCTCGTCGCTATGGACATCCACGAGTGGAAACTCAAAGAACTTAAACTGCGTGCCCGAAGAAATGGCATTCACAACATTGAGGGTCGGGTTATTGAAAATTCTAAGGTCATCAAAAGGTTGTCTGAAAAAGCAGATCGCCTGCTTTTAGATGTACCCTGCTCTGGTCTTGGTGTACTTCGGCGTAACCCAGATTCCAAGTGGAAGATGAAACCTGAATTTTTAAAAGAGGTCGCCAAAATCCAAAATGATATCCTATTCAGTTATTCTAAGATGCTGAAACCAGGTGGCAAGATGGTTTACGCAACTTGTAGTATTCTGCCGATGGAAAATGAAATGCAAGTGCAGAAATTTCTAGCGGCACATTCCAATTTTTCTTTGGAAGAAGAAAAGCATATCTCCCCTGCTGATAGTGGCTTTGATGGATTTTATATGGCGAGGCTAGCCAAAGGCCAAAAATTGTGAATGGTGAATTGTAAATGGTGAATTCCTTGCTTACTTGTACATTATTATAGAAGGCCGATTTCTCTTCAAAGTGCACATGTGTTAAGCGAAACGCATACCTTGCCGAACACCAAAGAGGCATTCATAATTCACAATTTATAATTCACCATTAAAAAAATCATCCGTTATCAAAACTATCTGCTAGCATAGATCGGTAATGATCCTTGATCTTAGTCAACTTTACACTATTAAGGAAGGAGGAGTATGCCAAATAACTCACCAAGAATCTGGTGTCTTTCATCCAAGGAGGGAGAAATTCTGGTGATTTAATTAAGCCTTCTTTTTCAAACATGGAAAGAACGGGAATATCTTCAATACTAAGTTTACCTACAAATAATAAATCCATTAAGTCAGCTCTGCCCTCTGCAACCATGATACGGAGAAAATTATGCACCCGAATCAAACCATCTAAATAAACAATATCTTTTGTAAAAGGTGCTCCGCCAGTGAGAACACCACCTCTGAAGACTCTTCGAGATGATTCGAAGGCTTGGTCCGCTGAGCCTATTTGTCCGAGGTAATAATTATAGACCTCTATGAAGTCAGCACCATCGACTGCCATCTGGATAGCCAGAATACGATCCGATAAGCGACGCAAACGATCTAAGTCTATCGTACCAGATATAAATTCTGAAAATACAGCTAAGCCTTCTTGAGTTTTGGTGGTACCAGGATGTGCGGCACCCAAAATTTTGAGCTGCTCTTGATTGTTGCCGTTGATCGAAGTCGCGACATGAATATAGGCTTCATGGTAAATTAACTGATCGATATCCTTATCAGAAAAACAAGCTGTATCTCTGACTCGGATTCGCCTTCTACCGGCTATCGCATTGGAGGCAATTTCTCTGTCGATATATATTTCGGGTGCTTTAGCTCCAAAAAATCTATTTACAGCGGACTCGATTTGAGCTACTACTTCACTAGCTAAGATGCAAGCCTCAGGTGGTGCACCAAGATCAAGCCCATCCAGATGTTCATACATCCCCTCAAAATGATTAGCTAAGTCCAGAGAGGTACTTTCTCCGTCCATGAGTGGTGACTTTGGAGAACCGTACAACTGATCAGAATGATAATAAAACTTCTTTGTGCCTAAACTTTGTAGCAAATGTGCACCTTGCTCTAATTCCCTAATAATCTCCTCTGCCCAGGCGCGAACAAGATTGTCTTTGGGTACGAGCTGTTTTGCCTTTTTCAGTAAAGATAAGGTTTCGGAGACGTCCACCTTTGGATAATCTACTACAGGTAGCTTTCGTGCTTTGTCTGCAAAAAATTGATCCGCGACTTTAGAATCCCAAGAAATGTTTCTCAGTATCCGAATGGACTTGGATGCCTCGTATAGGGTATCGCTCAGGGCAATTATATCTTTCATTTTAAAGTTTTAGGCATTAAGTATTATGTTTTGAGCTTTGGTTTTTGAAGTTTGGGTTTTGTTTTTTTGTTGCCGCAGTTCATTTTTTACCTTTAACTTTTAACTAATTTCAAACCGCTCAATTGAAACTTCCGCAGCTAACTCTTGACCTTCTTCCATATGCTGAATCAACTGATCTGCCCAATACGGCGCAAGGGAACTCCCCTTAGTACCCAAGGCATTGAACACAAATACATCTGCATGCTCGTTGTGTCTACCTAAATAAGGACGCCGATCTTTACCCGTCGGACGTACAGCCGCAATATGCTTTTTAACATTGAAAGGCACCTGAAGACTATCGCGTACTTTGCCTAATAACCACTCATATCCCTTGTTAGTAGGACTAGCATCTACAAAATCCCAGTCGTAGTTAGCTCCTACCCAAAATTGATTATCCTCATTCAAGGGCACAAAGAAAACTTTGTGCTTGTAAATATCGGTTGTGGTGATACTCGGTATCTCAAGAAGCAAGCACTCTCCTTTGGCAGGTACCATAGGTAGATGATTGAACAGCGGGTTATTGACAATTCCAATACCTTCGCAACAAACCATTTTTTCGAATTGCACAGACTTATATTGAATAAAATCTGAGTCCAAATTTAGTTGATCAAAATCAAGAAGCTCATTGACAAACTTGCAGCCATGATCCATTAAATATTTTTTAGCTTCTAAGATAAATCCTGTTAAGTCTAGACGCCCTCCATGAATAGTACACCAATCCTCACTATCTCGAAAGTGTTTAGTTTCTATTTTCTTATTTTCTTCAAAGTACTGGTTATAGTGTGGATCACCTTCTCGATTCTCAAAATTGACGACTTCATTTTTTGAGAAGAGCGCACGATTGATTTTGGTATGTTTAAAGTAGGAGGTTCCCCACAGCGAATCATAGTGCTCATAAAAATCACTAGCCACCGACATCAACTGATCATACATCCAAGAACGCACAAAGCGTTGACCAGTAACAGGATTGATAATGCCAGCTGCGACATGACTAGCGCTAGAATCATCTTCTTTATTGTATATCTTTATGGAGTTACCATTTTCCAAAAGTTGCAATGCTAAAACTGTGCCTGCGATTCCAGCACCTACTATTAAATAATCTATCTGCTCTGTATTCATAGATTTTCTAATTCTAGCTTCAGCTTTTTAGTTAGGGATTTGACTACTAGATCATAGGAATCATCAATAAGAGCTGTGATCAGCCTGCCATCTAAGGTCCCTTCACAATTGACCGTATTCCAGTGTTTTTTACTCATGTGATAGCCTGGTTCTATTTCAGGATGCAGCTCTCTAAGCTCTGCTGCGCGCTCTGGATCACACTTCAGATTGATCGCAAATTCCTCCCTTTGTAATCCGGTCAAGGCAAACATCTTTCCCATGACTTTGAAAACTAAGGTATGCTCGTCGAAGGGAAATTCTTCTGTGACGCCCTTTTTCGCAAGGCAGTGTTGCCTAAAATATTCTAAATCAATCATAAATTGTATTAATCATCTTACTTACTTAAATCATTTCAATAATTGAATTGGTAATGGTAAATTTATTCAATTATTTACACATCTTATGAATATTATGAAAAAGCATATTGTCGTTTTAACGGGTGCAGGCGTGAGTCAAGAAAGCGGAATCAATACTTTCCGAGATGCAGATGGGCTTTGGGAGGGTCATGACGTTCAAGAAGTAGCCACTCCCGAAGGCTTTGCCAAGAATCCAAATCTGGTGCAGACTTTCTATAATCAACGAAGGGCTCAATTACATACAGTTGAGCCAAATGAAGCACATAAAGCATTGGTAAGATTAGAAGATAAATTTGAGGTAAGTATCATCACCCAGAATGTAGACGACCTGCACGAGCGCGCTGGTAGTTCCACAGTCCTTCATCTTCATGGAGAACTTCGGAAAGTACGCAGCACGCACTATCAAGAGCTCATTTATGACTGGGATAAAGATTTAATTTCGGGTGATCTGTGTGAACGAGGGTATCAGCTGAGGCCACATATCGTATGGTTTGGAGAAGCTGTCCCTATGTTGGAAAAAGCAGTTGAAGTCACCAGTACAGCAGATATGGTCATAATTATCGGAACTTCGATGCAGGTCTACCCTGCTGCTAGTTTAGTGGGCTTTGCGCCTACAGGAACTCCAATATACTACGTAGACCCTAAACCGACTTTGAATCACGCATTGCAAGTCGCAAATAATGTGGAGATCATACAGGAGAAAGCTGGAAAAGGTGTAAATGATTTGGTAGAAAAGCTACTGGTATAGTACAGCACTTATACCCCCCACTATGAGGAAGCAACACGTCAATATGATAGTATGAATCAGAAATAGTAAGAAACTCTTTAAAATTGTCTTAAACCAAGTTTGCTTGTAGTAGTCATGCAATGTCTTTACAAACCAGATCGAGCCAAAAGTCTGAATCAAAATCCAAAGTCCAGTACTTATGCTTTCATTACAAAACCCAGCCAGGATTGCTATAACTGCTATCAAAAACATCAAACTTTGGAATGTCATCAGCAGAATCAGATGTTCTACATAGTAATATGGCCTCCGTATGTAAAGCAATTTCATAAAAAATGCTAATACGAAAGTAGACACCACAATAGTCCAAAGTGAATTAGTCAGCATAAAAATAATCCAAGACCGTGGATCTTTTTTAAAATTTATGTACTGCAAGAAGAGCGTTTTATTATAGAACCCTTCAACATTATATTTTTCATATAACTCTTCTTTAGAAAGGTTTTTGATATCATATGTTGCTATTTTATATTTATTAGTACTTCCCTCATTATCAGTAGATATACCCCCAACATCATATACAATAATAGAAGGCGGAGAATCAATAGAATCTTTAGCCATCTGCTCTTTACTGAAGAACATTCCATTTCTCAGTGAATCAATATTTGCTTCAGGAGCTAAGGGAAAACTCAAACTTAGACTATCAAATAAGGGAATCATGTCCTCTTTTATGGAAGACTCATAGAGGTTCTTTGTCTCACTAAAACTACTTGAATTGTCATTGCTAGTCTTTAGCAAATAAGAAACTGCCGCCGATAAAAGAAAAAAGGAAACAATAAAAAATCTACCTGGATTGAGATATCTTTTACGCTCCCCTCTGACGTATGCTTCTGTTAGAAAATAGGGCCGCCATATATTACCAATGGTTTGGAAAAACTTAGATTCAAGATTAAAAATGGATGAAAATACTTCCCGTAAAAGCTGCCAGATAGACAGTTTGTAGCTCTTGATCGCTTGGCCACACTGTTGACAAAAGCTATTCGAGCTATTGATTGACCAATTACAGTTCAGACAGTCAATTACTTGATTGGGTGGCAGCTTTCTTTTACTCATCAGGTGGTTCTATCGAATATCCAAAATACAAAAATTGGAAAGAAATACAAAGTGAAAGAAATGTATCTGGGGCTAGTGAGTAGGTAAGCGTACCGTCCTTCAAAAAGAGATTTACTTATCTTTATTAGTAATTGGGCTGTTAAGGTATAACAGCTTTTGATAGGTGTATTATGATTACCTCGTTAGATAGTATCCCGCATACTCCTTTTTTTGTTTTGCAATAACCTAATACCTGAGCACTAGAGCATTCTTTAAAACTGAGGACAAAGAATAGATTCATTATCATACTCTCCTAGATAAGCTAAGCTTAACTCGAATGTGCCTTGACGGGCATTATAGGTAGATATTGCCTCTGTATTTAAGTCGTAACTCATGCCTAGCAAGAATCCATTCACTTCCAATCCTACCATTGCAATTACGGAGTCATTAATCGTAGTATTTAGTGCGTCATTAGCGAACCGTGTCCAGGCACCAACATAAATCGCAGTACTATTAAATTCATCGATTCTAATTCGTAGGTTAGCACCACCATTGATTTGAAACTGAGGCCCTTGAGATAAGATCATAAGTCTAGGAGATATTTGATATCGATTGCTGAGTGCAATCACAGCTCCTGCGTGCGCCGTATAATTTCTGTCGAGAAATACTTCAAGGCGGTTTTCTAATCTATCTTCAAAAAATGAAACACTAGGTTCAAAAATATGATGCAAAGCTGCCCCTGCAAATATGGAGAAGTCTCTAGAAATTAAAGAACGGTAATTTAAGCCAATAGAGTAATCACCAAAAGTAAAATTGTTGATAGGAAAACCTTCAGCTGTTGGTAAATCAAAAGCATCAATTTCGTTAAACTGATCATCGAAGATTAACTCATTAAAATTGACATTCCTTTGCACCACACCAGCTTGAAATCCTAAGGTTAATACATTTCTCGATTTCTTGTCAAAAGATTTGTGGTAGGCTAAGGATAAAGCCATTTTTGACTCTCGAAAATCTACACCTTCTACCTTATCGTTATAAAATACAAGGCCCACCGCTATTTTATCTCTTTTCACAAATCGTAAAAAATAATCCAGCCCAAATTTCACCTCCAAAGATGCGGCAAAAGTACGATAAGGGTTATCCAAAGCAGATCTCCACTGATCTCTATTGATCAATCCAATACGATATTTTGCATTAAAATCTCCCGTAAGTGCTGGATTTAACGTCAAAGGAGACGAGTAAAATTGCGAAAAGTGTCTATCCTGAGCGCTTAAACTCGTAAAACAAAAATATATAATGGAAACTAGGGCAAGCTGCTTTATCACGATCACGTAGTTTTATAAAATAGTAAACGAAGGATTCACTCCTATATTACCGCGCAAAGGTACTTATTAGTTGCATAATTGTGTCAAATAAAAATGGGCTAATTGCCTCGCAATTAGCCCATTTGTAGAGTAAATACTCAGTGAAATACTAGTTATTCAACTTACTTTTCACTTTGCTAACCACTCCTTTCTGCGACTCAATGTCGCTTTCTACTTGAATTCTCATATTCTTAGCTTCTTCAATTTTAGCTTTTTCTTCCTCAATCTTTTCTAAATACTTTTCTATATCATCTTCAGAATTTTCTTGATCTTTATTAATGTCTTTCAAATTTCCTTCTAAATCTTTCAGCTTATCTTCCTCAAACTCTAGCATTTCAGCAATATAAATATCGTACACTTCTTCAGAAAACTCATTCAACATCATTTTTGCGTTTTTGTACTTTTCTGGATAATCTCCTGAATTTAAATACGCACCTCCCAAATCAAACCATATGGCCAGCTCAGTATCGTCTCCCTTTTGCGTAGCTAGTGAGTAAACATCGACTGTGTTGTCACTTAAACTTTCAAGCTTGGCATCATCAGCAAACATCTCATCAGATTTTTTAATGCTTTTGACTTTAGCTTTGCGGTCTTTCATAAATTTTTCGAATTCCTTGCACACGACCTTTTCCTCTGCTTTAGGTAAAATTATAACCAAAGCATTATTCTCACCCTGTGACATGGGCTTCTTTGCTTCCATTACTTGCCCGTATGATGACGTGACGTATAAGATTGATAATAAGACAATTGTAATAAATTTCATGTTTTAATGTTTTTGATTCAAACACAATATAGACAGTATTTGTTCGACTTGGTAACTAAATTATACCTTACCAAAACCTTACGTATTTGTTAAAAGGCATACCTACAGTGGAATATTACCGTGTTTCTTTTTAGGAAGTTTAGCCACTTTATTCTCAAGCATTGCGAAAGCTTTGGTCAACTTTATTCTAGTATCCTTTGGATCAATCACCTCATCTATAAAACCACGCTGCGCCGCTCGATATGGGTGAGCAAACTTAGTCGCATATTCTTGCTCCTTCTCAGCCAACTTCTTTACAGGATTCTTTGCCTTGGCAATTTCCTTTCTAAAGATGATCTCACTGGCTCCCTTAGCACCCATCACAGCGATCTCAGCGGATGGCCAAGCATAGTTCATATCCGCTCCGATATGCTTGCTATTCATCACATCATATGCACCACCATAAGCCTTACGTGTTATCAAACTCACTCTAGGAACAGTAGCTTCACTAAAAGCATACAGGAGTTTTGCTCCATTCACTATGATCCCATTCCATTCCTGATCAGTGCCTGGCAAAAATCCAGGAACATCCACCAGGACCAAAAGTGGGATATTAAAGCAATCACAAAAGCGAACAAAACGTGCCGCTTTCTTACTACTATTGACATCTAAGCAACCTGCAAGTGACATCGGTTGATTACCCACGATCCCAATACTCCTACCCGCAAGGCGCGCAAACCCTACTATAATATTCTCTGCATAATTTTCGTGTACCTCAAAAAATGAATCTTGATCTACCAACTCCGACACGATGTCTCGCATGTCATAGGGTTGAGTCGCATTTTGAGGAACTATATCCGCAAGCTTTGGGCGCTGCTCATCTCCTATAACATAATGTTTTTTGAATGGCTTCTGCTCACAGTTTTGTGGCATATAGCTCAATAGCTTCTTGATTTTATGAATGCAATCTACATCATGCAAAGCCGTTACATGCGTTACCCCTGATTTCGTACTATGCGTAGACGCCCCACCTAATTCTTCCGCAGTTACCTTTTCATTCGTCACCGTTTTGACCACATTCGGTCCTGTGACAAACATATAGGAAGTATTCTCTACCATCAGCGTAAAATCCGTCATCGCAGGTGAATAAACCGCTCCGCCAGCACAAGGGCCCATTATAGCAGATATCTGTGGAATCACACCTGAGGCATGCACATTGCGCACAAAAATATCGGCATATCCTCCTAGCGATCGAACCCCTTCTTGTATTCTTGCCCCACCACTATCATTGAGTCCTATCAGTGGTGCTCCGTTCTCCAGCGCCAGATCCATTATCTTACAAATCTTCTCTGCGTGCGTCTCAGACAAAGAGCCACCAAAAACCGTAAAATCCTGCGCAAAAACATATACCAGACGACCATGTACAGTACCGTATCCCGTGATCACCCCATCACCATAAAACACCTGCTTATCCATCCCAAAATCCGTTGTACGATGGGTCACAAACATTCCAATCTCTTCAAAGGAATTGGTATCTAGCAACAACTCCACACGCTCCCGAGCTGTCAATTTACCCTTGGCGTGCTGCTTTTTTATCCTATCTTCTCCCCCACCTTGCTGTGCTATTTGGATCTTATCATTTAGCGTGTCCAACTTTTCTTTCATCCTGATATAAATTTATGTTTGGTCAAAAATAGTATTATAAAAATGAATATTAGGGGAAGAATTAAAAAAAGCATATTTTTCGCCGTAATTCTACAATACGTTACGTATAACTTCGACAACTTTAATAGATATGGCAACCATAACAGAAAATAAATTATCATCTCGAGTAACTAGTATGGCAGAATCTGCCACACTGCTCATGTCCAAATTAGCAAGAGAATTAAGCTCTGAAGGTCACGATGTGATCAGTCTTTCTCTCGGCGAACCTGACTTTGACACCCCAGACCATATCAAGGCATTTGCCAAGAAAGCATTGGATGAGGGCTACACCAAGTACACTCCAGTTTCAGGATTACCAGAATTGAGAAAGGCGATCATCACTAAGTTCAAAAGAGATAATAATTTGGACTATGCCTTGGATGAGATTGTGGTATCTAATGGAGCTAAACAGAGCATTTTTAACATCTGTATGGCCTTGCTAGATCCAGGTGATGAGGTCGCAGTATTGACTCCATTTTGGGTATCTTACTCCGCCATTATCGAACTCGCAGGAGGTACTCCAGTATACGTGAGCGCGGGCATTGACGATGACTTTAAGGTGACTGCAGCACAGTTAAAAGCTGCCATTTCTGATAAAACCAAGTTTGTCATTTTTTCCTCTCCTTGCAACCCAACTGGATCTGTATATAATAAAGAAGAACTTTTAGAATTATCTAAAGTGATCTTAGAGTTTCCAAATTTATTAGTAGTGTCCGATGAGATTTATGAGTTTATCAATTTCACAGATGCTCACGCAAGTATCGGTGCTATGCCAGGCATGTTGGAACGTGCGATTACTGTCAATGGTTTTGCTAAAGGCTTCGCTATGACCGGATGGAGATTAGGATATATGGGCGCACCAGCATGGGTCGCTGCGGCTTGCACTAAGATTCAAGGACAAGTTACTTCAGGTGCCAATGCCTTTAGTCAGAAAGCAGGTGCCGATGCACTTTTAGCTGACCTTACTCCGACCCACAAGATGAAGGAAGCGTTTGCAAACCGTAGAGAACTGCTGATCGGTTTACTCAACGAGATTCCAGATTTCAAAGTCAATTATCCTAAGGGTGCTTTCTATATCTTTCCAGACATTTCTGCCTACATCGGCAAAGAATTCAATAATGGCCAACATTTTAAAAATGATGAGGAATTTGCCTTGTACATTTTACGCGATGCACATGTTGCTGTGGTTGCTGGTTCAGCATTTGGAGCTCCAGGCTGTATTCGTATTTCTTACGCCGCGAGCGAGGAGACCTTAACTGAGGCCGTCCGCCGGATAAAGGATTGTTTGAGTAAATTGGTGTAGGATTATTTTAAGACTTTGTTTTTTTGGTTTGGGGCCTACTCCAAAGCTCTGCTACCAAGCATGTGCGCATGGAGTCGCTATGTTTCGTAGCTCCCTATTCGGTCGGCCCTCCGGGCTGGCGATGCTAACACTTCAATTCTGCCCACAATCGCCACTACTGCGCAGCGCTAGTCCAACAAAAAGTCTTCTAACTAAATCTTGCATACCTCAGCAAGTTTACTTATGTTTCTCGTCTCAAAAATAGCCGAGCAAGCCTTCCTATATATGTTCACTGGACATATATTGCTTCGCACCAGTCAGTCACATAGCTCGCTATTCACTCGGTCCTTTGCCGACACACTAGCTACTGCACGGACTGGCTCGTTCCTCGCCACCACTCCTCAGCACTTGCCCGGATTGTTTAACTTTTTAGTTATCTTTAATCTTAATGAAATTTTACATCTTTTAGTATATGCGATGAAACTGTTTATAAAATCCAATATGACATCTTCGATCCGCAAAATCAATTATCTAGGCCTGTATTTTTTATTCTATATCTCTGCCTATGTATATTCACTCGTCGCAAAATTTTCTTGGTGGGTAGATCCAAATCACTTATTGCAATCTCTTCACAATAGACCTTATTCTTGTTGGTATCTCTGACCCAAATTCTTAGAAGCCATTTTGAGTTTTTTCCACTCCCTTTTAATTCTCTATTTACTTCATCAATATTTTTCCAAGAAATAAATCTGCTATTCAATAACTTTATCCCTTTGGAATTAATAATTATGTAAGGGTCTTTAATTTTAGACTTATTATCAGCTTCATATAAGATGTATAAAGCTGGTATTAGTATAAAACATCCATAAAGCAAATTATCAAATATAATCCAATAAAGAGCGACACCAAACATTATTAAACCTAAACCCCACAACGTTCTCAAGGATACCTTTGAGTAGTATATTATAGATTCTTGAGGAATAGATCCATCATCATCATACAATTCTAATTCATCTTGAATTTTAAATTTTTTTTGAATCTGTTTTAATTTTTCTTTATGTAGAAAACTTCGAATTTCAGTCTTTTCAAACCAGCTACCATCTGGCCAAATTAATTTCTCATTTATTGCCCGTCTTTTTAATTCATGAACATTTCTACAATTACCAAATGCGAAAATTCTCCATTTCGTTATCATCGCACTCCAATAAAACCATGCCCCTAAAATACTCAATACTATACCAAAATGAAACCAGCCTGTCTGATAATAAGCTGCTAAAAACACAGAAAATATTGGTCCAATAATCAAAATGCCAATTACAGGATAATTGACCATTTGGTGGCCTTTTGAAATTGCTTTATCTATAGTTAATTTATCCATGATACTTCCAATCAATGATATCCTATCCAAACTTACTAAATAAATTTATTTTTTAAGTGAGTGATAGGAATGAATACCGATCTCATCGGGATGACCAAGCCAATTGCAGAGCTTGGAGGTGTAGCTGGCGCAGGGCCGAAGCGAACGCGGAGTCATGGATAGCACGACCTCTTGTGCGCTGGGCTGGTAAACAAGCTAAAGAGGTCACTCCCAAAATATCATAAGCTTCTACCTTTTTCAACTACTATAAGAAAAGCTAATAGACGAACTAAGCATGACACGAGTATGGCATGGAGGAAACATTCCTTGACGAACGCAAATTATATTTAGTACTAAAAAAAGGGCAATCTTCAGTAAATGAACATTGCCCATTTAGGGTATTATAAGCAAATCTATGATTAGTGTAGTAGAATCATCTTACGAGTAGCGGAATACTTTTCAGAATTGAACTGATAGTAGAGTGTACCACTCGTCTTGAATGCCTCCGCGTTCAAGTCAATTTCATGGTACCCACGATCAAATTTATCTGCGATTGAAAATACGACCTTACCCGTTACATCATACACCTTCAAGCTAGCTTTGGTTGACTCAGGAAGGTAGAATGAGATCATTGTCTTCTCCGTAAACGGGTTTGGATTATTTTGGAATAACTCGAACGGAGTGCTTGTTGAAATTACTGGGTCGGCTTGTGTAAATACTAATGACAAATTGTGATTTTCTTGCTGTAAAGCATATGCCTCAGCTTTTGTATACTTATTCGTGAGTTTGATAAGATCACTCAAGATCGCATTTGACTTAGCAGTAAAATTCAGAGAAAATAATATCTCATCATTATTAATACTGATCGACTTACCCATCTCTGTAAAGGAAGTCGTAATGATTCCCTCATCAAGCATAGTATATCCAAAGTTACCCTTATCGACTTGAAGCGCTCCTGCTTCAACAGAAATAAAGTCAAGTACATTCTGATCAAAATCCAAAGTGAACTGATATCCTAAAATATCTACAAAATCTGAGGCTCTGAAATCTAATTGATATGCATTGCCAGCAATTAAGTCAAGATCATTTATCATGAAACGCAGAGATGAATTGATTCTCTCTTCTGTAGATTTCGAATTGAAGTTGGATGCATTTCCATCAAGATCACCAATCTTCACCGCTACAAAATTTTCGTGCATCTTATCGTTATCCAACATAACAGCTATGCTCTGCGGATAATCTTCTGACCATGGAGAAGTAGGATTCTGGAAAATATAATCTTTATCGACGAATCTCCAAGAGGTGTTATTTGAAAAGTTATCGATGGCATATAGGATCAACTGTCTCAATTCTACCATGTCGAGAATATCTACTTTTTTATCATTATTTATATCTGCCGCAATCAACTGATAAGGCGTAGATAGTTCATTGATCTGTAAGACATGCTGCGCCAGAAGAACCAGATCGAAGGTAGATATACCTTCTGCGACTCCGTCTAATTTTTCTGGAGTCACCGTATACATGACATCCTTAGGTTGATTAGAGGCATAGATGCCAGCGGCATTTGTCATTACCCTATCGTTCCCAACAAATACAGAAACATTTTCCACGCTTTTGTTGAGCTCAGTAGCAGTTACCCCACTGATAATAGCAGATGAGCCTGCGCCAGTTTCTGGGCAGTTGTCCCCATTATCTTGAACAAAAACAGTGACCAGGCAAAAGTCTGCATTTCCTGCTTCATCTTCGACCCATAGTTCAACGGCAATTGCTCCACCAAATACGAGATCTGAACAACAAAGATCAATAGAGGTAGTAGATGCACCACTGTCTCCTGCTCTGCGGATACGGACATTGTCATTCCATTCTTCAGCAGTTCTTTCTGTACAGTTGTCTTCTGCATACTTCAACAAATCAGATGCCTGTACAGCTACACACTCTCCGTTATTCATCACTACTGTCGTGATATCTTGACATACAGGAGTTGGATTTTTGCAGTCTTTGATAGAGAAAGTAAACTCTTTTACGATTTCATTTCCACAGCCATCGGCAGCAATCCACCTAATAATATGATCTCCATATGGATAAATTCCAGAAGCATCATTTCCACTAAATTCGGCATCATATGTACCATCACTAAATTCATCGATTTGATACCTCAGTTCTACAGCAGCCACCTCAGAACATATGTCTTCTGCTGATGCAACAAGCTCTACGAAACCCTCACACCCATCCGTAAAATCACATTCATCAGGTACTGTAAATGTAATCGTAGGCGCCTCAGCATCTAGTACTTTGATGACCTGAGTATATTGAAAATATCCATCATCGTCTCTAAATGTATTCGGAACAGGAAGTGGCGTACCCAAGTCCGTAAATCCACCCGCTGAAGAATTTTCTACAATGCAGTGATTGATGATGGTATAAGTTCTTTCGATCTTGTAGCAAGCGTCTTCGACTTGAACAAAAACTCTATCTTCTGTAGATATTGCAATATGTTCACAATCATCTTCTGTAATGACTGGACCCGGTATATCTTCTAAAGCACAGTTTGTGAATATTTCATCAGCTGGAAATTGAACAATGAAATCAGATACATGCATTACGGTTACAGATTGAGTACAAGTTTCATCATTTGACTTCACAGAGGCATCTGATGCTGTATATGTTCTGGTCAATA
>Ga0114957_1002049_pt1 | contig 20188 bp, 10 predicted proteins | sample BantaG_FD_87175 | JGI IMG/M metagenome (GOLD analysis project Ga0114957, IMG submission 87175) | Marine algal microbial communities from Bantry Bay, Ireland - BantryBay_4 metaG | ecosystem: Host-associated > Algae > Red algae > Unclassified | place: Bantry Bay, Ireland | collected 2014-11-21 | reverse complement strand
TCTTGCGAACACTACCCCCTCAAGGTAGCGCGTCTACCAATTCCGCCACGTGCGCAATTTAAATCGGTGGGCAAATATAGAAAGCTATATGGTAACACAAAACAAAATAATGAACTTTAATAAGACCTAAAATTAGTATATCCGGTTTGCAGTATGTTTGGTATTGGTCAATAATTTGCTAGTTATGAAAAGAAGAAAAAATTAAATTTAGCACTCAACAGAAATAATCAAAAAATTATTTCAAAAATGGATGACACTGAATTAAAAGCCAAAAAAATAAAGAAAAAGCGGAGTTCGCTCAAGGTAATCAAGAAGGTGTTTTGGTTCTATATTAGAGCCTAGAAAATCGCTTAGTTCGTTTATCAGAAATCAAAACAAATTTGAAGTTAATGCGATTTCTGTACTGTATCGCAAAGCGGCTGTTCTTATTAAAATCTGAAGGCCTAGGGGAAAACACTGTAATTATTTATACGGGCAATCAGGGTATGATGCTGGGCGAGCATGACCTTCAAGATAAAAGATGGATGTACGATGAAGCAATGCGAATGCCTTATATTATGCATTACCCTAAGGTGATTGAACCACAATAGGTATCAGATTTGCTAATCAACAATACAGACTTTGCACCAACCACGATCGATCTGGCAGGTGGTAAAAAGCCAGATTATATGCAAGGGAAGAGTTTTATTAATACCCTTCACGGAAAAGAAGAAAAAGACTGGCGAACAACAACGTATTATAGGTATTGAATGCATATTATACACCATTACGTACCGGCCCATTTTGGAGTTAGGTCGAAAGATTATAAGCTAATGTTCTATTCCGGGAAGCATTATTTACCAGAAGCTGAATTTGATAAACATATTGGGCTAGCCAATACCAAGGTATTGAAAAAGAAACACCGCATTCTTGGGAGTTCTATGATTTAGTAAATGATTCAGAAGAGTTGCACAATAGGAATTATGACCCTAAATATCAGGATGTAATAGCAAAACTAAAAGACGATTTAAAATGCAACGAATCGACTTGAATGAAACTGATAAAGAGTATCTAGAAATTCAGGCTATAGTAAATAAGCATTGGAATGACTAATTCAAATTGCATAAAAAATATATGCCAATACTTTCCTTTTTTTGTGTGAATATGTATAGCATTCAGAGTGTCAAGGTCCATATTCCTGTGTCGTTGCCCCAGCATTTCTGTTTAAATTGGACAGTCTAAACATGTAAAAAAGTGTGTTTCATATTACAAAAATATAGTAAGTTCACTAGCAAACTTGTTTTCAGTCTAGACAACCAAACTTTGGCTCCAAAGGATATTATCAGAAAAAGACCTAAATTGACGACAAAGACGTACTAATGATAATCTTGTCATCACTATTAATAAATTGGTTGAAGAGACTTTCGACGCTCGCTGTAGCGATTATTTCAACTTATTTTGGGTGTGCCCAAAGTCAAATAACATTCCAACACATATCTACCGTCAACGGGCTTTCTCAAAATGATGTGAACACCATATTTCAAGATAAATATGGGTTTATGTGGTTCGGAACGCATGATGGCCTTAATAAATATGATGGATATAGTTTTACCGTATTTAACCCTGATAACCAGCAAAATGAGAGCATCAATTCAAACCTTATTTTTGATATTACCGGTGATGACGAAGGAAACTTATGGATTGGCACAACGGGCAGCGGTCTAGATTTTTTTAATGCTACTACAGAAAAATTTCAACACTTCGTACATAATCCAAGTGACTCAAAAAGCCTGTCGAATAATGCAGTTACCGCGCTTTTAAAGGACAGTAAAAATAGATTATGGGTAGGTACAAGGAACGGCCTCAATATGCTTGACCTTAATTCAACTTCCGATAAGGTAGAATTTAGGAGATTTAATTCTGAGCTATCAGACCCTAATTCTGGGTGGTGGGGTACTGCAATAAATACAATTTATGAGGACAAAAACGGTCAGTTGTTCATTGGGGGTGTAGGAGGCTTGTTCAAACTGGAAAAGGACAATACTGGTGAGGAACACTTTATCAATTTAGGGTTAGATAAAGGTCTCCCCAGAGCCAATGTTAATGACATCGCTGAAGCTTCCTCAGGCCAACTTTTGATAGCAACTGCCCAGGGCCTTTATTGCCAATTGAAACATGTAGAGACCTTTGAAAGATTTTATTCTGGTTCTTTCAATAATATCCTATTAGATAAAGACAATGCGATATGGGCAGGATCTGATATCGGCCTTTTTTATTTTGACAGTAGCTCTGACAAAAACCTTCCAGAACTCTCCCAAAAATTTCAATATAATCCTCAAGACCCCACAAGCCTCAGTAAGAATGTGATCACTTCTCTTTATTTAGATGATTCCGGTATTGTTTGGATAGGTGCCAATGGCGGAGGTATAAATACGTATGACTCAGGAAGAAAACAATTTAGGCATATCAAGAATACATACCAATCAAAAAGTCTTAGTTATGATAAGATAAGAGCAATGTTCGAGGATAGTAATGGAACTCTTTGGATTGGAACCGAGGGTGGAGGATTAAATATGTTGACAAAGAAAAATGATGATGGTAGCTATGCCAATTTTGAACATTTTAGTTCGATTTCAAAGATATTTGCCATTACCGAAACAAAAATTGGTAATAGTCGAAAACTACTTGTGGGTTCTGAACGTTTCCCTGGCCTAAGTTTAGTGGATATTAGTAATCCGAATGAAATTTCGGAAGCTGATTTTGTTAGACAGGATCTTGGAAAGGGCAATAGTGTTTTTAGTCTATTGACTGATTCACGTCAAAATATATGGATTGGCACCTACGATGCTGGCATACATAGGTGGATAAAGAGCGATACCCTAGGTCAATACAGAAAGGAAACTTTCAGCTACAATCCAGAAAATAGTAATAGCATAGCTAGCAATATAATTAGAAATATAATAGAAGACCGCCTAGGTAATATTTGGTTTGCAACAGGCGAGGGTTTATGTATGCTTTCAATTAAAGAACGATATAAACAGCAGCCAAGATTCGTTGTATATAAAAATGACCGTTCGGATTCTAAATCTCTAAGCCATGATTATATTCTTTCCTTATATGAAAGTGTCACGGGGACTATTTGGGTAGGTACTTTTGGTGGAGGACTTAGTAAGCTTGTACCTAGTCGAAATGACCAACCTGCTACATTTGTAAATTACTCTGTACACGACGGGCTTCCAAATAATGTAATTAAGGGTATTCTTGAAGACAATGATGGTAACTTATGGCTTTCTACAAACAACGGCCTATCCAAATTTAATCCCGAAAGGGAAACTTTCAATAACTACAATACAAGTGATGGACTCCAAGACAATGAATTTCAAGAACTTGCCTGCCTTAAAAGGTCTAATGGAGAAATGCTTTTTGGAGGCATCAATGGCTTCAACGCTTTTTTTCCGGAAGATATAAAGGAGAATACGTTTCCAGCGCCCTCGGTAATTACTGATTTATTGATTTCCAATAAATCAGTCAAAATTGGCGAGAAAGTAAGGGGACGAATATTATTGGATCAAAATATAGCCGAAAGCAATGCAATTGAATTGGACTACGGCATGAACAATTTTTCTTTTGAGTTTGCCGCCTTACATTATGCAGCACCTTCTAAAAATCAATATGCATACATATTGGAAGGATATGATGAGGACTGGACTGAAACCTTAGCAGACAAACGATTCGCCACTTATACGAACTTAGAGCCCGGTGATTACCTATTTAAAGTCAAGGCTTCAAACAATGATGGATTGTGGAATACAAGCCCTACCGAACTGAAGATTCGAATTATCCCCCCATGGTGGCGTAGCAGTTTGGCATACTCTATTTACAGTATACTGGTTCTTGGTATTTTGTGGCTCTTCTGGAGATATACCATTATTAGGACTTCTAAAAAGCACCTGTTGGAACTTGAGCATATTGAAAAGGAAAAGTCAGATGAAATACAGCAAATGAAACTGGAGTTTTTTACTAATATTTCCCATGAATTCCGAACGCCCCTTACGCTTATAAAGGGCCCTTTGGAATATCTGCAAAAAAATGTAGATCAACTGGATAGGAATTCCTTGAAAGAACAGTTCGGCCTCATGCAAAAGAATACCAACTATCTTTTGCGCTTAGTTGGTCAATTGTTGGATTTTAGAAAAATTACACAAGGAAAAATGCGCTTGGTAATGCGCAATAGCAACATTGTTTCTTTTATAAAAGAAGTAGCTGAGCCCTTTCAATTCATGGCGCATAAGCAATCTGTTTATTTTATTTTGGAGGCCAAGAACGAATCGGTAATGGCTTGGTTTGATCATGAGGCCTTGGAGAAGATAATGAACAATCTTCTCTCCAACGCTTTTAAATTCACGGAACCAGGGGGAAAGATAAAAGTTAAGATTTCAGAAAGTTCAAAGAATAAAAATGAAATTATAATCAAGGTCAAAGATTCAGGAATTGGAATATCAAAAACTAAAATTTCGAAGATTTTTGAACGGTTTCATTCAGCTCAAGATAATTCCGAAATAAATCCTGAGGGCGTGGGTATAGGACTGTCCTTTACCAAAAATCTGGTAGAATTGCATCAGGGCAAGATTGAGGTGTCAAGTAAGCAGAACAAAGGCACTAAATTCATTGTTAAATTGCCAAAGAATAAAGAGGCTTATTTAAACATTGACGAAATAAGTTGTAAAGATATTTCGGATAGCGATTTTCTGGTAAGGTCTTCTGAAACAGAATCTTTTGCAATTATGCTCAATGATAACCTAATAGATGAGAATTTATATAAAACAAGATCAAAACTACCAATACTACTTATTGTAGATGACAACCCTGATATTAGAACTTTTATTGATTCAGTATTGCGAAAAACCTACAAGATTTACGAAGCGAATAATGGAAAAAATGGATTGGAGCTTGCAAAAAAAATAATGCCTAACGTTGTAATATGCGATATCTTGATGCCGATTATGGATGGTATTGAATTCACAAAAAAAATGAAGAGTAAAACGGAGACGAGTCACATTCCAATTATCATACTTACTGCTAAATCATCACAGGAAAGTGAGCTACAGAGCCTTAAACTAGGCGTTGATGAGTACTTGAGAAAACCTTTCGATATAGAACTTCTACGACTGAAACTTTCAAATATTATCAAGCGCAGAGATAGTTTAAGAAAAAGATTTAATAGAGAAATCACATTGCAGCCCAGCGACGTTGTGGAGACTTCTATGGATGAGGAATTTTTAAAACAGGCTATCAGCATTGTTGAAAAACATATGATGAACTCTGATTTTAATGTGGAAATGATGGTTAAAGAGATGGGGCTTAGCCGCACAACGCTATATCTCAAATTCAAAGAACTCACGGGACTCACATCCACCGAATTTATAAGAAATGTGCGGCTTAAACGTGCAGTTCAACTTTTTGACAAGAGTGATTATTCGGTCAAGGAAATAATGTTTAGGACAGGTTTTAATACGGCATCCTATTTTTCTAAATGTTTTAAAAAACAATTTGGTGTTTCACCAAGCGAGTACGTGAAAAAAATAGGAAAAAGGAGTGTATCCACCAAGACTTAATATCACACAATTTTAGTATTGTACCAGGGATTACAAATTACAAAAAAGCGCACCAATAAAAGAATACTGATGCGCTGTAAAAAACTAACTCAACAAATTTTCGTCTAAATTTTCACTACAATGTAAGTTCTAAAACATGAGCAAACTCACCTGATTTTTTACCAAGATTTTTAACTGAGAGTGCTTTTTCAGACTGCTCATACAATACCTCGGTATCACTACCTAAGAGACGCACTCCTTTAACATTTATACCTTCGGCATATTCGCTAGCGCTGCCGAGAGATTTAATACTTATTTCACCATTAGCCGGCCAAGCCAACATAATGGCATAAAGTTTACCGTCTCTTTGGGTAAAGCGTATGTCCTCGCCTGTAAAATCTTTATTCTTTCCTTCTGAATGATGTCCTTTTTCGACTTCTGTAGGTCCTTCTCCAAAAGTTTTCCAGTATCGGGTGTTGTAGATTGCTTCACCATTTACTGCCAACCAATCTCCTATCTGTAACAAAATTTTCTCTTGGTCATCGGGTATAGTCCCGTCCGCTTTTGGCCCAACGTTCAACAACAGATTGCCGTTCTTAGATACGATATCGACTAAATCATCGATTAGTTGATTTGTCGTTTTAGAATCCCAATTGGTTACATGTGACCAAGAGTTTTTCCCTATCGATGTGTCGGTTTGCCAAGGTAATTTTCTAATTCCAGGGAGTTTTCCTCGTTCCAAATCATAAATTACGGTCCCCTCCGGGAAAGCCTCATGTCCGAAATTCTTGTCATTGATTAAAACCTCTTTATTCCATTCAACACCCTTATTATAGTAGTATGCCGCCAGTTTAGGGCGCAAATCCGCGAAGTCTTCAATGTCGACGTAAAAATCAAAATATAAAATGTCAGGCTGGTAGTTGTCTACAAGGTCAATTGTTCTGTCCCACCAGCGCTGTTTGAATTTTTCCGATACTGGCTCTTTTAGATCTTTTCCCTTGCTGGAATATAAATCTGCATACTCGGGGTCCACAGTATCAAAATGGTCTTTTTTGTTGTAAAAGGACCAATTAAAAGCAAAATGGGATGAAGCGCCCATTTTAAGACCTTGTTTTCGCCCCTCTTCAAAAAGTTCACCCAGCACATCTTTTTTCGGACCCATTTCAAAAGAGTTCCATTTAGTGGTGTTTGATTTGTACATCGCAAAGCCGTCATGGTGATCCGCAACCGGAACCACGTATTTCGCTCCTGATTTTTTGAATAAATCTATCCATTCCTTGGCATTGAATTTTTCAGCCTTGAACAGGGGTATGAAATCTTTATATCCAAAATTCTTCTGATTTCCCCAAGTCTCTTTATGATGGGTGTACGTTGGGTTAGGTCCTTTTTTTTCCAATTTCAATTGCGCTGAAAATGTCGCGGTATCCATATACATCTGCCTAGGATACCATTCCGAACCAAAGGCAGGAACCGAGTAAGCCCCCCAATGAATGAAAATGCCGAATTTATCATCGTTAAACCACTTGGGGTCTTTATAGTTCTTCTTTATAGATTCCCAATTGGCTTCAAATACTTTAGTTGAGTCTGAAAGACCTGCTTCCGCTAATTTACCTCTGTCGTCTTTTTTATAATTACCACAAGAAGTAAGAAAGATTGTGAGTGCGCTTAGTACCGTGAAATATTTAATTTTCATTTATCACTTTTTGTGGAGGTGTTTATGAAATGTTTTTATCATTCCTAATTCTGCTAAATTCTACTTTTTGAGGTAGAATGATGACAACGAATGTTTAAAAGGTGGCTACATATGATAATCTATGTGGCAAAATAGATTCTTTTGATGATGCAACCGCTAATTGTTTTTAGTGTATTAATCTGGAACAACTTCTTTTTCTTGAGAAGAGCCAATGGCACTCAAAATACGCATCTATCACGGTGAATTTTTTTGAAAAAGAACATTTGTTCTAACCTTATATTTATTTGTGGCTGTTTGGCACTGGGATATTTAAGATTTTAGTAGCTCCTACGAAAATAATCCATCACTGACATGAGAGCGCCTAAAATCTAGCTATAGGGTGGATTGCCTTGATAAAGGATTATGCAGGACCAAAGTAATTGCAGTGATTTAAATACAAAAAGCATTAAAAAGGATATGATGAGAAACACCGAATCATTTTGTTCCAGTGTTCTGATAGCTGTTGTAATTTTTACAATTTCAATGGGAGGTTTGATGGCTCAGGAGCGTCCGAATTTTATTTTCATTCTCACCGATGACCAGCAATATGGCTTAATGGGCTGTACTGGAAATACAATCGTTCGAACGCCTCATCTTGATAAATTGGCAGCAAAAGGAGTTCTATTCACTAGTGCCCATGTTACTAGTGCTATTTGTACACCTAGCAGAGCGAGTATTTTAACTAGTCAGTTTGAAAGAAAACACGGCGTCAATTTTAATTCAGGGACAAGTATGTCGGAGGAAGGATGGAAAAATAGCTACCCTATGGTGATGCGCGAAAATGGCTATTACACAGGCTGGGTAGGCAAAAACCATGTGCCTATTGGTGAAGGTGGTTATGGTAGCGGGGTCATGGAAAAAAGTTTCGATTATTGGTATGCGGGGCACGGCCATCTTCGATTTTATCCTAAGGAAGTACATACTATTTTCAATAATGCCAAAGCGGATACTCAGGTAGAGATAGTCGATGAAGGTATTCAAGATTTTCTATCCAACGACCAAAAATTGGATGGGGCCGTTAAATTCATTGATCAACGCCCTGATGACAAGCCCTTTATGCTTTCGGTTAGTTTCAATCTTCCTCACGATGCAGGCACCTCTACCATGGAAATGCGCGAAACCGATGATGAAATTTATCAAGAAATGTATCGGGATATCGAGATTCCGCTCCCTGAGAACTATCTGGCAAAGGCCGATATCAAGAATCCTAAATTGCCTGCCAGCATACTTCATGCTGAAGATCGTCAGATTGGTTATGATTGGGTAGATACGCCAACAACGTATAGAGAGCGTAAGATTCGGCAGATGCAAGCTATGACAGGTATTGACCGTCTAATGGGAAGGCTTATGGAAACGCTTGAAAAGCAAAATTTGGATAAGAATACGGTTATTGTTTTTACCTCTGACCATGGTCAGTTCTCCGGACAGTTCGGTCTAGGAGGGAAGGCATTTTGTTATGAGGTCGCCACCCATGTACCACTAATAATCTTTAACCCGAGGTCTAAAAAATCAGAACGTGGGAGAACTTCCAATGCTCTTGTACAAACTATCGATATTGCCCCTACCATTTTGGCTATAGCTGGGATTGAAATTCCAGTAAGCTATCAAGGGAAGGATTTAACGGGACTTTTGGCAGGAAAGGAACCCGAAGTTCGTTCGGTGCTGTATACCGAAAATCTATGGTCGACCCAATTTGGCAATCCGAGATGTGAAGCGGTACAGGACAAAAACTGGAAATACATTAGGTATTATAAAAATGAGAATTTTTCAGCCCTTAAGAAAATTGCGACGGCCAAAGCATTGGATATAAATATGAATACGATGCTCTACAAATCACATGACCCAGATATTGCGCTTTACCGCGATTTTATCGAAGGTCCCCTGCAAGGGGAAGAGGCGGTTTATGAAGAACTTTATAATGTGGTTACAGACCAGAACGAGACAACCAATTTGGCAGTTAATAATGTCCACGCGAAAACCTTAGCCCGAATGAGGGCGATTTGGAAAAAGGAGATAAAAGCGGCTAGAGGAGAGGAACCACCTCAAGTTTTGCGATACACTAGTGATAGTGAATCAGAACGTGGGTTGATTATCGAACCTAAATAAAAGTTGATGCTATTAGAAATTTGGAAAATACTAAGAAGTTTTTTCTGAATGTCATACTGAAGCCACGCCAGAAATTAAACCTCTGGTAAGAAAAATGGGTAATGTCTTAAATATGAGTAATAATCTAGTAAAAAGTGAAAACTAAGCATATGGCAATAATTAATAAGAAAGGAGCCCACAATATAACGCTAACAGTACTGGCATTCATTTTCTGTTTTAATACGTTCAGCCAAGGATTGCCACAGGGGTACCCTGATACTGATAGAACAAAAGTGAGTATTAATCAGGGCTGGCAATTTCATTTAGGCGATGCAGGGGCTAAGAATTTTGAAATGGATGTTGATGATAGTAAATGGGAAACTGTAAACGTACCTCATACCTTGGAATTGACCTCTTTGACCTTGGATGGATTATCCGATGAAAAAACACAATTAATATTCCATAGAAAGGTGGGATGGTATCGAAAGACCCTTTTCATTCCTAAAAATGATACCAAAGTTTTTTTGGAGTTTGAGGGTGTGCACCAAGTAACCGATGTTTGGGTAAACGGAAATCATGTGGGGCAACATTCCATTGGGGGCTACACGCCTTTTCATTTTGACATTACCGACTTTGTAGAAAAAGGAAAGGAGAATCAGGTGACCGTACTTGCCGACAATCGCCGAAATGAAGTGGTACCTCCTGATCCTGGGCCTTTTGATTATGTTAAGTTTAGTGGTATGTATCGAGATGTTTATCTCGTAGAAAAGAATCCGGTACATATCGGCTTTAATTGGGAATCGCCGCGTGCTGGAGTGACTATTACGACCCCTACTGTAGATGTAATCAACAAAAATACCACCATAGATGTAAAGACGACTGTTAAGAATACTGCCGGCGAGAACAAAAATGTGCGGGTAGTTACTCGCATAATCGATGCCGAAGGCCTGGTGGTGTTAAAGTGGGTCAACGAAAATGAAATCCGCTCAAAAGCCGCTTATGAATTCGACCAAATCGGAAGTTTGGAAGATGATGTCCAATTTTGGGATGTTGGTAATCCATATCTGTACCGGGTCAATACTGAAGTCATTGTAGATGGAAAATCTGTGGATGTAGTAGAGAACAATCTTGGTATTCGCAAGTTTGAGTTAGATGAAGAAAGAGGATTTTTGCTTAATGGTAAATCTATTGAGCTGATTGGATTCAATAGGCACCAACAATTTCCGTACATAGGCGATGCCGTTCCGGATGCACTACATTTCAAGGATATGCTACAGTTTAAGGAGTATGGCTTTAATATAATGCGGACTGCCCATTACCCTCAAGACAATGCCATTTTGGAGGCCTGCGATAGTTTGGGCATTTTAGTATACGAAGAAGCACCCTCTTGGATTTCTATGAGCAACGATAAAGCTTGGTGGTCGAATTTTGAAAAGGCCGAACGAACCATGATTCGAAATCATAGAAATCATCCCTCCGTCATTATATGGGGTGGTGGGATCAATCATAGGGGCTATGTTCCTATGGTACATAATACCGCCAAGCAGGAAGACCCCACCCGCTTAACGGCCTCGCAAGGAGCGCGATGGACTGGGTGGCAGACCTCCGGTGTAACCGATATTAATGCCAATATGTTATACGGCCCGTTTATTTGGGATAGATCCGAGCCCATGTTCGCAATGGAGGGCCACGGCGGTCCTGAAGCTGTGGCTCCTTTTCTTGCCGATTCCCTGATGACGGGTCTAATTTCCTGGACGGCCCATGCCTACTACACTTTTCATCCGTCCCACGATAAGGCCTTCAATAAAGTCGACAGAACAAGAAGTGGCGCGACAACAATTTTCAGGGCGCCCAGACCAGAAATGAATTGGTACAAAGCAGAGCTTAAAACAGAACCCTTTGTATACATTTTGGAAGACTGGAAAAAAGGACAGGACTCGATTACAGTCTATAGTAATGCGGCTGAGGTAGCACTGTCATTTAATGGTGTTGAGATAGCTAAGAAATATCCCTCAAAGGATACTATATACAACGGCCTGAGACATGCCCCTTTTATTTTTAAAGATATCGAATATGCAGCCGGGGTCATTACTGCAAAAGCAATATTCAATGATTCGGTAACCAAAGAATTCAGGCGAAGAACGTTTGAAAAACCACATGCCATTGCATTGGTTTTGGACACCGTAGGACGCTCATTTACTGCAAACGGTTCCGATATTTTAATGGCCTATGCCTCTGTGGTAGATAAAAATGGAACAGTAGTCAGAGATTACCAAGGAAACATAAAGTTTACGGTTTCCGATAAGGCCGCGGTAGTGGGCGATGGTGCTGGGATTAATGCGAATCCCATGTTTACCGAATACGGCGTAGCCCCTGCATTAATCAGGGCCGGCTCAACTACTGGCACGGTAACGGTAAAAGCAAGTGGTAAAGGATTGAAATCGGGTAGTGCCACCGTTATTTTAGGTGCCCATTCGCCAAATTATCAACTCCAAAAGGCACAACCCATTTATGATTTCAAAAGAGTACGGGTAGATATGGGTGCAAATGACCAATTGGTACAGTTCGGTTGGGACTATTGGAACGGTAGCGATGCGGTAGATGCATCTTTTGAACTTGCGTATTTCGGAGGGGCCAAAGTACATTTGCTGAGTAACAGCAGCGATGGTGTACTAAGGTGGTTGGGAGAAATGAATGTTATTGGTAAATATGGTTTTGTGTATGGCGACGGAGTACTTGGTGTTGATGATTCGGGTATTACACTCCGTTTTGATGGATTGCCGGAAGGGAGTTATAAGCTTACTACATATCACCATGCTCCGCAAAGTAATTCGGATGAAATGGATCCAAATAAGGAGAAGTTAAAGGAAATACGCATTCTGGATATTCCATCTGAGAACAAGCTTACTATCGCCGAGGGACATAAGGAAGTAAATGTCAAAGTGACCAAAGGTAAGATGATGCAATTTTCAGAACCGGGCAAGATGACCATAGAATTAGAAGCCAAAGCAAATACCCCGATCGAAATTATTTTTAAAGGCAATACCGGTAAAGGAATTTGGCTGAATGGTTTTGAACTTCAGGAATCGTTCAAGAAATAAAATTATAACAAGTAGTAATAGTTCAAAAACTACCAGATGAATATGGAATTTGGCAAAGACAAATATCGTTGGCAAATCGAGAAGTGCCTGTTATCTTGTTTTTTTATAATGATTTTCATCTGAATCCAATCTTTACCATCATAACCTTTGATAATATGTTCATTTTTTAAATTCGACATTTTATGATATGCCAGTCCTGTGTAACAACAAAATATAAATAGGTCTCTTACTAATTATAATCTAGGTTGCTGGAAGTCATGGTACTCTAATAGATATAGCTCTTCGGTGGAGAGGAACACAACTTGTTTTGTCACCTTTCCATATCTGTACAGGGCAAATGGGTCTTTTTGTAACGATCCTTCTACGGCTACTAGAATAGGCTTTCTAAAGCGTTGCAAGGTCTTGTTGAGTGTAACCTGCCGCTGATTTTTTTCCGTTTTTAATAATATTCGAAATCGTTAAGAAATTGGGGCTTAAGCGTATTTAGTGCAAAAAAGGTCAAAGTGAACCACTGAAAACGGATTTTTTTGAACCACTTAAGAAATCGTTTCAGACTATGCTATAAAGGGGTTTGCAATAAATATTGCTATGCTCACTTTAATCCGGCGGGGGTGGTATACTATGTTCGTCCTTTCCATCCATATTTCCGTTGCGCTTATTGAAACATATGTTGGCGTTGACCTCCTTCTTATTGCACGATTCACGGAAGTCCTTGGAATCGAATCCGGCATCGGCGTTCAGGAACAGGCCTTCCAATGGTATCCCGGCCTTTTCCAGCGTAGCGGTAACGACTTCGAACTGCACCTCTATGTCGTAAAGGTCGTTGTGGTTTCCCGCCACGGGCTCGGACATGGCCAACGGCAGGCCTTGCCTATCGGTAAGGTAAAGGGCGTTGGTGGTCTTGCGTTTTTTCCTTCCCTGATATTCCACACCTTTCCCGCCCCGTACGGCAGGGGTGTGGCTACCGTCAAGGTCCACGCTTGAAAGGTCGAGCTCCGCCCTGTGCTTTTTCAGGAACTTTATCCAACAATCTTTCCATGCCCCTGAGAGACACCACTTTCGATAGTGGTGGTAGACCGATTGCCAAGAAAGGTACACCTCTGAGAACAGGGCCTTTACGGGCAATTGGTTCCATTGTACCCCTGTTTTGAGTTTATACAGGATAGCATTGATGATCTCCGCCAATGGGACGGTCGGCGCAAAACCTCTCTTTGTTTTCGGAATAGATGGGACAATTTCCATTTCTATCATATCTTTGTCAAGTACACTGTACATAAAGGGTTGTTCTGGAGTTATTTATGTTTCGCAACACAAATATCCGCAACCCTTTCTTTCGTTCCAAAAAAAGTTTAAATCACTTCTATGAAAAAAACTTGTAAATCTATTATCGATTGTGCAGAAGAAAAAGTGTTCTATCTCAATAAAAATGGGCACAAAATACTTGAATGCACGACATGCGGTCATAGATTTTGTAAAATAGATAATACTGAAGTTCATCTTAAAGAGGTTTATTCTGATGGTTATTTCTTTGAAGGAAAATCTGGTTATCCGAATTATCTGGATGAAAAAGAAATATTAACGAAGCATGGCAATCGCTATGCAAAATTGATGTCAAAATTTATCGATGATCCAGGAACGGTGTTGGACGTTGGAAGTGCAGCGGGCTTTATACTCAAAGGCTTTCATGACGAAGGTTGGACCTGCTACGGTGTTGAGCCGAACAGAACCATGGCAGAGTACGGTAGGGACGAGTTCGGGTTCGATATGAAGGTCGGCGACCTCGAGTCCTACGAAACGGAACAGAAATTCGATTTAATAACACTCATTGAGGTCATCGGACACTTTAATGATCTTGATAGAGCGATACTAAAAGCCCATAGATTTCTCAAACCTGGGGGATATATCCTTGTCGAATCATGGAACCGAAATAGTTCAATCGTAAAATTACTTGGTAAGCATTGGCACGCCTACTGTCCGCCAAGTGTCGTCCATTGGTTTTCCGACAGGACCATTACCGAGCTTTTCAACTACTACGGTTTTGAATTGGTGAAAAAAGGATTTCCACTGAAACGGATAAAACTAAAACACGGTATTTCACTTATAGCCACAAATACACCCAAATTCATTTTCAAGAGCAAAGTTCTAGGCTTTTTATCGAGATCCTTGGGTAAACTAAAGTTGATTTATCCCCCTATAGATGTTAAATGGTATGTTTTTCGAAAAACAACCAATGAATAAATTTTAAACAACCAAACCGGAGGAATTGACTCCTTTAGGTAGACTATTAATCAATCTTTAAATCTTTTATTATGAGTACGTTAAAAAACAAAATACAGTTAATCGGGAATGTTGGAAATGCTCCTGAAATCAAGACCCTTGAAAGTGGGAAGAAAGTGGCTAATTTTTCAATGGCTACGAACGAATTTTACAAAAATTCAAATGGTGAGAAAGTACAGAACACCGAATGGCACAATATTGTGGCTTGAGCCATATCAAATGACTTCTCTAAAAACAAAAAACCTTGCAAATCATAAGATTAGCAAGGTTTTGGTCTATAATGGTTTCCCATTTGGTGACCTGGCTGGGGGGAGAACCCTCTTCGCTCAGCCCAATCAGAGTCGAGTACTTGCTAAAATTTACCTTTCGTGTAGACGATTAATAAAACTTTTTATGATTAACATAAGTTAATGGAACTTTCGCTAATGCGAATATATGAAATTCTAATTACAAGCTTTCTGATTTTTAGGGAAGGCTACAATCATCAATCCGACAGTTTTTTAAGAATCATATTTTTCAAAATGTTAATGCGAATCTATAACCAGAAGATTATTGTGAAATCGTTATTTTAATTACCGTTGCCATCTCATCTAAAGCGATTGAAGGAGTATTTATTAGCAAGCCCTTCTTTTCAGAAAGTGACCAATCTATAGTTTCGTCACTACCTAAAAAAGAAACACTTTCAATAGAAGTCATATTACGAATATTGTCTTTGGCGAATGCATTTAAAACCAATGATTTATTAGTTTCAACCTGACCCAAAATAATGGCATAAATATTATAATCTTTGGTAGTATATCTAATATCTTGGTTAGTATATTTAAGCTTCATAAAAGCCTTATGATTAGTTATATGTCCGGTGGGTTGTTTTGTAGGTCCTTCACCAAATGTATACCAAGCTTCCGTACCATAAATAGCTTCGCCATACCTCTTCAACCAATCCCCCATCTTTAATAGTGCATCTTGTTGGTTTTTTGGAATAATGCCATTTGCTTTTGGTGAAACGTTAAGGAGAAGCACACCATTTTTACTCACGATATCAACAAGCATATGTAAAACATCTTCAGGGGTCTTTACACCTAAATCTTTGGTGTAACACCAACTACCGTCACTAATAGTCGCATCTGTCATCCAGATTTTAGTTCCGACATCTTTTTTACGGGATTGTTCTAGATCTTCAACACTCATATTCAATGGCAGATCATGTTCTTTTCGAACAATAACAACTTCTTTTTCTTGTTTTTTAGCATCATTTAAATAATATGCAACGAATTTTTTTCTGTAAGCTTCAGGAATGTCTCCTAAAACATAATCGAACCAAATAACATCCGGATGATACCGGTCTACAACCTCTTTTAATTTACCGAACCAAACTTCCTTATACCATTTCTCATGTTCCATATTACCATACATGAGTTGCAAATCTGGGTCATCCGAGCTAGGAGGCATATTTTCAAAGTAGGGGTATTGACTAATGTAAACTTCTTCTCCAAGCTTTGTAGCTCGTTGTAAATTTTTAGCATGATGAAAAGCGGTTATGAATTTCATTCCCTTGTCCTTAATGGCTTTTTCCAAATCGCCGGTTATATCACGTTTCGGTCCAGTGTCCATAGTGTTCCATGGTGTAATATCACTATCCCACATGGCATAACCATCATGATGTTCTGCTACAGGTCCTGCAAATTGAGCGCCGGAATCCTTAAATAATTGTGCCCAAACTTCTGGTTCAAATTTTTCAGCTTTGAATAATGGTGCAAAATCATGGTATCCAAATTCTGAGAGCTCACCATAGGTTTCTACGTGGTATTTGTAAAATTCATTGTCCTTGAAATGCATCCACTTTGGATACCATTCGTTACCATAAGCAGGTACTGAATATAAACCCCAATGAAAATAGATTCCCAATTTTGCATTTTTAAACCAATCAGGGGATTCATTATGTTTCCCTAATGATTCCCATTCGGGAGAGTATGATCCCTTTTCTATTTTTTCATCATGCCCAATAATCGGTTTGGTATCTTTTTCTTCACAACCAAAGGCAAGGAAAATATATAGAATGGAAATTCGAAGGTATTTGGATGGTTTCATAAATAAAAGGTTTTAAATTCTAGATGCAAGATTGGCTTTCATGCCGTTGTTAATAACATTTTTTTAATCTTCAGTCACTAATGCTTCCAAGCCTATTATTTTTTTTAAATACGAACCCAAAACTGGATAATATTTAAAAAGAGTTTACTACCTGATAAACATCATTTGGAGTCAATAATTTATTTTGGAAATGAATTATGTGTTTGTCATCTTTCAATTGTTTAGGTTCTTCACTTCTAGTTCTTTTATAAAATGCTTTAAGAGTAGCTTAAGAAAATAACACAGGTTAACTTTGTTTAAACTGCTTGTCTTTCAACAAGCGATAAAAGGTTCTAGTGTTAGCCCCCGAGGTTTACCAGAAAATACAATAACCATAAAATCAGAACTACGAAACCTGAAGCAGCTATAAAGCCAACTTTATCGGACTTGTTCCATTTGGTAAATTCCCAATTTGATTTAGGGCCAAATAGTTTCGTGTCATCATAAATAGAGGGGTTACTATACGCTAAAACTAAAGATTGATTATCAAGCTCTTTGGTTTCGCCAACGGGAGTCTTCATTTTTACATAAAACCTATTTATGTTTTCTTCTTCATCTTCTTTCTTAGGAAAAAAACTGCTTATAAGAACAATAAGAAAAAATGGAAAAATCGTTCTTATCACTATCCGATAGGTTTCATTCAATGAATACGAGTTATTTTCTAAATCAATTCCTATGGTATCCAGTAAGAGTAGTTCTAAGTTCAACATACCAGCACCTTCTGGCTTATCATTTTGATTGATAGTAATGCCCGAACTCCAAAAGATTGATTTGCTGGGTAGTCTGAATTTTTTGTCGAAAGTATTTCCAAGTTGTAAAGCGGTCGGCATGCCACCTTTGGGGTCAGCCTCCCATTTTGCTATTTCATCATTTCTTTGGTCAATATCCATTTGACGTGCTTCGTACTTACGTATTTCAAAACGTTCTACCGACGTTTTAAGCAAATCTGAATTTTGCTTGATACTAGGATTTAAAATATTGATGACTATTGGAATACCAAAGAATATCAAAAATGTAGAAATTATAGAAATTTTTACCGAAAACCGACTAGTTTTTCTCCATAGGATCCCCATCCAAAATCCAGCAGAAAATATCACCCCAAATTCCCACCATAGCTTCATGATTTGAAAAAGGTTATCGTTAAGCAACGTAATCGCCGCAGCTGCAATGATGACTAGACTCCCCAATATTCTTCCCATGGTTACGTAATGCCGCTCGCTTTTTTCAGGTTTATAGTGGCGATAAATGTTGTTGGTAAGTAGTGCAGAAGTAGTGATCATTAGCGTGGCAGCAGTGCTCATAAGCGCTGCCATCAGACTAGCGATCATCAAACCGACAAGACCGAGATTTAAAGATCCGAGCAATTTAAATGAGGCATAACCCCATAACTTATCCGGATCGGTGATTTCTTTTGAGTACAAAAAGACGATAAGCAGGGCCGTAAAACCCCATAACACCGTAGTCACCCTTTTCAAATAAGAACCAAAAGTTAAACCTACCCGGGCCGAGTATTCGTTATTTGCGGCACTAGGCGTGACAAAAGTATTTGCCTGTGCGCATGTATTAATAATGGCCATGACCGATAGTGCCACAATGTAGTACCACGTAAAATCTAAAGAGTAAGGCGACCCAAAAATCTCGAAAAAACTTTCAGGTAGATTTTCATGCATTTTGGTCAAAGCATTCATTGTACCCTCTCCGCCATGTACTTTATTTATTTCCATAATGGCAAAAGGAACTAACATTATCGACAAAAGAATAATAAACACCCCCTGTATTAAATCGCTTAAAAAAGCAGCCTCTAGCCCTCCCATCATAGAATACCCAGCTACAATGATTACGATTATAAAGACCAACCAATACTTATTGATATGAGAAAAAGATTTTTCTGGTTGCAATTGCCGCAAATGGGTAAGTTCCTCCAATTCGAGAACGCTTAATACCGCAAAGTCTTTTTCCTCCAACTCATACATCTTTTCGGCTAAATCGTATTCAGCTTTCTCTTCAAACGTAAATTCTTGAACCGTTTTAGGCGTCATTACCGAAACAGTTTTAATAATAGTTATAAAACCTAAAGACAATAGTATTCCCAGCCCTATACTTGACATTATTGCATATATCATTCCCAAGCCTTTACTTGTAAACCGCTCGGTGTAGAAATCTGCTAGGGTAGTGAAACGCATTCTTCTATACCAAGGCCCAATAAACCAGAATAACGGAGTGCTAAAAAGCATTAGCAAATTAGCCCAAACACCAGCCGCCCCGTTATTGAAGGTTGCTGTACCTACAGAAGGACCCGTATCAGCACTTGTTGCTTGGCCAAAAGTTGCGAAAATCTGAATAATCTTTCCAAATTTTCTTCCCCCTAAAAAGAAATCTTCCTGATTCTTAATGTTCAACATTGACTTTACCCCGATGCCAATTATTACTGCAAAGTAGATAACGATTACTGTAATATCCAAAGCGCTCAAACCAAACATAATCTATGTATTAAATGACGCTGGTGTATCGTGTACACATCGCAAAATGCTACGCCGAATTTAGGTAGATCCCTATGGTACAAATACAACGAGATGTTGCAGAAACTTGTGCGGTTTGGTCAAAACCCTTATTTAAGGCGCTACTTCTTAAGTAAATCGTTCAAATAGTCAGTCGGTGATTTTCCAAATTGTTTTTTAAAGGATTTGCTAAAACTCGAAGGATTTTTAAACCCGACTTTCCAAGCAATCTCTGAAATGCTGAGCTTTCTTCCCAATAATAATTCCAATGCTTTTTGAAGTCTAACATAATAAATAAATTGAACTGGGCTCATTTTAACGGTCAATTTGAGCCGCCTGAATAAATTACTTCTACTCATGAACATGAAATCGCTTAATTTTTCAACACTGTACTCTTCGTTTTCTAAATTTTCATTGATGTGACCAAGAACTTGTTTCAAGAATTTTTCATCTACAGGGTTTCGGGCCAATTTTGTAATATCGATAACTTCTCTTGTTCCCAAGTTTTTCAAAAAATCGCTCTTATTTTTTATGAGCATATGAATTTTGGTTTTAAGCACCTCAGTATTAAAAGGTTTATCCAAATAATCATCAGCGCCTAATCGAAGGCCCTTTATTTTCTCTTCCGTTTTGGTTTTTGCCGTCAACAATATGAAGGGAATACTCATAGTCTCTGGCTTACTTTTTACAATCTCACAAAGCGCAAATCCATCCATTTTCGGCATTAAAACGTCTGATACAATTACATCGGGCTTGTTTTCTTCAATCTTTTTCAAGGCTTCGATACCATTGGAG
>Ga0114957_1002044_pt1 | contig 20199 bp, 13 predicted proteins | sample BantaG_FD_87175 | JGI IMG/M metagenome (GOLD analysis project Ga0114957, IMG submission 87175) | Marine algal microbial communities from Bantry Bay, Ireland - BantryBay_4 metaG | ecosystem: Host-associated > Algae > Red algae > Unclassified | place: Bantry Bay, Ireland | collected 2014-11-21 | reverse complement strand
TATTGCCCTGGTGGCGGAATTGGTAGACGCGCTGGTCTCAAACACCAGTGTAGGCAACTACGTGAGGGTTCGAGCCCCTCCTGGGGCACTTAAAAGCCTTGTAATCTTTAGGTTACAAGGCTTTTTTAGTTTTAAATGGTTTTCACTACTCGCAATCCTCAATTGTTATACTAAATTCAGCACCTTTTGGTACTTCGAAACCATTGTTTAAATATATAAAATTACCGGCTTTAAAAATTACTTGTTCTCCTGTGTTTATGGTTGCGTTACTTTCAATAAAATTGTTTACTTTATAGGTTTTGCTGTTTAAATTTCCGGTATCGGTAATCATACTTGATTCAAGACATTCTGCTAAAATTTCTACTAATAAATTTGTAGCAATTGCACTACAACCTGTTGCATCTGTTACGGCTACAGTAAACAAGCCGCTACTAACATTATTTATTGTTTCAGTAGTTTCTTCTGTTGACCATTTATAATTGTAAGGCGCAGTACCGCCGGTTACAACTGTTGCTATGCTACCATCGCTATTATCTTGCCAACTTTCGGGTGTAATAATAGTTTCAATTAATATTTGGGTATCATTGGCAACTCTAAAAGCTGAATTAATGCTACAGCCAGAACTGTCAATTGCATCAAACAAATAAAAACCAGATGATAGGTTAGTTAAAAAATTGTTGGTTAGTAAAGTATCTTTATTCCAAAAATATTGCACTGGTTCAATAGCATTTTCAAAATTGGTTAATTGTATACTACCATTATTATTGCCACTACAGGTAGCATTTTCAATTAACACATTTGCAGAAAATTGACTACAATCTCGTTCATTAATAATAATGCTATCGCTTACGGCACATCCATTTTTATCACTTATTGTAAGGTAGTAAATATTTGGTGGTAAATTTTTTATGTTAGGCAGTGTATCACCTGTTGACCAATAAAAAGTATAAGGAGTTTTTTGGTGGTTTATAATTATAGTTGCGGTGCCATCGTTTGCATCGTAGTAGCTTTCGTCAGTAACTTCTACTTGGTAATTAATGTTGCACTGAAGCGCATTAATGGTAATGGTATCTTGGGCATAGCATCCATTCGCATCATAAACGGCAACACTATAAATGGCGGGTTCTAAATTATAAATGTCGCTTGTTGTTTCACCATTTGACCAATAGTAGCTTAAAGGGGCTGTGCCATTAAATACAGATACATTTGCTTTCGCATCATTTGCGCCAACGTAGCTTTCTACCTCAAACTCAGCTTCAATATCAAAATTATTACAAACAATAGGTAAAATAAATATGGTATCTATTGCTATGCATCCTGCATTATCTTCAAAATAAAAACTGTATTCACCTGGGCTTAGGTTGTTTAGTTGAAGTAAACTATCGCCTGTATTCCAGTTGATAGTATATGGCATAATACCATTTTCAACTTCAATTGAAATGCTGCCTCCATTTTGGTTATAGTAAGTTTGATTTGTTGTAGCGATATTGAGTTGTAAACTGTCGCAATCTACATTTGAAACAACAAGTGTATCTGTAAAAACGCAGCCTAAAGAATCTTTTATTTCAACCCAATAATCGCCTGCATACAAATTAGTAATTCCGTTATTTGTTTCTCTGGTAGACCATAATATTTGTAAAGGATCGTATCCATTATGCGAGGTAATTTGAATAGCACCATCATTTGAATTTAGATAGTTAATATAAGAAGTATTAAAGTTAACATTAAAATTATCGCAATCGTATAGGTTAAGGTCAAAAATTACTTCGCTTTCGCATAAATTGCTATCAATAACTTGAAGCGAATAAGTGCCTGCATTTAAGTTGTTTGTTAATGGTAAGGTATCGCCTGTTGACCAGTTGAAGGTATAAGGTGGTTTACCTCCAAAAGGTGTGGCTAAAGCAGTAGCATCATTTGCGTTACGGTAACTTAAATTGGTGGTCAAAATATCAATAGTTAAGTTATTACAATAAGCGGCCTTTACAGTAATGGTATCAAAAGTTTGGCAGCCAATAAAATCAGTAGTAGTTAAAAAATAATCACCAACAGTTAAGTTGCTAATTAATGCTGTAGTATCATTTACGCTCCAATTGTAATTATATGGAGGAACTCCACCATTTACTTGCGCTTCTATAAATCCGTCAAAAGCTTTAAAGTCTGTTTCATCACTACTAGTAAAAGTTGTGTTTAATGTGCTACAATCAACAGCATCTATTTTTATGGTATCTATAATTTGGCATTGAAAACTATCTTCTAAAACAAACCAATATTCGCCTGGTAACAAACTATCAATTTGGCTACTGGTATTACCGTTGGACCATAAATAGGTATACGGCATAGGGCCACCATTTGCTACTATTTCAATGTTTCCATCTGCAGTATTATTATATTTTTGATTGGTATGATTAACTGTCACTTCCAAACTATCGCAATATAGTTTTTCAATTACAATTGCATCTGTAATACTACAACCACTGCTATCGCTTACGGTTACATAGTATTTACCAGGCATAATATTGGTTAGTGCATTAGTAGTATCGCCGGTTGACCAGTTAAATGTATAAGGAGGGGTACCATTTATAGCATTAATGGTAATACTTGCATCATTGGCATTAAACGCCGTTTCGTCTTGTTTATCAATAGTAGTAGTAAATTTGTTTGTTGAGGTAAATTGAACATCTTCGCCATTTGTATAGAAAAAACGATTAGTAGTCCAAGGACTAAAAATATCACCACATTTTTCGCTAATTTGAATTTGATATGCCGCGCATTTTTCAATATTTTGAATAGGAAAGTAGTACTTATCGGTTTCGGGAAGTTCTACCCAATCACCATCGTTTATTTTATACCTTGCTTTTATTTGGGTATCATAAGCATTGGTCATTATATAGCCATAATTGTTTTGTACCACATCTAACCCTCTAATGTAAGAGCTATAAATTTGGTAGCATGGTTGTGCTGCAACTGTATTGGTGCAGTTTAAAGTATAATTTAGGTTTTCCTCACTCCATAGATTATTTCTTTTTGCAATGTTTGAATTTAATGCTTCGTGCATACGTTGCACCTGCCCTTCAGTAAACATTATCATGCAAGAGTAATCCATAATATTTTGAGTATTGTCAGGCAAGTCATTTTCTTCATCAACACAGGTATTTAAAAGTTCACCTGGGCAAATGTAGTTATTGAAGCCTTTGCAATTAGGGGTATCTTTCACTAAATCATCGCTACTGCAATAAAAATCGGGGCAATTTTCGTTTTGTTGGTTACAATCGATATACCAATCTAACTCTGAAGAGCCTGGGTACCACCAGTTGCCCCATGCGTGCAAGAGGTTAAAATAATGTCCTGCTTCGTGTGCCAAAACATGAGGCAAAGCATTATCAATAGCGGTTTCAATATTACCCAAGTTGTAGTGCCGTATCATAATTCCATCTAACCACTTTTTGCCGTTCAATCTTGCTTCTACTTGGTATGGGAAAGCTGAAATGCCAGAATTTTCTGAATAATTAACTACGTAGATGTTTAAATATTTATCAACATCCCAATAATAAGTTGATCTTATTTCATCAAGAAAATACTGGCCATCGTCAGTCCAGTAGAAATCCCATTTCTCACTATAAGGGGAAAGATAGCGATTTATACCATTACTACAGCTACCGTTTGGTGCTTGTTGAGCTAACTTAAATGTTACATTAGCATTACCTATTATATTTTTAAAAGTATCAGGTACTCCAATTATATCAGGGTTGATAGCATTAAAATCTTGATTTAATATATCTAAAGCATTATAAACCTGTTCGTCGCTTATATTACCTATACTATCTTTATGAATGATATGAAATACCACTGGTATGGTATAATTTGCATCTCTATTTATTGAGGTAGGCGCTCTACCATTATCATCAATAATGTCTTCATATAAATTAGTTGGTATCTCAATATATGGAACACAGTTTTTTACTTTTTGTTCATCAACTCTAAAACCAATTGGCTGAGCAAAGCAAAAAATATTAATAACACACAACAACAATAGCGACGCGAGCCTAAATCTATTCATAACATAAATATTAAACACATAACCCGACTGATTAGCTATACGCTATTAAATCAATTAAGTTCAAATGCACATTTTTATAGCTTAATCATATTAACCATATACGTAAGATGAGACAATACCCTAAAAGAGTTGCAACAAACCATTCTTTTATTTTTAAATTCAGACAATAAATAATAAATAATTTCCAATTTCACTTGTATATTGCGTTTTAATATAAAAAGGTAAAATGATTTTAATTGCAGATAGTGGATCGACAAAAGCCGATTGGTTATTGGTTAATAAAGATAACGATACAGTCGCCGAATTTTATACCAAGGGTTTTAACCCTTATTTTCATAATCGAGATTTTATATTAGCCGAACTTAATAATAATTTTGAGTTGAACAAATATGCCGAAGATATTGAAGAGCTACATTTTTATGGTGCAGGAGTTTCAAACGAAATTATGGCCGAAAATATTAAAATTCCTTTTTCGCAATATTTTACCAATGCTAAGTTAAATATTGGGCACGATTTAAGCGCAGCAGCTTTTGCTACAGCAACCATAGGCACACCTTCAATAGCTTGTATACTTGGTACTGGTAGTAATTGTTGCTGGTATGATGGTAAAGGCAATGTAAGCCAAAAGCTACCAGCGTTAAGTTATGTTTTGGGCGATGAAGGCAGCGGTTCTTATTTTGGTAAAAAATTAATGAGTGAATATTTTTACAAAAAAATGCCCGACTTACTATCTAAAAAATTGGAAGAAAAATATAATATGGATAAACAAGAGGTTTTCAAAAATGTGTACATGAAACCCAATGCAAATGTTTATCTCGCTTCTTTTTCCAGATTTTTATCTGACAATAAAGAAGATCCATACATAAGAAAAATAGTTGAAAATGGATTGTTAATTTTTATTGATATACACGTTTGCAGTTATGAAAATTACAAAGAGGTGGAAACCAATTTTATAGGCTCAATTGCTTTCTTTTTTGAAGATATTTTGAGAGATGTAGCCAAAAGAAGAGCGGTAAATATTGGTAAAATAATAAAGAAACCGATATACAATTTGGTAAAATATCACGCTTTGTTAAAAGATCATAAATAGTTATTTAAGATCTTTTAACTATTTTTTTTATGAAGCAATTTTTTTGTGTCAGTTTGATGTTCATTTCGTTACTCTCTTGTAATAATCAAATTAATAACGAAAGCTTTAATAATGAGTTAGTTTTAATTCCACAACATCAGTTTTCGGTAAATAAATATGAAATTACGGTAACGGAATTTGCACAATTTGTTGAAGAAAAAAATTATACCACAACAGCAGACAGTTTTAAGTGGAGTGGCGTTTTTTCAACCGAAAAAAATGGGTGGGAAGTTGTTGAGTTTGCCAATTGGCAAAAACCCGATGGTAAAACTAAAACTGGGCAAAAACAACCGGTAACACACATCAGTTATTACGACGCAGAGGCGTTTTGCAGTAGTAAAGGAGGCAGATTACCAACGGCAAATGAGTGGGATATTTTAGCAGGTGACTCTATTATAGTTGGAAATGTTTGGCAAGGGCCTTTTCCCGTGTTAGACGAAGGTAAAGATGGTTATAAGAAAAAAACAGCACCAGTTGGCCAATTTAAGGCAAACCAGTTTGGCCTATATGATGTATTTGGAAACGTATGGGAATGGACCAGCTCTACTACACCCCAAGGCCAACAAATTATAAAAGGTGGCAGTTTTTTGTGCGATTATGATTATTGCAGTGGTTTTATACCCGAACGTTTTCAAACAACCGAGAAAGATTCTGGCTTAAACCATCTTGGTTTTAGGTGTGTTTACGATAATTAATACATAATTTCAAATATTTAACATTAGCCAAATTGTAACGAAACGCCCGTAAACACTAACAATACCACCCTTTTTATGGTAATAGCATTTACATTATTTAAGATGTGAAATGTCGCCAATTTGTGATAATGATTAAAAATTAAGGCTTATTTTTGTGCAAAATTTATATTACATGAGATTTTTCCTACTATTCATAAATTTACTGTTTACTACATTATTGTTTGGCCAAATAGAAGATCCCGTTAGTTGGAGCTTTCAACAAAAAGATTTGGGAAATGGTGAGTTTGATTTGGTAGCAACTGCAACTGTAGAAAAAGGCTGGTATATATATTCGCAAAATTTAGAAGAAGGCGGCCCTGTGCCAACTACCTTTGAGTTTGAACCCCGAAAATCGCGCTATAGCTTAATAGGCAACACCAAAGAAGAAGGCGACTTTATTGAAGGCTTTGATAAGTTGTTTGATATGGAAGTGAAGAAGTTTAAAGGCAAAACTGACTTTACACAACGAGTTAAATTGGCAAAAAAAGGTGCAAAAATTACCGGCTATTTAACTTTTATGACTTGTAATGATGAAAAATGTTTACCACCAGAAGATGTAGATTTCGACTATGTTTTAAAAGTAGGAAAGTCAAAAACCAGTTTAGGCGCAAGTTCAACACCAAAAGCAAGTTCGAATACAACAGCTAATTCAACAATAAAAAAAAATGAACCAAACACGGTTGTAAAAAGTGAACCTAAACCTAAAAAAGTAGCGCAACTATCCACAAAAACTAATAATGTAAATGATGGAGGATTGGCAATAGCTTCTGCCGAAAAAAACCAAGGCATATTAGACCCCGTAAATTGGAGCATGCGTAGTGTTAAAACAGCAGAAAATAGTTTTGATCTATTTTTTAACGCCACTATAGAAGATGGTTGGTATATCTATTCACAAGAAGTAGAAGAAGGTGGACCAGAGCCAACAGCTATTGAATTTACTGAAAATAAAAACGTAAAATTTTTATTAGCTAAATCAATAGAAACAAGCAATCATACAAAAGAAGGCTTTGATAAGCTTTTTGATATGGATATTAAAAAATTTGCCAAAGCGGTTGAATACAAAATGCCAATAAAAGTAAATGGTATAAAAGAAAAACTATCTGGCTATTTAGTGTTTATGACTTGCGATGATGAAAAATGCTTACCACCAGAAGAAATTGAATTTGAGTTTGATTTAAGTAAAGAACAAAGCATAGATCTCGGTTTAATACCAGTAGGTGATTTACCAACCAACCTTGGCAAAGATTCGAAATACATAATTGAAAATGTTGATGTAAACAACCCAATTAACGATTGCGGTACAGAAGAAGAACAACAAGGAGGAAAAGGTATTTGGGGTATATTTGTACTTGGCTTTTTAGGGGGGTTGGTTGCCTTATTAACACCATGTGTTTTCCCAATGATACCGCTTACGGTAAGCTATTTTACCAAAGGTAGTGACAACCGAAAGAAAGGTGTTTTTAATGCGCTATTGTATGGCTTGTTTATATTTTTAATATACATAATTTTTAGTTTACCTTTTCATATATTCGATTCTGTAGCACCCGATATTTTTAATCAAATAAGTACTAATGAATATTTAAACCTTGCATTTTTTGTAATATTTGTAGTTTTTGCCATTTCATTTTTCGGTTATTTTGAAATTACGCTACCAAGTAGTATCGCCAACAAGGCCGATTCTGCTTCAAACTTAGGAGGCCTAATCGGTATTTTCTTTATGGCATTAACATTAGCCCTTGTTTCTTTCTCTTGTACAGGCCCAATTTTAGGTTCACTATTAGCAGGTGCTTTAAGTAGCGATGGTGGTGCTATGCAATTAACTGCTGGTATGGGAGGTTTTGGCCTTGCGCTTGGTGTTCCATTTGCCATATTTGCACTATTTCCAGGTATGCTAAGTAGCTTACCTAAAAGTGGTGGTTGGCTTAATACGGTTAAAGTAGTTTTAGGTTTTGTAGAGTTAGCCTTAGCAGTTAAGTTTTTATCAAATGCTGATTTAGTAAAAGAATGGGGTATTTTACCACGTGAAATTTTCTTTGGCTTATGGATTTTAATTGCTGCTGGTTTGGCAGCTTACTTATTTGGTTTAATTAAATTTCCACACGATAGCCCCATTAAAAAATTGAGCTTCCCACGTATTGGGCTTGGGGTATTAACGGTAGCTTTTTTAATTTACTTATTGCCTGGTTTAACTAATAGTAAATATGCCAACCGACAGTTACTAAGTGGTTTTCCACCGCCTTTGTTTTATTCTTTATACGAAAAGCAAAGTAATTGCCCTTTAGATTTAAATTGTTATAAAGATTATGAAAAAGGTTTGGCTTATGCTAAAAAGGTAAACAAACCTATATTGTTAGATTTTACAGGTTGGGCTTGTGTTAATTGCCGTAAAATGGAAGAAAACGTTTGGAATCAACCAGAAATTTTTGAAAAACTAAACGAAGATTTTGTATTGATATCGTTGTATGTAGATGATAAAAAAGAATTACCAGAAGATAAAGTACACGACTTTATAAGTAGTACGGGCAGAAAGCAAAAAATTGATAAAAAAGGAGAAGTTTGGGCAACTATGCAAACGGAAACTTTTGTAAATAACTCGCAACCTTATTATGCGGTACTCAGCCCAGATGAGTTGTTGTTAAATAGCCCTGTTGGTTATAAACCGGATATTACGGAGTATAGCAGTTTTTTAGAGTGTGGTTTAGATGCTTTTGATCAATTAGAACAAATGCTACCTAACGAGCGAGCCAAGTTAAAGCAAAAGTTTGCAACGGTAATGCAGTAGGTTTAGAAAAAATAGCATTGATGGCATTTTAAAGAATAACTGTAAGTATTTAAAGCCATAAAAAACATGTTAGAAATTAGGCTAAACTGTGAAAATTGTGACAAACCATTGCCAAATGATAGTGACGATGCAATGATATGTAGTTATGAATGTACCTTTTGTAAAAATTGTGTTGAAAATATTTTAAAAAATGTATGTTCTAATTGTGGTGGTGGGTTTGAAAAAAGACCAACTCGGCCTAAGAACGATTTAGCAAAGTACCCAACCAGAAAAGACAAGGTTTTAAAACCTGTAGCGGAAAATAAATACTTGAAAGAAAATATAAATATTGACCCAAGAAATCGATAATTTATTTTGAACGCTATATTTGACCAATTTTTATACTCCGTTACTATTGATATAATTCATTATCTTTTTTTAGGTTTTTAGAAAACTACCCACGCAACAGCAAAGCTACCATTTTAGCCCCGATAGTAATGGAAACCCCACAGCGTAACGCAGAGGAGCGAGGAGTTGGAATGGATAGCGGGGAGCCCGTCTCTACAAGGCTCAACCGTTATGCTTCAAAAATTTCACCTGTTTATAAACTAAAAAGATGATACCTTTTTTTGATTACATGTTAGTTAAAAATTAATGCGCTTCTAACCAATTATTACCCAAGCCAGAGTCCACTATTAAGGGAACGGCTATTTCCATTGCGGTACTCATATTGTCAATTACTAATTTACGCAATTCTTCTGTTTCTTTATTGTGGGCATCAAAAACCAACTCATCGTGTACTTGTAATATTAATTTTGATTGCATATTGCGTTGCTGCATTGCTTCGTGAATTTTTATCATGGCTACTTTAATTAAATCGGCAGCCGTGCCTTGTATGGGCGAGTTGATGGCGTTGCGTTCGGCAAAGCCTCGCACGGTGGCATTTTTTGAGTTAATGTCTTTCAACCTTCGTTGGCGACCCAATAAGGTTTCTACATAACCATTGGTTTTGGCAAAGGTTTTCATATCTTCCATATACTTATTTATTGAAGGATATTCTGTAAAATATTCGTCAATTAAAGTTTGGGCTTCTTTGCGTGGTATTTTTAACCGCTGGCTTAAACCATAAGCCGAAATGCCATAGATAATGCCAAAGTTTACTGTTTTGGCGTTGCGCCGCATTTCGTCGGTCACCTCATCAACATCAATTTTGTACACTTTTGAAGCCGTAACTTTATGTATATCAATGCCATCTTTAAAGGCTTGTATCATGGCTTCGTCTTTACTAAGCGCAGCAATAATGCGTAATTCCACTTGCGAATAATCGGCCGATAAAATGGTGAACTCTTCGCTACGGGGAATAAAAGCCTCGCGCACTTTACGCCCTTTTTCGGTACGGATGGGTATGTTTTGCAAGTTTGGATTGTTAGAACTTAAGCGACCTGTTGCCGCTACCGCCTGATTAAAAGACGAATGTATTCTACCCGTTTTTGGATTGATTAAATTGGGCAAAGCATCAACATAAGTTGATTTTAGTTTGTTAGAAGTGCGATATTCTAATATGTCGTTTACGATGCTGTGTTCCTCTGCTAGTTTCAATAACGTTTCTTCGTTGGTGCTGTACTGGCCCGTTTTGGTTTTCTTCCCCTTGTAAGGAATTTCCATTTTATCAAACAACATGGTGCCGAGTTGCTTGGGCGAATCTAAATTAAATTCTGCCCCAACCTGTTCATAAATTTTATCTCTCAAACCTATAATATCTTCTGTAAGTACTTGCGAATAATCGTTTAAAAATGCTTTGTTAAGATTTACTCCATTGTACTCCATTTCAACCAAAACAGGTACTAATGCCATTTCAACATCATTGTATAAACTGCTTAGTTTTTGTTCTTCAATTTTTGGTTTTAAATAGTGAAATAGCTGTAAAGTAATGTCGGCATCTTCGGCGGCATATTCGGTAACTTGGGCAATTGGTACATCGCTCATTTTACCCTGCTTTTTTCCTTTTTTACCAATTAGTTCTTCAATGGCAACAGGGGTATAATTTAAATAAGTTTCCGCCATTATATCCATCTTATGGCGCATTTCGGGTGCTAACAAATAGTGGGCAAGCATGGTATCTTCTAATGTACCTTTTACTGCTACTTCGTACCATTTTAACATCAAAACATCGTACTTAATGTTTTGCGCTATTTTGGCTATCTTTTCATTTTCTAAAATGGGCTTAAACTTAGCAACGGTAGCTTTTGCTTTATCAAAATCGCTATCAACTGGCACATAAAATGCTTTGTGCGGTTCGGTAGCAAAAGATAGCCCAACCAGTTCTGCTTTGTTGGCATCAATACCTGTAGTTTCGGTATCAAAGCAAATTATGGTTTGTTTTTTAAGATGCTTTATTAAATCTGCTATCGCTTCATCGGTATCAACACATTTATAATCGTGTTTTACATCTTTAATAGTTTTGCCAATTGGTTTTATTGTTTTTTGTACTTTTGTTGCATCATTAGGTTGGTCAAATAAAGTAGGTTGTCCCTTTTTATTATTTGATAGGTTTATGTTATAACCTTCGCCTAAAATGCGTTGCCCTAAAGTTCTAAATTCTAACTCTGCAAAAATAGGTGCCAAAACTTTATTGTTAGGTTCTTCTAATTTAAAATCTTCAAAGTTATATTTTACTGGTACATCTAAAATTATGGTGGCCAGTTTTTTTGACATTCGAGCTAATTCTGCATGTTCTTCTACTTTTTCTTTAAGCTTACCTTTTAATTGATCGGTATTTTCTAACAAATTTTCAATAGTACCAAATTTCTTCAATAACTTACAAGCCGTTTTTTCACCAACGCCCGGTATGCCTGGTATGTTATCAACTTTGTCGCCCATAAGGCCCAACATATCAATTACTTGATCTATCCGTTCAATATCCCATTTGGCCAATATTTCGGGTACGCCATAAATTTCTTCAGGCTTTCCTCTAAAAGGCGGTTTGTACATAAAAATGTTTTCTTCTACCAGTTTGCCGTAATCTTTATCGGGCGTTACCATATAAACGGTAAAATCTTCTTTGGCAGCTTGCTTAGCTAAAGTGCCAATTACGTCATCCGCTTCATAACCATCTAATTCAATAATAGGAATTCTAAACCCGGCTAATATTTGTTTTATCCAAGGTATAGCGTTAATAATATCTTCTGGCATTTCTGGCCGACCAGCCTTGTAATCGTCTACAAGTTTATCACGCTCGGTTGGGGCTTGGGTATCAAAAGCTACTGCAATATGGGTAGGTTGTTCTTTGCTAATAAAACGATGTAGGCTGCTGGTAAACAAATTCATTGCAGTTGTGTTTAAGCCTTTGCTATTAAAGAAAAAATTATCTCCCACACCATAATAGGCTCTATATATTAATGCCATTGCATCTAACAACAACATTTTTTTAGTTGGCTTTGCCATATAATTGATTGCTATATTTTTGTTGGGTAAAGTTAGGGAATTGAATCAACTGCATTAAACGATTTAAGAATTATCTTTTATAACTATTTATTTTCTTTTTTAAGATCGTTTGTAAATACTAAAAGTACAGCGCAACTTTAAATAAACTGAAACCTATCAACTTGAATTGGAATGAAACTCAAAAATATTATCTAAACCACCACAAATAATTTAACTCCTTCAATCATTTTAACCATAAATGTATTTATTACAATTTATATGTTATGATATGTTTTCATAATTTTGGTTTATTTTTTTCATCACCCACCAGTATTGCTTTAACGCAATAAAGAGTTACACTTGATCTTTCTAATTTAGGTGTGATTAATCAAATTTTGGTAAATGTTGTTGATAACTGTAATTCCAATTAAACCTCGGCTGCTATGTTTACTACGCCATATCAATTGGTTGACCAAGCAGCTAACTAAACATTTAATAGTGAACCGGTTGTGCTAACTAACCCGCAACAATTGCCAATCGACTATATGTATTTTCAAAGCTTTCAAGGTTCAATTTTAAAAGTTAGTGTTAGTAATACTTCACCAAGGCCGTTTTGTACGCCCCAACCCTATGTTAGCAGTAGGTGGTGGCAATGTTTATGTTAAAAATTAGTGTAATAACGTAATATTTATTGCGCCCAATGGTAATTGTATTAGGCTTTTGGTTAATAACAATGGTTTTAAAAGTACCCATTCAATTAATTGCCCTTAAATTTTATTTATTCAAACTTCTATTAAAAATACTATCTTTATCAAATGAAAAACCAACTTTTCATCTTACTGTCACTTTCACTTTTATTAAGTGCTTGTGCCCAAATTAGTAGTTTGCAAACAGCAAAAACATTACCTGAAGATGAAACAATATTAGGTATATCGGTTGCTGCTTATGGTGCAAGTGGTAGTAATTTTATTGGTGGAGAATTAGGAAATGCTCTTGTGCCACACGCAGAATTTTTTAGCCGTTACGGAGTAGCTGATAATTTTGATATGGGGTTAAAGCTATCTTCATCTTTAAATATTGCTATTGATGGTAAGTATCAATTTTTTGGCAATGAAACATCTCAATTTGCCATGGCAGTTGGGGCAGCTTTTGAATATCAATATTCTGGTTTTGAAAACTTTGTTAGTCGTCAAACTGTGCCGCTTTATTTTTCGTTTCACCCTAACGATGGTTTTGCTTTATATGCCACAACAAAATTTATTCATCAATTGGTAAGTGATGGTGATAATAATATATTTTTAGGTGGCAATATTGGTTTGCAAAAAAGAATAAGCCCCAGATTTTCTATAGTAGCAGAAGGTAACAATTTTTTTATATTTAATAGTGGCTTTAAATCATCAGGTGACTTAATATACCAAGCTGGTATTGGTTTTATATTTGATTTGAAGTAAAAACCAATAACGACACACTAACACAAATGGTTGTTTAAATACAACACACAACACCATTATTTTTGGCACTATAAGCTATTTTAGCATTGAGGAATTTTTTGGTGTCACACTAATTATGATTTCTTTTCTTACCTAAATTTTAGATCGATTATTAGCGATTTATCTTTTTTTGTTACATTGCCTTACAATTTTACTAACAATGAACAACAACAGACAAACCGCACTTAAAGCCTTTGATAGATTGCTTACCATAATGGATGAGTTGCGAGAGCAATGCCCCTGGGACAAAAAACAAACCTTGCAAAGTTTACGTAACTTAACTATAGAAGAAACTTACGAGTTAGCCGATGCAATTATTGACGATGACTTAAATGGCATTAAAGAGGAGTTGGGCGATGTGATGTTGCACTTAGTATTTTACGCTAAAATTGGAGCTGAAAAAAAAGCCTTTGACATTACAGATGTGCTTAACGGGGTTTGCGATAAATTAGTAAATCGCCACCCGCACATTTATGGTGATGTAAAAGTAGCTGATGAAGAAGAAGTAAAATTGAATTGGGAAAAACTTAAATTGAAGGAAGGTAAAAAATCGGTTTTGGAAGGTGTACCAAAATCGTTACCAGCAATGGTAAAGGCATATCGTATACAAGAAAAAGTAAAACAGGTTGGCTTTGAATGGGAAACTACCGAACAGGTTTGGGAAAAAGTAGAAGAAGAAACTGCGGAATTGAAAGAGGCTATTGCAAATGAAGGACAGCAAAGAACGGAAGCTGAATTTGGCGATTTAATGTTTTCATTAATTAACTATGCTCGGTTTATTAAGGTAGATCCAGAAACCGCATTGGAGCGAACTAACAAAAAATTTATTAGTCGGTTTAAGGCAATGGAACAACAAGCTGTGGCCAATAAAAAACCACTTACCGAAATGACGCTTGAAGAAATGGATGATATATGGAATGAAGTGAAGAAGGATTTTCAGTAGTTTGTGCCAATTTGGTATTATTAAAATAACCAGCTTTTTTGTAAGATGCGTTATTGCATCTTACAAAAAAAGCTATAGCACAATTGGTTTAAAAATATGCTATATTAAAAATCGTACCATTGTCTACGCCTGGTTAACTTTAAATCTTGTAGTACCGCAGCTTTTACGTTAATTCTAAAATCATAACTTTTAAGGTCGCCAAAAGGTACCCAATTAAAACTCATTTGCCAGCAATGCAAATCGCGCGTAATGTTTAGGCGGGTATAGGTGAGTTCTTTGGTTTTAAAATTATAACCCGAGCTGCCGTTAAGTTTCCATTTATCGGTTAAAGTAAAATCGAATGTTGCGTTTAGGTTGTTTTGAGTAATGGCTATTGAATCAGTTAAAGCAATATTATTGTATTGTTTACTAAAACCTAAAACATAACTAAGGCCGATGCTCCATTTCTGGCTAAAATCCAAAAAGCGTTCGGGGTATTCATTCAATTCAAAAATTTGAGCTTCACTGCCATAGTTGCTAGTTTCGGTAGCAACAAAATCGCCATCGCTAAAGCGGGTATTTACTCGTAAACTGGCTGTTTTAAAACGGGCTAATTTTCTATTAACTTTTCTCTTAATTAAATACCTGTCTATATTTATAATATTTCCATTTTCGTTAATATAAAAAACATAGGGACTAAAACTGGCATTAAAGTTTATAGTAAATTTATTTAGAAAATCAGCTGCCACAGTCATGTTAATGTCATTCATTTTAAACGAGTCTTTAGCAAAATTGTAGCCAGTATTAAAATTTAAACTTCGTAACAATTCAACTTTCTTTTCTTTATTTAAACTGTCTTTGGGCGTTCTCACCTTCATATCAAAACGATTACCTAAACCTAACGAAAGGCTACTTTGTTGTTGCCTGCTGGTTCTTTTACCAATAAAACGAGTGCGCACAATAGTGGTGTCGTTACCAAAAGGGGTTTCATATTGTAAGGTTTGGTAGTTGTTCCAAAAAGTAGTAGAAAAATCGGGCAAAAAGTTATAAGATAACCGTGGTGACAATACATGCCTAATAGCTTTTATCTTACCTTTTTTAAAATTAAAAATACCATACAAATTAGTGCTTAAGCTTGGGCCAATATTGCCAAACTCTCTTGATGCTACAAAACCGTTTAAAGTGTCTACAACTAATACCCCTCTTGTCTCTGAGTTTTCTGGTATAGAATCCGACTCATACCTATAATCTAAATATTTAAAAAACCAATTTTCCTCATAGCGAATACTGGGACTCAATGTAAAATGCTTCAAAAATTTAAAACTGGTACTTATTGGAATACTGTGACTGATGTCGGTTTCGAAATTGCGGTAGGTTTCTTTTTTAAATATTAAACTATCTAACGTGTTTAACTCATTATTAAAAGAGCCAGAATAACTCAGCTGCGTATTTTCGTACCACTTTTTACTACCAACCCTAACTTTTTTTTCGAAAGGATAAATGGCGCGCATATTTAAGTTAAGCTGTGGTAAATTAAGTGTAAAAGCATTGGTATTTAAATTTGAGCTATGCCTAAAAGCAGTTGAAAAAGAAAAAGGCGCACGAGGAAAGGTATAGTTGTAGGCAACCGATGAACTCAACACATTATCTAATGAGCGTTGCGAGGTAGTATTGTAATTGCGTTGATAACCATTTGATGCAATATTTACGTTGGCTCTAAAGGTGCCATTTGGCCGAGCTTTTGCATCTTGACTATGGGTAATACGAATACTAAATTCGTTATTTTTTTGAAAAGCTGGGCTAATACGGTCGTTTTCGAACAAACGGCCCAACGATAAATTAATGTTGCCATTAAAACGGTATTTCAATCGGTATTGTGATGCCAAATTAATTCGCCAACTTCCATTGGTAGAAATATCGCCAAGCAAACCCATATCTACATAATCATTTATGGCCCAATAAAAACCACCTTGTCTTAAATAAAAACCGGTACCCGGGCTTTCGCCATAAGTTGGTAAAATGATGCCACTTGCTCTATCTTCATTTAAAGGAAAAAATGCAAATGGTAGCACTAAGGGAGTTGGCACATCTGCAATTACCAAATTAGCTGGCCCGCTATAAATAGCCGTTTTTGGTATGATCTTAACCTTGTTTACATTAATACGAAAGTGAGGATGATCGGCTTTACAGGTTGTATAATAGGCATCTTGTGCAAACAGTTCATCGTATTCATTTTTCTTAACTTCATTACCAAAAATAATACCTTCCCCTTCGTCGCTTGTTATTAGTTGATTTATCTTTCCTTTTTTAGTTTCATAATTATAAACCATTTCACTGGCACGATATTCTTTACCGCTTTCCGTCATGATTACTTCATCGTTTTTTGAGTCACTTTTTATGGTATCGGCCAAAGCAGTAAATGTTTTATCGGCGTAGTTAAAATGTATTTCGTGTGCTTTTACATCAATGTTATCATATTTTACATGTGCCTTTCCATATAAATGAATCATTTCATTTTCTACATCATAAACAATTAATTGGGCATCGGTAAAAACAGATGAATCAAGATCACCTGCTGCAGTTGGTAATTTGGGCCTTTGAGAAGATAGGCTGTCAATTGCCAAAGAGTCTGTTGTTAAAGTGTCAACAGCGCCTACTTTTCTAAAATTGTCTGTTTTAGATAAGCTATCTACATTATTTTTTACTTTATTAACAACGCCTCCCCTATTTTGTATAGTTTTTTGGGCAAAAACACTTGTAGTTATGCCAAAAAAAATGATTATTTGCGTTAAAACGGCTGCTATGTAAAATATACGGTTGATGATAAGGTTACTTTAAATATATTGGCTGAAAATTAATCCAAATCTTAATCTTAAAGTCAAAACACAGAGTTAAAAATAGTGAAAAGAAATTTATTAAATATACAACGTATTGCGCTACTAACAATTGTGGTATTAATTAGCAGCGCATTTAATTACCCTAAACCAGCTAGTTACGAAGTAAAAACGGTGGTTATAGATGCTGGCCACGGCGGACACGACGGAGGCTGCAGTGGTAGACATTCGAAAGAAAAACATCTTACCTTAAAAGTAGCCAAGCAATTAAGGGATTATATTAAAGAGTCGTTTCCTTATGTTAAGGTGATTTTAACCCGCGAAACAGATGTTTTTGTAAAGTTGCACGAGCGTAGTGCTATAGCAAACCGCAATAACGCTGATTTGTTTATTTCTATACATTGCAATGCAGCATCAAATAAATCATCGGTTTATGGTACAGAAACTTATGTAATGGGTTTACATAAAACCGAAAGTAATTTAAATGTTGCTAAGCGAGAAAATAGTGTAATTCTTTCTGAAACAGATTATTCGAATCACTACGATGGTTTTGACCCTAACTCGCCAATGGCACATATTTCGTTTTCACTTTTTCAAAATGCTTATCAAGATCAAAGTATATTTTTTGCAGATTTGGTAGAGAAGCAATTTAGCCAACGGGCAGGCAGAAAAAGTAGAGGCGTAAAACAAGCTGGTTTTTTGGTGTTGTACAAAACAGCGATGCCTTCGGTTTTAATAGAAAGTGGTTTTTTAACTAACCGTAAGGAAGAAGATTTCTTAAAATCAACTTATGGCCAAGAAATAATTGCAAGTGCCATTTACCGGGCATTTAAAGAATATAAAAATTTAGTAGAAAGTAAAGGTAATGTGGCATTTATTAATGCGGTTGAAACGATGAATGAAAATAATATTACAGTAGGAAATAAGGTCTTAATTGAAGACAATATCCCAATTGAAAATACTGCCTCAACTTCTTATAAAGAAAATAGCGGAACTTATAATATTGTTTCTTCACAAGATAAAATAGTTTATAAAGTTCAGATATTTGCGTCCGCCTCTTTAGCAAAATTAAACGATCCGCTTTTTAGGCAAATTGCGCCAATTGAAATTGATGATACCGGAAACATTAAACGATTTTTAAGCGGGTACTTTTTTGACTATGGCAAAGTACAACAATACTGCGCACAGCTTAAAGCTAAAGGCTTTAAAGATGCCTTTGTAGTAAAGTATGTTGATGGCAATAGAGTTTATTAATTTGCCAAAGGCAGCGAAAAGTAAAATTTGCTACCTTTATTAAATTTACTTTTAATCCACAATTTGCCCTTGGTAATTTCTACCAAATCTTTACATATTTACCAACCAATGCCGGTTCCTTTTTCATTATTGGTTCCTCTGGTAGAATTGATCTTATCTTTATAAATAATATCATAAATTGTTTGCTTTGTTATGCTTATTCCAGTATCTTTTATAAGTATTTCTATTTTGTTTATTTTCTTAAAAATAATTGTATCGAACCATTTTCAGGCGTGTACTTTTTGGCATTAGTCACCAAATTTCTCAATATCGTACTTATCATTTCTTTGTCGGCAAATACCAAGTAATCTTTACTACATTTTTATGTAAAGTTTTGTTTTTTTTGCAATGGCGCAAACTTTAGCTAATGCAACAACTGCCTCAATTTAAATATTAATAGAAAAGTTTATGAGGTTAAAGTGCATTAGGCTAATAGTTGCTTTTGACCATTGAATAAGTTGATTAATGAGTTCAATTAAATTGTCTACCGAATATTTTATTCTTTTTTGTAAGTCCTGATACTCTTTGATTCTAATTTTGTTTGTAGTAGCGTTTAATAAATCAACAATCAATTTTATGTTTGACATTGAACCTTTTATATGATGTGCCAATATTAAAAAAAATCGGTATTTGGCATTGTTTGAAGCAATTAAAAGCCTATTTGCAATTTGCTTTGTATAGACTATAAACATTAACTAAATGGCAAATAAACTTAAAAGCACTATTAAAGCTATTAAGTTTTTTCGTGTGCTTTTATTATAAATTATTTAATTTTTTAGTAAGCGATTTTTACTTTCAGTCTTCTCTTAAATATAAGCTTTCTCCAAAGCCAAAATGTTATTGCCTCTAATTTTAGAATTAATCGTATCATTAAGCTGACTGTATTCATTAAAAAATAAATATGCATTTTTATAGTCTTTATTTGCATTATAAACTTGAGATATTATTAAAAAGTTTTTGAGTTTTATTTCTTTATTACCAATTGATTTTGCTCTTTTAATAAATTCATAAAGTTTTCTGCATTTGTTAAATCATCAGTTGCAAAATAAATTTGTGCTATTTTGTACAACCCTACTGCTTCATCTTTTTTATTATTTATTTTTTTGTAAAGTTTAATAGAGCTTAGCCTAAAGTTTAATGCATCTTTATAAGCTTTACGTTTGTAAAAAATTTCACTCAAAATATCAGAATAATTTGCTTGGGCTACTTGGTTATTTTTGATTAAATTTTCAGTAAAAATATATCTTAGAAGCATTTCAGCGCTATCGATCTCATTATTTTTTAGGTAAATGGCTACTATGCTCCTTTGGGTAAATGCTACTTTTTTAAAATCACTTAATGACGCTCTAATTCTTAATACTGATCTTAAGGTATCTAAAGCTTTTTCATATTTTTTTTGTTTTGCATATAATTTGGTTTACCATAAAACGAGAAACACAGGTACAAGCAATAGCTAAGAAAATTGATGTTTACTCTTTCGAAATTCCCTATGCCACAGATTTTTAATCATTCTTTTTTATGATATTTACCAAGGCATGTAAGTTTTCAAAAATTTC
>Ga0114957_1002043_pt1 | contig 20202 bp, 18 predicted proteins | sample BantaG_FD_87175 | JGI IMG/M metagenome (GOLD analysis project Ga0114957, IMG submission 87175) | Marine algal microbial communities from Bantry Bay, Ireland - BantryBay_4 metaG | ecosystem: Host-associated > Algae > Red algae > Unclassified | place: Bantry Bay, Ireland | collected 2014-11-21 | reverse complement strand
TGATCGCGTTGTACTTCTTCTCAAGATTGAAATGTGTCATTGGCAGCATTATTTTTGCTATCCCTTGTCCGTAAAAAACTAGAATCGATGCGCAGCTTGCCGTTGTTGCTTAAGATACAGGCTCGTTCGACAAGATTTTCCAGTTCACGGATATTACCGGGAAAGTCATAGTCCATAAGCAGGTTGATGGTTGCCTGAGAAATTTCGCTGATTTCTTTACCGAGGCGAGTTGCATTTTTCTTAGTGAAATACTGTACCAATGGAAGAATGTCTTCTTTGCGTTCCCGCAAAGAAATGTTATGAATGGGAAAAACATTGAGTCGATAGAATAAGTCTTCACGGAAACTCCCTTCCGCTACTCGTTCTTCCAGGTTTCGGTTCGTAGCCGCGACTACGCGTGCATCTACCGTAATCGTATCGTTTCCTCCTACTCGCTCAAACTCTCCTTCTTGGAGCACTCGTAGCAATTTGGTTTGTAAGTCAAGTGGTAATTCACCTATTTCATCCAAAAAAATGGTTGCGTTATTAGCGGCTTCAAATCGCCCTATCTTTTGCTGATGAGCTCCTGTAAAGGATCCCTTTTCGTGGCCAAATAATTCACTTTCAATTAGGTTAGGTGGAAGCGCACCACAGTTGATTTTTATCATGGGTTGGTCTGCACGATCGGACAGGCGATGGACTGCTCGGGCTAGCAGTTCTTTACCGGTTCCGGTTTCTCCTAAGATGAGAACGGTTGCATCTGTACCAGCCACTTGGTTGATTTGGTTAAGTACTTTTTTGTATTGTGGATCACGGCTTATGATCTCGTTAAACTTACTATCATCGTCAATTTCTTCTTTGAGAATAGAATTTTCATATTCCAGCATATCTTTAAGTTGACTAATTTCGAGGAATGCTTTTCGGAGAGACATTTCTGATTCTTTGACCTCTCTTAAGTCACGGGTAAAAATATTAGCAATGAAATTTCCCTGATATTGGATGAGGTGTACTCTGATAGCCATAGGTATCATATCTCCGTCCTTAGCGAGCCATTCGCTTTCATAGTTTAATGTTTTCTTTTCTTTTAAGTCTTTCCAGAAGTTGGAAGAATCAGAACCTTGTTTTTTCGTGGCTACAATTATTTTAGAAATACTATTATCGATAAGCTCTTCGCGAGTATATCCAAAAATTTTACAGAAACTTTTATTTACATAAACGAAAGTACTGTCCTCACTGATCCAGCAAATTGGATCTTGAGCTTGATCCATACAAGATTGAGTGAGGTACATTTCGTCTGTCCGTTCAGTAATATGACTCAAGTCCTGTATGATACCCTGTAAGCCTATGATTGTACCGTCTTCTAGCGTAGGTTGCACCAAAAAATTGATTCGGATAAAGTCGTCTTTATCCAGGGGTTTGATGTCGATTTCTTTTTCTAGTGTTTGACCTTCGTCAATGACCGTTTTTAAAATCTCCGTTTTTAATTCTTGATAATCCTTACTGCCCAATAGCGTAGGGACTACTTCGCGAAGTAAATCCGTGTTAAATTCTTCAGAGCGACGGATACCAAGGATCGTATTAACCTGATCGGTCGCAAAGAAGGACTTTTCTTCTAATTGATACTCCCAGGCACCTACTTTTGAAATATTGGAAGCGAGGTGAAGTAAGTCTTTGTATTTACTACTGGCTTTGAGGTCGTCTACAACACCAAAACAAACCTGATCTCCGCCAATTTCCATAAGTACTCCTCTAATCTTGACTGGATAAATATCGCCTTTGGCATTCATGTGTTGCGTGCTAAAGGTATGGTGCCCTTTTTCGAGCATCTTTTTCCAGGTTTTACGCCAGTTGAGAAGGGTAGTGGTAGGATCAATCTGAAATATGCTTTTATTTTCAAATTCCAGAACGGAATAGCCAAGTTGATTCGCAAATTTTTCGTTGACTGCTAGAATGTTACCATTATTATCTAACCAAAGAATACTGTCTTGCATTACTTCGGTGGTAGCGATGAAGATGGATAGAAGTCGGTTGTGCTTTTTCTTTAAAGCCATAATGGTTTATTCGTCGTTTCTTTCAAAGGTGTACTAATTCATTGTGAATCATACATTAGTTATTATTTTTCCTTTGGGGTGCCGTGTATTTAGACAAGTGCTTGCGTTAAAGATAAAAAAATGCAAAATAAATTGATATTCTATTATATCTACCAAATTATTTTTTATTTTCTTACGAAATATCAGAATGTTATGATATTCAAGAATCTTTTTTCGTTTATATTGGATGTAACTGTCTCGTAATGAGTGGTTTATGTTTTTGGCATGGTGATTGAATATAAGAGAAGTATACCGCGCTTAAATAATTTGAAATGTTGAATTTAGCGCAATGAAATATAAAGCAATAAAAAACAGTGAATTGTATCACTGACAAAGATACTAGTTTCTACGGAAACAAAAGAACTCAATTATAGTCTGATAGTTTTGAATGAGACCCTGGTAGATCACAATCTTTTTTCTCTTCTAAAAATCTTAAATCGCCAGGTCTCATTTTTTTTTTTTTTAATTTTAGACTTTAAATAAAAGAAACATTAAGAATTATACTTATTATACAATAAACCCCGATTCTCCAAAAGACCCTAAATTCCAAAAATTGACTATCTCACTTTTATTATTATGCCTCGGCATAGGATGTGGGATACCAATTTCCAAACCACCAAGTCCAGTCACTGATGCTTTTGCTCGGAAATATTCCGAAGCAAAAGCAGTGACATGGAATCTCGACGGCAACGGCAACTACGAAGCCAAATTTTCTCTTCAACAAACAAAATATCGCGCAGATTTTACGCCAGCTGGCAAATGGCTGGAAACGGAGACTAATGTTCCTCTAAAAGACGTCCCTCCTAATATTCGTTCAGTAATTGATGAAAAGTACGAAATCAAGTTGCTGGAAGAGATAGAATTTGTAGATGACTATAAAAAAGGCCGTTACTACGATGTTGAGTTTAAAGTAGGAATGCGTAAAATTGATATAGAAATCAATGAGGCGGGAGAAATAATCGGCGGTAGTCATTAAAAAAGTCATCTTACCTTAGTCCTGAGGCGATAAATCCCAAACTAATTTTTTCTGAATTTCTTTAAAATCTTCTCGACGTAGATTCACCTGAGTATGAAAACATCCTAAAGTCAGGATAAGTGGAGGAACCTCCAGTGAAACTATTCAAAATACATTAAGCATCACCGATTTTAATGATAATATTTATAATGATCTCGGATTCTCTACGGTGGGTGATACGGTTATCTGGTGGATCGGTAAGTCTCCATTACATTTTGGTCAAAAGCCGTTAATCAAACCTACATAGTATCTGACCGCGAAGGCGGGTCATAGTAAAAAAAATCCTCCAGCAATAGATATTACTGAAGGAAGTGATATAGATATCATAAACAAATACTTTTTTACGCTTTTGCTACCAATTGCTTAATGAGCGATAGTACAAATAAAACGATAAACAAATAGAAAACTATTTTTGCAATTCCAGCAGCGCCTGCTGCGATTCCACCGAATCCTAAAACTCCGGCAACAATGGCTATAATAAAAAATGTGATGGTTAAACGTAACATGGTTCTTAGATTTTAAGGTTAATTAAAAATGAATTATGACTAAACAAACAAATAGAATTTTCTAATCCATTTAACTTGTTTTTTATAATTCTAACTGGTTTCCTCAGCTAAACGATAGGCATGCTAATATGTTCATTCTAAATTCAAAAGCAACCAATTTTGAGCATTTCCATTTAATAGATTTATACCTTCTGCATTGCCTTTTTCATCATACCAATTGAACAACTCCCATCTATATCTGTTCTATTGGAGATACTTATAACCACTAAAGAAAGTGATATGAATTATTTAGGAATTGAAAGAGAAAAGTTGGAAAAAACGGTCAATAGTTTAAATGTATTGTTGGCTAATTATAATGTTTATTACCAAAATCTTCGTGGATGCCACTGGAATATTAAGGGTAAGAATTTTTTCCAGATGCATGAGGTGTTTGAAAACTTATATAACGATGCCCGTGTAAAGATAGATGACCTCGCCGAACGCGTATTGACTTTACGCGCAGTGCCATGGAGTACGATGAGCAAGTATCTAAAGGAAATTGAACTCAAAGAAACAACATCTCCCGAGAAAATGTCTGACTGGGAAATGGTTGGAAAAATACCGGAGGATCACAAAGTACTCATTCAAAACTGTCGCGACGTAATTGAGAATGCTGGTAAGGTAGGCGATGAAGGTACAACTGATCTGATAGGTGGCTTTTTGGGGGGTCTTGAGAAGGACAGCTGGATGCTAGACTCTTGGCACACTCGTATCAAGGAACAAGAAATGGCAAAAGTCTGATTAGTATAAAGCGTGTTTTGTCTCTTATCAAATAGTTAATCTTAGGAAGATAAAACGGACAGTCGTCTAATCAACATCCCTGAAAAGTAGGCTGTTTTATTATTTCATTTGAATCCTTAAACAAATCTTTATGTCTAACAAGAAAAAATTAGTCGGTGTTGTAAAAGAAGAAAACCGCAATGCACTGAACAACAAATCCGTTCGTGATCAAGATAACAGTAGCCTTCCTGTAGAAAGTAAAATTACTAATCCCGTTCAGCATGGCGCTCTGTTTGGGGGGATTGCAGGGGTTGCATTAGGATTGTTTATTGGATTGTTGGCTGTTGGACAAGGAGAAGCTCATGTCGGATTACGATTTGGCAAGTACTTGCTGTTCCTTCCCATCGCCGCTGCTGCATTACTTACCTTTCGGAAGAAAGAACTACCAGAGCGATATTTTCAGAAAGGGATATTGGTATCTGGCGTGATGTCTGCAGTCACTGGAATCATTGCTCCAATTATTTATGCCTTATTTTTTGCAAGTGGAGCTGGTAGTGAAATTTCAAAAGCTACCGAAGAAGCGGATAGCCTTGCAAGTACTCTCCTTATAAGTAGTGTTACTTTCTTCGAAATCCTTGTTTTAGGAATGATTTGTTGTTTCATTATTTTACAAATGACAAAGCAGTCTTCTCGGCCCGCCTGATAGTATAGTATTGCTTACAATTATGGCCAATTAATTAACGTACTTTCCGCATTAAATATGCGTTTAGAATATCAACTGAAGCGAGCTCGAATTTTGGATAAACCCAAAATTTGGGCTTTCTTTTTATTATGAACAAATACTTCTTATTTTTACCAAAAAAAAATGACGTACGAAATACTCAACATCGCTGCACAGGACAACATCCTCACGGTAACCCTCAGCCGCGAGAAAGCCCTCAATGCCCTCAACCAACAAACCCTCGACGAACTCGAACATTTTTTCCTACATGCCTTGGAGCAATATCCAGATATGAAAGGTGTCATCCTCACCGGAGCTGGTCCCAAGGCATTCGTCGCTGGAGCAGATATCACTGAATTTCAGTCGCTAGGTGAAACCGGAGGGGTGAAGCTAGCAGAAAGAGGACAGCAGATATTTTTTAGTATCGAGCGTTTCCCCCGTCCCGTAATTGCGGCGGTGAATGGCTTCGCACTGGGAGGTGGATGTGAATTGGCCATGGCCTGTCATATTCGGATTGCCAGCGAGAATGCTCGTTTTGGACAGCCGGAAGTCAACCTTGGAATCATCCCCGGTTATGGCGGAACACAGCGCCTTACCCAATTGATCGGTAAAGGTAAAGCGATGGAATTGATCCTTACTGCCGATATGATCAAAGCAGATGAAGCACTCCGCCTCGGACTAGTCAATCATGTAGTTCCCGCCGAAGATTTACTACCTACTGCTACTGCTATGCTCCAAAAAATTGGAACGAAGGCGCCGTTGGCGGTTGCTCGTTGTATCGAAGCCATCAATGCAGTTTATGATGAATCTATCAATGGCTACCAATCAGAGTTGACGGCATTTGGAGAAGTGACACATACCGCAGATTTTGTGGAAGGCGTTACTGCATTTTTAGAAAAGCGGAAAGCAGCATTCAAAGGAAAGTAGCAGCAGTGGTGATCCCACAACTTTTCTTTCTGCATCTATGTTTCCTATGTATCACTAATTTTAATCTATTTTTTACAATGATCAACATTACTGTTATTGATCGGGAGGATAAACCTCACCAACTCGAAGCTCCTACGGACATGAACATGAACTTGATGGAAGTTTGTAAAGCCTACGAACTTCCCGTGGAAGGTACCTGCGGCGGCATGGCGCTATGCAGTACCTGTCATGTATATATACAATCTGACCACGATCTCCCCGAAGCCAGTGACGATGAAGAAGATATGATGGATCAGGCCTTTTTTGTAGATGATAACAGCCGCCTTGGCTGTCAACTGCGTATGACGGATGCGCTGGATGGTTTGGTGGTACGACTGGCTCCAGTCGCTGGGTAGATTTCGCAAATTGCTTGATCTTATCCTTTAATTGATCCTTACTATCTGCTCATTTAATCAAGAGGTGATTTTACCCCATATCCTTTTTCCTTTCTTTATTTTGCTCCGATTCCCTGTCACATTTTCTTTTTTTTAGATTATAATTTTTATAAATTAAAGCCTTTTTTAGGCTAATATTACCTTTAAATTTTCTATTTCAATCACATCTAAATTATTATTATAATAATAACGAATATATTAAAAACCTTTTTAATGTCACAAAAGCTATGGTTTTTACTGAAAAAAAACCTATGACTTGCTGCATCTTTGTATTGTAATTAATCAATAAAGAGTAGTTTAATTGATTGCAAAGAAAAAACCTAACCAGTTTGATTTAAGAGAAATTATAAGAGAATAAATTTATGCCGAAAAGGTGTTATTAAGATTTTTGCAGTCATTATTCGTTTTTTTCATGAGAGATGGCCTCGGCATACGCCGAGGCCAATTTTTTCCAGCTGAACTGATTTAAGTAGGAGGATAACTTAACCTATTGTTTTCTCCAGTTACTTATGTTTTTTATAAGCACACATTGATGTGCTATTGTTTAAGCCTCGCTCGTATGAGCGGGTCATCCCAAACCAAAAAAATCCCGACGATCAATTGATCGGCCGGGATTTTGTTTTATCAACATTCCTTAAAGACTGGACTTCACTTACTCTAATGGATACATTCCATATCCCAGTGGTCCTTTCTTTCCAAATTTTTTCCCCTTGCTTGCCTTAGAAAAAGCAACGCCTTTACTCTTCTTATTCTTTTCAGGTATTACTTCTTTTTTACCTTTCTTGTTTTTAGACTGATCTTTGTTGTCATCTTTTCGGCGGTTACGATTACGGTTTTGATTACGACCTTTTCCTTTACGCTCGTCAGACTTTCCGTCTTCTCTTCGTCGATTATTATTTTCGGATCGTTTTCCATTATCACCTTCCTTGCTAGCTACTGCTGTTTTTTCTTGCTTATTGGTGTTTTCCTTTTTTGGTTGATCACGTTTGTCGGATCTTCGATCATTTCCTCCACGACCACGACCTCCTCGGCCTCTGTCATTTCCTCCACGACCACCACGACCACCACGGCCACCACTATTTTGTCTGTTCTGGCGTTTTCTTTCCTCCTCTTCAGGATCAATAACAACCGTATAATCAAAGTCTTCCAGTGTTGCTTTGGGAATAGATTTGTTTAATAATCGTTCAATATCCCGCAGTAGCTTACTCTCGTCCTGATCGAATACCAGTGACACTGCCTCACCACTCATTCCTGCTCGACCCGTTCGACCGATACGGTGAACATAATCTTCTGGTACGTTGGGTAATTCGTAATTGACTACCCATGGTAATTGCTCAATATCCAATCCACGTGCAGCGATATCAGTAGCTACCAAGACAGTAACTTTTCCATCTTTAAATGCTTTCAAGGCATGGGTTCTAGCATTTTGACTTTTATTACCATGAATGGCCAATGCTGGAATCTGAGCGCGATCCAATCGTTTCGCCAATCTATTGGCACCGTGCTTGGTTCGGGTAAAAACAAGTACCTGCTGCCAGTCACCTGTTTTGATGAGGTGCTTAAGTAGCGCTGGTTTTCTTTTTTTATGAACCGGATAAATGGTTTGCTTTACCGTTTCTGCGGCAGTGTTGCGTGGTGCTACATCTACAGACACAGGATCATGCATAAACTTAGCAGCCAATGTCCGAATGTTAGGAGAAAAGGTAGCAGAAAACAATAAATTTTGTCGTTGCTTAGGGAGTAATGCTAGTACTTTTTTAATATCATGGATAAAACCCATGTCGAGCATACGATCTGCTTCGTCGAGTACTAAAAATTCTACTTTTGAAAGATCAACATATTTTTGATTCTGTAAATCGAGTAGTCGTCCTGGAGTCGCCACCAAAATATCGATGCCCTGTTGAAGCTGACGAATCTGTGGTTTGGCGGGTACCCCACCAAAAATAACAGTGGAGCGTAGTTGCAGATGCTTACCATAGGCCAGCACGTTTTCTTGAATCTGAGCAGCTAGTTCCCGAGTAGGCGTAACGACTAGCGCACGGATGGGGCGACGGCCACTACCTGTAGGAGCATTTTTGCTCATCAAATGAAGCATTGGGAGGGTAAAACCTGCTGTTTTTCCTGTTCCTGTTTGGGCAGCAGCAAGAATATCTTTACCCGCTAAAATGACTGGAATTGCTTTTTCCTGAATAGGAGAGGGCGTTTCATACCCTTTAGTGCGTACCGCACTTAGTAGTTCCTCGGAAAGTCCGAGTGTCTGAAATGACATAATCTAACTTATTTATGGATGGCAAATGAACAAGGCCGGTAAAAAAAATTATTGAAAAGACCCGGATGAGTATAGGATATATGGGTAAGATACTATTATATAGAAGTAGAAAACTCCCGAAATTTAGGGGTAGTCGTTATTGTTTTATCAAAACTTCATTATATAAATAACAGTAATTCATTTACTTACGTCCAATCCATTGCTTTAGGTGATGTTTATAGTCCAATCACATTAGCAATCACTGAGAATCAATCTACCTCTGATCTAATTTCAATCGTTCAACATTATTTGGCCTGAAAGCCAAAACATAATGCTTATAATTAATATACAAGCAATTTTACTACCAAACGCAAAGAATGGCAGTTTGAGTACTCAAAAGTACACATTTTTTTACTGAATACAGGGGGGCACCCACTCATCATATATTATCTTCACATTGCTCGACTGCTCCCTGTAGTTCGTTTGCTGCATGACGATCTCCTTGCTTTTTTGCTACCAAAATGCCTGCGCGATAGGTTTCCATCGCTCGTTCAGGTTGTTCCTGTATTTCATAAGCTTTCCCCAGATGATAGTAAGTACCCACATAATCCGGCGTATCTCCTGCTAATTCTTCGTAGCAGGTCAATGCCTTCTCCAAATTACCTAGTCCCTCATACTCCTTTGCAATAGCAAAACGAATAAAGGCATCCCCAGGACTGTCCTTCAAAAAATTATTCAATTGTTCTAATCTATTTGACTCCATTATGGCAAGGTGTTAGTTATTTTTTATAAATAAAATATATAATCTATTTGTTCGTAACTTGATTTTAGCGAAATTTCGCTAGAATTCAAATTTCATGGCCGAAAATCAGTATATTTGCGGCCAAATCTAAAATAATTTCTCAAAAATATGAAAATCTTAGTTTGCGTTAGTAAAACGCCTGAAACCACTGCCAAAATCAGCTTTTCTAATGGGGATACTACCTTTGAAACAGCTGGAGTACAATTTATTATGAATCCTTATGATGAATGGTATGCACTTGTACGTGCCCTTGAACTCAAAGAAGCGCAGGGCGGTAGCGTAACGATCATCAATGTTGGACCTGCTACAAATGATCCGGTTATCCGTAAGGGACTCGCCATCGGTGCAGACGAAGCGGTACGTATCAATATAGCACCAGAAAGCGCGCTGACTGCTGCAAAGCAGATTGCCGCTTATGCTAAAGCTGAAAATTTTGATCTAATCCTTACGGGTAAAGAAACCATTGATTATAATGGTTCGGAAGTAGGCGGTATGATTGCTGAACTACTTGATCTACCTTACATTTCTTATGCTAACAATTTGGAAGTAGCCGGAGGTAAGGCCACCGTTGGTCGGGATATTGAAGGAGGAACCGAGGTGGTCGAAGTTGCCACTCCTGTTGTTGTTTCTGCTTCCAAAGGAATGGCGGAACAACGCATTCCCAATATGCGGGGTATCATGATGGCCAAACGTAAACCACTTAAAGTGGTGGAACCTACTGCCGCAACAGATCACGCCAAGGTACTCAAGTACGAACTTCCAGAAGGTAAGACTGCCGTCAAAATGTTAGACCCTGAAAATATGGAAGAACTGGTACGCTTGTTACACGAAGAGGCGAAAGTTATCTAATAACGGCGTTTGATTCGAGTAGTTTTGATAAAAAAAATGATTTAAGAAAAAAATAAACTAATTAATAATGATTTTAGTTATTGCCGATAGTCCAAAAGGACAACTTAAAAAAGGAGCTTTTGAAGCTGTGACCTACGGAAAAAAAGTAGCAGATGCGATGGGTACCCAATGTGCGGCCCTCGTTCTCGGTACTGCCGCCGATGCTGGACAGCTCGGAAAATATGGCGCTGGTAAAGTTATCCAGATTAATAACGATCAACTCAACAATTTTGACAGTCAGGTGTATACAGCGGTTATTGCTGATGTCGCCAAACAGATAAATGCGCAGGTTGTTATCATGTCTCATACCAGTACTGGAAAATCTTTAGTAGGCCGTCTAGCGGTACGATTGGATGCTGGCTCGGTTGCAGGTGTCAATCATTTGCCGACGGTAGATGGAGGATTTAAAGTAAAGAAAAATGTTTTTTCCGGTAAGGCAATTGCCGAATATGAGATCAGTTCTCCCGTAAAAGTACTGTCTTTAATGGGAAATTCTATTCCTGTAGAAGCAACGGGTAGTGATGTCAGCCCGGAAAGTATGGAGGTTAACGTACCTGCTGCTGCGGTTACGGTAAAGGAAGTCAAAACAGTTGATGGGGTGGTGCCGTTGCCGGAAGCAGAGTTGGTCGTGAGTGCAGGACGAGGAATGAAAGGCCCTGAAAATTGGGGAATTATCGAAGAACTGGCTACTGAACTAGGAGCTACCACTGCCTGTAGCCGCCCTGTAGCAGATACCGGATGGCGCCCTCACCACGAACATGTAGGACAAACAGGTGTTGCCATTCGCCCAAATCTGTATATTGCAGCTGGAATATCTGGTGCTATTCAGCATTTAGCAGGCGTAAATAGCAGTAAAGTTATTGTGGTCATCAACAAAGACCCTGAAGCACCGTTTTTCAAAGCTGCTGACTATGGTATTGTGGGAGACTTATTTGATGTAGTACCTCGATTAACCGAGGCAATAAAGAAATTTAAAGTGGCCAATTAACTTGACTGAATACGTATCTTTCTGATATTTCTCCCAACAAGTGCTGGAATTTTGTAATTTCGCGTTTTGCGGAAAATAGAAAGCAAAGAAATGTTAACATTTCTTGGCTTTCTGTTTTTACCAAATTTATGTATTTTTAAGACACATAAAGAGATGGTACAGAATTTGAACTTTCAATATGACCACCATCCTGAGCCCTAATCACAATACCTAGGAAGATATGAAAAAGATCGAGCTGGATATCGTAGCGTTATCCCATTCCGTTACACAATCTCATAACTACGCTGTAGTATTAGGTGAACAAGACGGTTCACGGAGGCTACCCATCGTAATTGGTGGATTTGAGGCGCAAGCGATTGCAGTAGCCATGGAACGGATGACACCCAATCGACCGCTTACCCATGATCTTTTTAAAAATGCCTTAGAAACCTTTGAGGTAGTACTAAAAGAAATTGTTATTAATAATCTACTAGATGGTATCTTTTATGCTCGTCTTATCTGTGATGTTAATGGTAAATCAGTAGAAATTGACTCTCGTACTTCTGATGCGCTGGCAATGGCCGTTCGCTTTGAATGTCCTATTTATACCTACGAATTTATCCTCGATGCAGCTGGTGTTATTCTCGAAGAAAACGAGGAAAATGAAAATACGGAAGCCCTTGCTGCCTCTACTCCTTCCCAACGGAAACCCCGTAAAAAGAAAAATACCAAGAAAAGTGGTACGCTTGCTCAATATTCCGATGCTGATCTCAATCAAATGCTCGACGAAGTCTTAGCGGAAGAAGATTATGAACGTGCTGCCGAAATTCGCGATGAAATGAAGCGACGAGAAGCGAATTAAATAACTTCCACCCAAAATCGGTACCACCTGCTGATTTTTCCTCATTACTTTATTTTTATTAATGCGTCTATTCCAAGAGGTTTCCAGCCATTCTTTGGTACTTTGTTCAAGTACTTATTTTTAGTGGTTAATATTTGCTTGCTTGCTATAATGATAATTTTATCGTTTTAGGAAACCATGATATGCAACCCTTTTAGTAATTTCCTGTCATTATTATCGAACACCCATATACAAAACGAAATTGGAATATCAAGACATACACAGGGGGATTGTAGAAAATTGTAAGCTCGGCGATCGGCAGGCTCAGTTTGAGCTCTATCGACTGTATTCCCGTGCGATGTACAATATTTGCTTGCGGATGCTTCGTAATGAAATGGATGCAGAGGATTTATTGCAAAACTCTTTTGTGGACATTTATAGCAAACTGCACACTTTTCGTTTTCAGTCTTCTATCGGTGCCTGGATAAAGCGAATTGTGGTAAACAACTGCATTAATTTTTTAAAGAAAAGACGACTTGAAATTACTATGCTGGAAGATCAGCATGATGACCGCTGGGAATCGAAAGCAGTTGATGAGGTGCCGCTAAATGTATCGCAGATAAACAATGCAATTCAGCGATTACCGGATGGTTATCGGGTTGTATTCACTCTTTATACCTTAGAAGGATACGATCATAAAGAGATTGCAGAAATACTGGAAGTAAGCGAAGCAACGTCTAAATCTCAATACAGCCGTGCAAAGAAAAAATTGAGAGAAATGTTGAGCACAGGGATAAGTGCGTAAATAAACACAAAATTACTAAAAGGAGTATTCCATGAAAGAAAAAGATAATTTAGAGGAATTTATTCAAAAAAATCGGGATGCATTTGACGATGCGGTTCCAAGCCTAGATGTATGGGCGGCCATTGATAAACAACTGTCAGTCCAAGCAACGCCTTCAAGTTTAACTACTAAAAATGAACAAAAGGGTAGGATAAGAAGGTTACGGCGTATATCAACTATTGCTGCATCCGTAGTCATTTTACTTGCAATAGGAGCCATCCTTGGCCGACAAATTCAATCTGACCCTTTAGATCATTTTGCTGCTGATGATTCCGTACTACGGGAAGTAGAAGATATGCGACACTATTACGAAGCAGAAATAGAAAACAAAGAAGCTCAATTGGTACGCTACAATGAAAGTAGCACCGTTACACCAGACTTAGAGCAAATAGATGAACAGCTAAAAGAACTGATGCAAGAAATGAAAGAAGTTCCCGCAGGTAGCGAAGAACAAGTCATCAACGCCATGATAAATAACTACCAAACCAAAATAGCGATTTTGGAAAAGGTACTGAATAGTTTGAGTAATAAAAATGAGAAAAATAATAAAACATTAGATAATGAAACCAACATATAAATCTTTCTTCATCCTGTTGCTGGTCGTATGTTTTACCACTGGTAGCTATGCGCACGTTACTCCTACGAATGATAGGATTAGTATTGGTGAAGCAGTAGAAAACGCTTTTGAAAAAAGAGAATTTTCTAAAACGATTAATAAACAGTTTCCCATTACCAGCAATGGTAAGGTCAATCTTAGCAATCGCTATGGTCAGGTAACGATCAAGACCTGGAGCAACAACGAGGTGAAAATCGAAGTTGTCATAAAGGTCAATTCTCGTAGTGAAGACGATGCGCAAGACGTCTTTGATCGCATCAGTATTGACTTTAATAGCAGTAAAGACTATGTAAGTGCCGTTACGGAAATCGCCTCAAAAAGTGGCTGGTCTTCCTTGTGGAGTGGGGGATCGAGTGATGATTATGCCATTAACTACGAAGTGTATATGCCGGAAACCAACAACCTGGATTTATTCAACAAATACGGTAATTCAACGGTACCTTCTTTAAGGGGGACTGCTGATTTGGAAATAAAATATGGTAATATTCACGTAGATGAAATTGATGGAGATGTCAACCTTAATCTAGGATATGGGAACGCCTCTATTACAAGCGCAAAAACGGTAGGTCTGACGGTGAAATACAGTAAAGTGAAAATTGGTTCCGCCAATGATGTGACTATCGAAAGTAAATACTCCAACATCACGATTGATGAGGCCGCTGATATTCGTTCTGAATCAAAATATGACCATTATCATTTGGGTAATATTAATGATTATCACAACGTCGGTAAATACGATGATATCCATATTAAAACCGCCAAGTCTCTTCGGGCTGCTGCTAAATACAGTGATTACACAGTAGATCATCTGAGTGATTGGGCGGATCTGGATCTGGAATATGGCAGCGCCAAAATTGAGGAATTAAGTAAGGCATTTACGGCCATCGAAATTCGTGGTCGCTATACAGAATACAGAATTACGGTTCAGGAAGGTACTCACTATCAGTTGGATGCGGTAACCCGATATGCCGGAATCCGATACCCTTCGGTATTTAACGTGGAGCGCGACATAGAAAACGGACCAGAGAAAGAGATCAAAGGATATGTCGGTGATAAAAATGGTGGAAAAGTGATTAAAGCACGGTTGAATTATGGAGGAATTAAGGTTAATCAATAGACTGGTTATAATGTCACACACGCTCATAGTCTTTATTCTAAAATAAAGCCTATTAAAAATATTTCCTTATTTTGTGGGCCAATCAAAATAAGTGAGAAATGAAAATTCAATTTTGTGGTGCTGCGCAACAAGTAACGGGTAGCGCCCACCTTTTGACCCTTGATTCGGGCTATACGATTTTATTAGATTGCGGACTTTATCAGGGACGGTCAAAAGATATGGCCAACTTTAATTCATCCTGGTTTTTTAAGCCTGCACAAGTTGACTGCTTGGTGCTTTCACATGCACACATCGACCATTGTGGTCGAATACCAAAACTGGTAAAGGATGGCTTCTCTGGTGACATTATCAGCACGCATGCTACTCGAAGCTTGTGCGCTATTATGTTGTTAGATAGTGCGAAAATCCAAGAACGGGATGCCGAATATTTTAATAAAAGGCAATCAAGGAAGAAAAAAAAATCACGCAAAGCTTTACGTACTCCATTATATACCAGCGATGATGTGCCACAGGCCATGTCGCAATTTGTCAGTACCTCTTATGAGCGATGGCATGAAATCAATAAGGAAGTATCTGTTCTTTTTCGAGATGCAGGGCATATTTTGGGTAGCGCGAGCGTGACCTTGAAAATCACTCAAGACGGCAAAGAAACTTTCGTTGGATTTACGGGTGATATTGGTCGACCCAACCGACCTATTTTGCGTGATCCTAAACCAATGCCTCCTGTAGATTATTTGATTTGTGAGTCCACCTATGGTGATAAAGACCATGACGGCAAACCTGCCGAAATCGAAAAATTCCTTTCTATTATTAAGCAAACCTGTATAGAGAAAAAAGGTAAGCTCATCATCCCTGCTTTTAGTGTAGGCCGTACCCAAGAAATTGTGTACATGCTAGACCAAATGGAGTCTGCTGGACGATTACCGAAGATTCCGGTATACGTAGATAGTCCGCTGGCCGTCAATGCAACCGCAATATTTGGCTCACATCCCGAATGTTATGATGATGACCTCAACGAATATTTGCTTATCGACGACGATCCATTTGGATTTAATACCCTTACTTATGTTCGTAAAGTAGAAGTATCCAAATCGCTTAACGATTCTTCAGACCCTTGCATTATTATTAGTTCTTCTGGGATGATGAACGCTGGACGCGTACGACATCACTTATTTAATAATATTGATAATGAAAAGAATACGCTGTTGATCGTTGGATATTGTTCGCCGGATACGGCTGGCGGAATGCTGCGAAATGGAATAGAAAAGCTAAAGCTTTTTGGAGAGTGGAAACCTGTATTGATGGATGTAGAGATTATGGATTCTTTCTCTGCCCATGCAGATCGAGGTGAAATTTATGACTTTATTAGAAACCAGAAAAAGAGCTTAAAGAAATTATTTTTAGTGCATGGAGAGATAGATCGTCAGAAAGCGTTAGTAGATTATTTGGGAAAGAAAGGATTTAAGAAGGTGGGAATTCCTGCATTAGCGGAAACGGAAGAACTATCGTAGTATAAAGTCTAAGGAATGTTGATTGAAAAAAAACACACGATAGTTTACGCTACCGTGTGCTTTTTTTCCATTTAATCTTTTCCATTATACAGGCTCTCTCTTTCCTGATAATTTTGAGAATAAAGCTTTAGTGTCGAATGATATTCAACTTTCCAGAGTCGCCGAAGAGCTGGCGTGAAGTTTTGTTGTAAGCCATAGCAGCTTCTTCAGCAGTGGCAAAAACTCCAATGTGAGAGGTACGTTGGTTAATAGAAATGACGGCTCGGAACTTACCGTTTTCTTCGTAAACACCGGTGTAACCAGTCTTACTGGTCGTCTTTCGATTACGACTAGCAGTAGCTCGGGTACGCCATTCAAGATTTTCGAGTCGGCAATCTAGTTTGTTGCCATTTTTAGCACCAACCAACTTTTTGGTTTTGGTCTTTTCTTTACTCAAAAACTTTTCACCAATGAAACGATGTAAATAGATGGTCTCTGTTTTGTAAGTTCCTTTTTCTTTCGCAGAAGAAACTTTTTGAAAAACAGCACATCCACTTGAATGTCGACGAAGGTTGTCTAGAAACTTTAATTTCTTTAGACGAGCGTCTGAAGATAATTTCTTATGAACTTTTTCATCCAATAGAACATGTTCATCAGAATTTTTTAACGAAACTTTTTTGGCCATAATAACAATGATTTTGTTGACCTGTTTTCACTACCAAGTGATAATGATCCACCAGGTCAAAGGTTTAAAGATGGGCTAAAGATAACAAAAATGGGTATATCTTACTATCTATAGTGTATTTTTTTTTAAAAATAGTTAAAAATCATAAAAAAATGAGTGTTTGATTGATATTTGTCATAATTAGAAAAGCCAAGTGTCAAAAGGTGAGACAGGTTTTTTAATAACTAAAATAATTAATGAAATAAACTTATCTTTGAGTACTATTTAAATGCAATTCAGAGGTTGAAAAGTTGAAATAAAAAATAATGAAAAGATACTTGCCCGTTATCTACCTGATAATTATAACTATACAATTGCTTTTATTGAGTAGTTGTCAGAAGCTAGATAAGTTAGACGATTTATCTGCCACTGATGTGGATGCTGAATACGCGATCCCATTATTCTCTACCGATTTTAAAATGGGAGAAATATTAGAAAATTTTGACGAAAACTCAAGTGTATTTTTTGATGAAAATGGTAGCGCTATTCTTCGCTATCAGGGTGATTTTACATCGAGTGGCAGCCGAGATATTTTTGATGTTTTAAGTGTTGTTAACAATATCCCTATTCCTTTGATGGATACTGTTTCTGCGCTTCCTTTCGTGGCTCCTAATGGCGTAATGCTGGATTATGCGATTCTTAAGACAGGAGGTTTTCGCTATGTATTTAGCTCCGAACACGAAGAGCCAATAACCGTTAGCGTATCGATTCCATCGATGACCAAAAATGGTGAAATCTTTTCTCATACCCTTGGTACCACTGCTTACTCAGGAACGATTCCCGTTGCCGGAGGGCTTTTGTCCCCCCTTGATTTGAGTGGATACACGCTTGATATTCCACAAGATTCTATTTATGTAGAGTTTAGTGCTTTCCGTGAAAACAGTGGTTTTGCGGATACCTTGGCGGGCTTCGCTGTAATTTTTAATGATGTAACGGCTTCCTTTATTCAGGGATACCTGGGTAATCAGGTTTTTGAATTTGACCGAGATACGATTGAGATTGACTTTTTTGAAAACTGGACAGAAGGTACGCTGCGATTTGAAGATCCTACTATTAATTTTATGGTGGATAATTCATTCGGCTTTCCAGTGCGTTCTTCTATTAATGTATTGGATATTATTTCAGTTAATGATCGAATATTTCCACTGTCCAGCCCTTTTATTGCAAATGGAATTGATTTCGCTTATCCTCAACCAGATGAGGTAGGTTGTGTAAAACAAACTTTTTTCTCTTTCGATAATGAAAATTCCAACCTGGTCGAACTACTCAGTGCCGTTCCCAAAGCGGTAGATTATGACATTGATGGACTCACCAATCCGGATGGAAATACGGCGATTCGTGGATTTATGACCGATTCCAGTTTGCTTTCTGTACAGGTGGAAGTAGTGCTGCCCGTTTTTGGCGCAGTTTCTAATTATAATGTATTTGATACCATCAAAATAGATCGCTTCGATTTCGATGTCGATTTTGAGCAATATGGAGCGATCAATTATGCAGAATTTAAGCTGTATTCTGAAAGTGATATTCCACTGGATATTGATCTTCAATTATTATTTGCCGATCAAAACGAGCAGGTTATCGATTCTTTATTTACTGATCTGACACCCATCGTAAAAGCTGCGGAGGTAAATAGCGAAGGGAATACTATTGCTCCTACGATACATACTGTTCTTTCCCGTGTAACCGAAGGACGCTTTGAGCGCATTCGAGAGGAAGCACGCTTTTTGTTTTTACGTGTACGGTTTGCTACGCCTGAAGACGGGATGCGGTCTGTGCGGGTGACTGCCGATCAGGGGGCAAAAATTGGAATGGGCGTAAAAGTGGGGGTAATAAAATAACATTACTACACAAACGCTATTTAGTGAAAAAATTGAGAAATAACATCAAGGACTGGTTACGGTTCCTTTCATTTTGTGAATACATGAAGTATACCACGGTAATAATTTTTAGCCTTTTTTGCCTGCTATCTGTTTCGGCACAGGACGAACTATCTTTACATTTCTTACCCGATAACATTACTACTTCTCGTACTAATCCTGCGATGTTACCAGAAAAAAATATGGTAGCTGGATTACCGAATATTGGATTTAATCTATATCATAGCAGTGGTAATTTTAATGATATTTTTGTTGAAACTGAAAACGGAGGACTTGATCTTAATTTTGGTAAATGGATCAGTCAACTCAGCGAAACGAATCAACTGAACATTAACTTAGAAGCGGAAACGATACGTTTTTTTATGCGCAGGGGGAAATTTGGCCTTAATATCAACCACGAAATGCGTTTTCAAAGCTTCTTTGAATATCCTGATACGTATGTCAAATTAGTGGGAGAAGGGAATGCCCAATACATCGGTCAACAAGTCAATATCGGTCCTGATATTCAGCAGGATGCTTTTCATGCCATTGGGGTGGGGCTGTCTTATGAATGGAATGATAAAATGGTCTTGGCGGTCAGGCCTAAAATTCTTTTTGGGATTGGAAATGCTTCCACGATTCGAAAAAAAGCAACCATTTCTACTGCGGAAGCATATTACCAAACAACGGTTTCGACAGATTATCAACTTAATAGTACGGGAATTGTAAACTATAATAACGAAGGATTTGATTTTAATTTTGAATCATTGGATCGGGGGTTTTCCAGCAACACCGGGTTTTCGTTGGATTTTGGCGTCCAACTAAAACCAATCGAGAAACTGGCGATCAATATCAGTATCGTAGATGCTTTTGCCAAAATAAACTGGAAGAAGAATGCTCGAATTTATGAAAGTAAGACAACGAATACTTTTGATGGAGTGAACATTGATTTTAGCAAAATCTTACAAGGAGACAGCCTGAATTTTTCTAATGCGGCGGATACCATCAACTTTGATAACCTATTTGACTTTACCGCTCGTGATGCTTCTTATAGCACAGAACTACCTTCCCGCGTATATTTTAGTGCGGCCTTTCAGTTGACAGATCGCTTTTCCCTTCATGGACTTTTTTATAACGAACGCTTCCGAGATCAAAATCGTCAAGCCTATTCTCTAGGAGTACAAGCTCAGCTCCACAAAATCTTTAATATCGGCCTCAACTACGCCTACCGCTTCGACGAGGCCACCAACGTTGGCCTCAATACTACCTTCCGCTTTGGACCTCTCCAATTATTCGCTGCTACCGATAATATTATACATGCTTTCCAACCGCTGGAAGCCGACAATGTAAACGGGCGTATCGGTCTAAATTTGATTTT
>Ga0114957_1002032_pt1 | contig 20271 bp, 28 predicted proteins | sample BantaG_FD_87175 | JGI IMG/M metagenome (GOLD analysis project Ga0114957, IMG submission 87175) | Marine algal microbial communities from Bantry Bay, Ireland - BantryBay_4 metaG | ecosystem: Host-associated > Algae > Red algae > Unclassified | place: Bantry Bay, Ireland | collected 2014-11-21 | reverse complement strand
GCAGGCGCTCACACGCCGCAGTGGCACGCCACAAAGGCGACACACCACCGACCACCCGGCTTCCGAGCACCAGCGCCCACAGCCACGAGTACAACGCCTCTGGCGTAGTACTACACCTCGTAAGGGACGGCCCTACTGTTGCAGTGCCTGAATTTTTGTCTCGCGCTCGCGGACGCACGCTTTCGCTTATTCTTCCCGTCTGCGCCCGACCGGCGCGGCGGACACGGACGTGGCATCTCGTCGTCCTCGCCCTCGATCTGGGCGAGTGAAGGCCAGATCCGCCGGGGTCACGCGTTTTCGCGACCCCGGGGGACCATCGTCTTCGCGCTCCAATCGGGCCCGCGCCACCGGCGTGGCGGTCCCAAGAAGTGGGACTGGTCATCCCCGCCGCCTGTCAGAGAGAGGAACGGCTGAATCCGCCGGGGATACGCGTTTTCGCGAACCCGGCACACCATTGCCTTTGCGATCCACTCGGGCCCGCCCCACCGGCGTGACTGTCCCGAAAAGTGAGTGTGGTCGTCCCCGCCCTCTGTCAGGGCGAGGGACTGTTGGTCAATACTTCTGGACTCGGATGACACGACCCTCTTGCCGGGTCCGGAAGGGGTGGGTCGCGAGCCTCCACGTGGCGCTCCCCAGAGGGGGGTGACGTGTGGCGCCCCCTCGGGCGGGTGCCCAGTGTGGCCCCTAGCCTCACCCGTTACACCTTCTCCTGGGACGTGAACGAAGGAGCATCTCCTGATCGGGCCTCCCGGCGGGGACAAGCACAGACGGAAGAAGCGCCGGCCCCTCTTTCATCTGGGCCCCCTGGAGGGGCCTGGAAGCTTTCGAAGCTTCCCCACTCGGGGCAGGACCGAGAAACGAGATCAGATCTCGGTCAATGGAGATACTTCCCAAGAACTTCCATTGGAGCATTGGAAAATCCTGTCGCTCAGTCCCTTTGGACTTAGAGGGATTCACATGTCCAGGTTGACCCACACTTCTATGGGCCAGATATCTCTTCCAGCGAAAGAGTGTCACTTAATGCGTGGCAGGGGCCACCGGAGGCTCCCGTTCCAGGACCGTGGCCCTCTGGGCACCGGTCTCCCCATGATCGCCTCGAGGGCAGGGTTCGTGTTCGCGTTTTGCTTCTCCTGAGGGTATATGGGTGTTATTGCTGCGGTCGACCTGCTTCAATGAATAATTCAGCGTTGCGCTAGAGTTAGTTTCGGCATTCTGGTGCGCTCCGCGCCCTGTGATCCAGGCGCTTGTGTCCTTTTTCCTTTGTGTCGCTCCGCATCCTTTGCTGGGTTTTCTGACGGGGAACTTTCCCCGTCGGCTTCGCGGGAATAAACCACTACAGGGACGGCTGGATCGGCTGGGGACACGAGTTTTCGCATCCCTGGCTGACGCTAATTGCTGCCCTCTACTCGGGCGCGCCCCACGGGCGCGGCGGTACCGATAAGTGAGTCTCGTCGTCCTCGCCCTCTGTCAGAACGAGAGACGGCTGGATCTGCCGGGGACACGCGTTTTCACCAACTCGGCAGAACATTGCCTTTGGGCTCCACTCGGGCCCGCCGCACCGGCGCGGCGGTCCCGAGAAGGGAGTCTGGTCGTCCCCGCCCTTCATCATGGCAAGGGGTGGGTGGATCGGCTGGGTACACGCGTTTTCGCATCCCCGGCTGACGCTCGTCGCTGCCCTCCACTCGGGCCCGCCCCAACAGCGTGGCGGTCTCGAGAAGCGAGTCCGGCGGTTCTCGCCCTGAATTGTTGCTGGCCACGCCCGAATCTGTTACACTCGAGCCCTGCTCTCAGTCTGCTGTGTCAATTCTCTTGTGAGATCGGCAGCGCCCCGATGGTGTGGTGGCTCCCTAAGAGGCCTTCTTTGCATCCCCACCCCAGTGTGTGGCTAGAGCCTGGTGGATTTCGTTAAAAGGTCGCCACTGCCACCCGTGGCTGCAGGACCCAAAGCCTGTGAGGTGTTCGCTGTCCCCGGTGGCTTCCAAGATGCACGGCGCCGAAGATGCGTGCACAGTCCGCGGCAGTGGTCAAGCAGACCGTGGCGGTCCCGCTCAGTACTTTCCAGATCCAAGCGACAGCCGGCTGCGCAGCGATTGGCGCCGCGCTGTTCGGTCCAGGCAAGGCGCTCTGTTCCCGGCGCAATGCCCTCCAGGCCGAGGCCGCGGCGGCCGCCCGTCATGCCGCGCATATGCTGGGAGCAGCTGGGGCCGCGCAGCGCTCCGACGAGCTTGCGCGGAGAGCTGCGTCCGGCCCGAAACCGAGTTTTAGGCCGGTAGCTGTGCGGTCGCTCGCCAGTTGCGGTGCCAAGAAACGTGGCCCTGCCCACAGTTGCGAAAGGCCTTCCCGGTCGTTTGTCGAAGCGGCTGATTACGGTTCTGCGCTGGACGAAGGTTCTGGTACCGCGTCGCGCGCGCGCTCAGAGCTCGAGATCCCGGCCAGCGCAGGCGGGCCCGGGCGAAGCCGCCACTGCGTGGCTTTCGACGCGCCAGTCCATCAACCAAGTGTCGTGCCTTCTGGAGCGGCAATCGCAATGTCGGAAGGCGACGACGGCCTTCGAGATGCGCGTCTAAAAGGGCCGGAATCGGATCGAGCCTCAATGCACGGTGCTCAGGGCGCTGATCCGCGCTCCCGCGGGCCCGAGGGAGCGGCCCCAAGCTGGGAATCGCTGGTGGCGATCTTCAACGACGCACGGCGCTCGCTGGTTCGTCAAAAGGGAGGGTTCTCCCTGGCCCAAGGTCGCATGATTTTTCACCGTGCTCGGAATTGCCGGGCTGAAGTTCCTTCCGAGTCCACGTCAATTGCGAGCAATGCGAAATTGCCCTGGGGGGCGTTGGGATGCAAAGAACTTTGATTCGCTGCTGGTGTCCACTGTAAGGATATGGCAAGGCGGTCACGGCTCAATGGTCAGCCCTATTGACACGGCCGTGCGCCTTGTCCAAGGCGCCCTGGAGGCGCACGCGTGCAGCGGCGCATGCCAACCACCATCACGCTCCACTTCCCCGACGGCCGCAGCAGTGTGCCACCTTGCCCCGCCTCCTGCCGAGGTATCCTCTGCAGTAAAACGGTCGCCAGCGGCGCGCTCCCCCTCCCCTCCTCACATGCGTTTTCGAGAGTGTGCTTCCGAGGACGGCAACCGCCGTGAGATGCATTGGATGCCGGAAGCTGCAGCACGTGTGCGGCCAGAGCCCAACTCGCTGGCACGCTCACGTAAAGTGAGCACATGGCTGCTACCCCCACCTCCTCCTGTCGGTCCTCGGATTCTGTTTCCACGTGCGGCCATGCGTTACGTCGAGCTCTTTTCCGGTGACGTGCCGTCGCTCGCCGATGGGTCCCCCGTCTCGCTTAACATTACTAACGGCATGTTGCTCTGGTTGCTGCATCGAAACGGACGTGAGTGTCAATCGGTGGTCTGCGAGTGCTGACATCATTAGACGCTGCAGACTTTTCCGCAGCTGGGAGCGGTGACTGGGCGTTCATGGACCGGGCTTGTCATGTTGTGCACCAGAGGCTTGTGTTAAGTTCGGGCACAGTACTGATACCTGTGCTTTCTGGCTGGCTTTGGTGGGGCATTGTGCTACGGTCCATAACCCACATGGTCCAGGTGGTGGTTGAAGCAGAGCGTCACGGTAGGGAACTCGTGGGGGCCGCGGACCGAGACCCGGCGCTTGTGTTGGTGAACACGTCTTCGGAGGGAAAGGGCGAAGGTGGGTGGGACGAGCGAGTGGTGGACCGACTGTTCCTCGTGCTGGCAACAGCCATCTGCCGGACGAATCTTCGGACGTCCAACTCGCCTGTGACGCTTTCAAGGGTGGCTGAGACGCTGCGGCGAGAGGCGCCGGTCGTGGTCGTCGAGATGAACAGAGGTGAGCCCCACGACTCAGCGGAGAGACTACTTGCCTTCTTCACGCTTCTGCAGTCGGCCACGCCTGGTGCTGCCGGTGTCTTGTTGGGCAACCCTTGTGAGCGTGGCTGGGGACAGGCGCACGCATCTCGACGCCTTCGCGGCCTCGTACGACTCGTCGTTGACCCTCATCGTTCGGGCAAGGACACTTTCGATGAGGACGAGCCCGCTGAGGAACTCATGAATGGACGGGATCTCTCTGAGTACGAGATGGAGAGTACGCATACCATGACGTATCACGATAGTGAGAATGGGAGGGTGAGGGCGAGAGACGGCTTAGATGAGAGTAGAAGAGGCGGTTCTCGTGGGAGCGGCGGAGGAACCGAGAGCCAGGCTGGCGGCAGCGCACGCGGCAGCGTCTGCGTGTGCAGAGACAGACGCCGGCAAGAGGGCAGCAGTCGAAGCAATTCTGGTGGCGGGCGACGTCGGGCTATGGACCAACAAGACGGTGCCGATCATGCTTTACTTCTGAACGATGTCGTCGCCGCCGTTTAGCGCCATGTTGGCCACGGCGGCGGCGCCCACGGCGACGACGACGCTGATGCGCGTGCTCGTCCTGCGCGCCGAGAGAGTGACCTCGGTGCGCAAGACAAGGGTGAGGGCGGTCACGAAGGCCGGCACCAAGGTGAGGCGCGCCCCGGTGCTTGCGGTGGATCTGGCGCTGGACCTGATGTTCGTGCTGCTGGAGATGGCGCAATCTGCGGCAATGTTGGAGTTGCGAACGATGGTTGCGCCGCAGGTCAAAGCCAAGGTGGCGATCGCAGCGGCGCAGACGGCGACAACGACGCTGATGTGCGTACATGTCGTGCACGTCGCGATCGTGCCCGAGGTGGGCATGATGGGCGTGATGGCGGTGGCGAGAGCTGGCACCACGGCGGAGCCCACGCCGGTGCTCGCGGTGACGGTGTTGCTGGACCGAATGTTGGACCTGGTGGAGTTGGCGCTCGTATCGACCAAGCTCGAGATGAACAGGTTGGCCCCAACGACGGCCGACAGCAGGTTCGCGACCGCGGCGGCGCACACGGCGAAGACGACGCTGATGCGCGTGCTCGTCGTGCGCGTCGCGGTCGTGCCCGAGGTGGGCAAGATGGGCGTGATGGCGGTCGCGACGGCTGGCACCAAGGGGAAGTGCGCGCGGGTGCTCGTGGTGGTAAGAGGGCCGGACCTGATGTTCGTTCTGCTGCAGGTGAAGCCATTTGTGACCTTGTGGGAATTGCAAACGACGCTTGCGCCGCCGTTCAACGCCAAGGTGGCGACCACGGCGGCGCCCACGGTGACGACGGCATTTCGGCGGGTGCTCGTCGTGCGTGCCGCCATCGTGACCGCGGTGTGCACGACGGGCGTGATGGCCGTGGCGAGGGCGGGCCCCAAGGTGGAGTGCGCCCCTGTGCTCGCTGTAATGGTTCTGCTGGACCTGATGTTAAAACTGCTGGAGTTGGCGCTCGTGCCGACCAAGTTCGAGTTGCGCGGGGTGGCGCCGCCGGCGGGGATCGCCAAGGTGGCAACCGCGGAAGCGCCCACGACGACGACGGCGCTGTACGGGGTGACCGCTGCGCACACCGTGGTGGTGCCGGTGCCTGTCAAGACGGGCGTCATGGTTGTGCTGGTGGTGGGCGCCAAGGTGAACAGCTGTTGGATTCTGATGGCGGTAATTGTTCTGGAGGCGTTGGTAAAGATGTTTGCGTTGAGTCTTGTGCTGCTGACAGGCGCCACTGTGGCTGTCCGCGAGAGAGTACAATTTTCCAGCATCAAGGTGTGCCTAATTTCTCGCGTGTCATGATACAGCGCGCGACTGTGGAGCAGGGTGGGGATCCCGGAGTGGCCTTCGACATGGAGCCCTCTGGCGGAGGGAAGGGATGTGCTGAAAGCGTGGGCGGGGGCCACTCCGACATAAATGACGTTGGGTTTGGACCACTCGATGGCCGCATCACCTCGTATGGCAGCGATGAATGGAATAACTCGGACTCTGCCAACATGAATATTCTGGCCGGCGTTCCTCTCTCACTACCGCCAACATCCCCTCTTGCCTCACCGCCGTCACTGGACAACACAACGGCCGACTCTTAACGTCACGCCCGCCTGCATTCGGGCTACATTGATACGAGCAAAGGTGGCCGGCCGGACTTCGGGGCCGCCTGTGTCAGTGCCTCTTGTGGCGCGACCCACCGAGTGTCGCACAGCCGACACGAGGTCGTTCAAGAGCCGGAGCTCGGTGCCGAGGATGATGAAATGGCTTGTGTGGGGTGTGAGGGCGTCGATCTCGTGGACGATGCCAGGCATGTGTCAAGGGCGCGGTATGATACACCCGGCAAGGGGCCAACCCCTTTACAGCGACAATTTTTGGATTTTCACACGATTCCAATATCATGCGTAAGTTCTGTTCCCGAAATGGGCTTGCTCGGATTAATCCGATGGCATGCCGCGTGAATCAGAGCATATGGTGCGCACGTGTTCCGAATCAAAGATCCCGAGATTCGACCCGCGTCATGTGTCGCGCTGAAGCGGAAGGTGGGGGTGCGGGTTAGAGTACGGGTTCTAACCCTTCCTCAGTAACCTCCAATTGTGAGCGATGTCTTTTCCCGTAGCCCTGATCCGGAACCCACTGTGAGCAGTGACGAGCTGCGGGCTCAACTACCGCCCGAGCGGGAGAAGTGGCTCGTGGCTGACGATCTCAAGAAGAAGATCAGGGACAGTAAAGTCGCCCTTCTCGAACAGTACCATGAGTTTGGTGTGCCGCAGTTCCTCGCCCATGTCAATGATCCAATGGTGACGTGGGTAAACGGAAAGACATCTGTTGGCCACAAGACGACGGTCATGGGTCCTGGAAAGCCTAAACCAGTCGATGTGTACGACGTCTCGGACCTCACGCCGTCAAATGAAGATGGGTGTGGTAGGAGTCTGGGCGACCCCGCCTGTACTGCGAAAGCTGTTCCATTCCCCCCATCAGACCGCTTAAAGAGCCCCCGAACTCTGAACCATCACAGCATGCTTGGTGAAGCCGCCACATACGAAGATATCAACACAAATCTTCTGAAAAATAGGCACTACCGGATCCCACTTCAGTTGGTACGTTGAGGACCACCTGCTACAGTCCGTCTCATACTCGTAGTCCAAGGCTAGCAAAATGTGGTTCTTCACTGCAAAGTGCGAAGTTCCTCGTATGGTACACGTCTTGGTTCAGCACATGGATCCAGTCGTTCTCGCAGCCGCATGGGGGGACGTCTGGCAGGTCCTGGGGCTCAATGCTAGTTCATGGCCTGCCTCTTTCTTCCTCGCGCATGGTGTCGGTGTGGGTTTCCACAAAATGGAGCCTGGGGACTTTGCCGTGACAGGCTACGGGGTCCCTCACAGCTGGTTCAACGCGGGGGTTAATGTGGCCTCGGCCGCGAACCTCGCGTGTACAGGCTGGCTCGTGCATGCGCTTAAGCACACCATGCAGTGGCGCGAAAAGCTTGGGATGCTCATTCCTGTTGAGAAGCTGCTGGTGCTCAGTGCCTGGAAGCTGGCTGAAGGGAAAAGGTGGTTCGACGACGCCATTGCCTATGAGGCCCTGGAGCCGACAGAATTCCAGCGGGACCTTGGTGACATGGTGTCCGACCTGTCCCAATACCTCACCTCCGTCCTCTCGTACATGAATACGGAAGCGAGTCCAGCCTGGAATGGCAAGAAGCCGTCGGCGGTGGACTTTGACCAGGCTCCCCAGCCTGTGCGACGTTTTATCGTAGAAAATGCCATGAAACCATCAGGAGAGCCCTCTGCACTCCCTGAGGAGAAGGAGGGCGTGGGCACAGACTTCTCAGGGGACGGTGCTGCGTGCTCACACTGTAGGATTGTCACCTGGCTCTCTGTCGTTGTGTGCCCGACGTGTTTTGAGCAGCTGGGAGCGGGCGCGGGATCGTGGGCCCAAATCTGCTGTTAGCGCTGCGCGCCGTCGAAGTACGACGATTCCCACTATCAAGCGGCAAAGCTTGACGGGGAACCTGGTTTTCTTGCGTGTCACGCTCCTGTGGTTGTACAGCGGCTTCCCAACGGCCGCACGTAATTGCTGATCGAGAAGCTCAAGATAATGGGTGGCAACGGCAGTGGAGGAAGGGCATGAGTGAGCTGTGTGTTTGCATGTGAGTACTTCATGCTATTCTGCTTCTTTTCAAGCGACGATGTGTAGTTTGGCGGTTCTTTGTTGGCTGTCGTGACCGCGCTTACCTTGATGGCCACGATGTAAAATAGGCTTTCATTGTTTTAACATCTACAACAAAACAAGCCGGCTGACTACTTCAGCCGCATCCGCACGCTCAACCACCCTTAAAATTGAAGCCTGACCTCTTACAAATCGTGACATCTTTGTTCCCGCACGGCAGTACGAACGCCATTCTCCTGACCCTTTCGGCTCGTACGAGGGTGACGCCGGCCGCAGGATCACATCTGACTACTACAGGCTGCCCCAAGACGGAAGGCTCAGTCTCTGGCTCTCTCCAAGCAAGACAGGCAAGGTATACATCGCCATCGATTGTCCAGATCGTTTGAACCCGGACGAAGTGTACGGCTTCGCCGCCGACTGAAGAGGAGCCGGATAATCTCGCGGAAATCTCCGCCCTGCTAGATATAGACACAGTGGCACCTTCTCGTATCGTGAGGGCCCGCTCCGGGTGCCGGGCCTTCCGCCAGAACTTGACCGCCGCGTTGGGTGCGTGGGATCGCCAGAACTCCTCTGTTGTGGCCGATACCGCGTGCAGCGCTGTCCTAGGGCACCACGTGTTCAATGTAGCAGCTGTGTAGCGCTTTTGAGGAGCAAGCTGGTGGAACACAACGGATTTCAAAGGCTTTTCGTATTTTCCGAGCAGCCATGAAGGAGGAATGCTGTGGTCCGCAGGCATGGACAGGGCCCTTGTCAAGTTCTTTGTTTCACGCCATCGCTGCAGGGCGTACTCAGCAGAGTTTCTGTTGCTGCTCTGTTCCACTTCGCGCTTGGCTTGTTCGTGGAGCTTTTCTAATATGAGCTTGCATATTGTAGACCCAAGCTGCGCTAGAGGAAGAGTACGATAAAGCAGCCCCAATACGCGATGAACAGATGGTCGCTCCCACTTTCCGTAAAAAGGTAGCAGTAGACGCAGCTGCAGCATGAGACCCTCACTCAGCCGCTGAAGGTCAGCAACGGTTGGCAGCTCCCTCATGGCTGACTCTCCGTAAATTGAAATCTTTGGACGATAAAACCGGGCAGCAGCGAACTATCGCAGGGCTTGCAGAGCACCAAGGGCAGCAAATGCATGCGGAGACGTCGTCTTCGTGTGAACGAGGTACTGTAGAAATTTGGGACTCACCGTGATCAGCACCGCGTAGTCCGATATTGACAACTTCGTTTCACCCATCTTTTCGGGCTCGAACGAAGAGAGGATAGTACGCGTGGGTAAATGCATTGCACTGCGACGCATTTCCTTCGCAAAATTGTCTCGCTGCTGCACAGAGAGTGCATCGTACGCTTCCTGAAAGGGATGGTACCCAAGGTTGTAGTAACGAAGGTGCGAGCGAGCAACGATGATGTGTTCGTGTATATCAAAGCTTCTGGGACCCCGGGCTTTTTGTAACCGCATCAACTGACTCCCAACTTTGTCTGTCACGCCATTCAACACGGGAGCTTTTACTCAAGGAGTCTGCTGACTGATCCACTGATCCTTTAACGGCTGAAATGATCGCAGGCGTGCGCTGCTGAACTCTGCAATATCTCGTGTCCTGGACGTCAAATGACTCGGCGCTGCTCACGGCGCGCTCCTTCCTGCGGCTTTTGGTCTGTGGATGGGTAATGTCGCAGCTTGTGCATTGCTCGGTGCCACTCGGTCCGATAGAGTTCGAGAATTTTGGAGCCAGCGGGGAATCAAATACAACAAGGGACAAGTACGCTCGAACCACGACTTCCTCTTTCTTGCACGCGTCGTAGACAACCAAGTCATCCTTACTCAATTTTAATAGGTCGTCGACGATGCGAGCAATCAATGGTTCTGGGCAAGCTCCCGGTGGCAAATGAAAGAGAGGTCGAACGGAAATCGAACGATCAGCAAGGGCCAGAGACGTGTACGCTCCGAAGTATCCCTCCAAGCTCCCACGTCTCCGCTGGTAGACACTTAACTCGTCACCGTATAGTGACACGTACATTGTGTACGAGTCTTTATCGGGGAGGTGATCGGCAGCGGGCGGAGCCTCTTCAGCTACCTCAATGGCAATTCGAGCAGTCACAGCCGTTCATGAGTCTTTCTCGCGCCCGGGTGCGCTCCAGAGGTTAATGACAAATACTTCACCGTCTCTACTCATCCTCAGCGTGACTGTGCGCTGGCTTGAGACGCATGAATTCCAGGGCACTGGAGGAAGGAGGCCTGGAAGGACCTCAAAACACGGGAGCAAGTCACAAAATCGAAGTGCATGGGAATGGGCATACGTTGCCGGTGAGACCGTGACTTCTCCATCGGTAGCTATTGCGGTGCTCTTCAACTTGGCCTTAAACTTGGTCTTGCTATCCAAGAAGATCTCTGCGATGCATTCAACGCCGTACCGGTATCGGTTGAGCACGAAAGCTTTCTTGAAGTTGTTGCGAGCGGGGTCCCTGGCGGCTACTGTTTGGAAAACCTCTGCCGGACGCTCAACTGCTCCAATGCGCGCGTCACCGTCGCTGTGGAACAGAGATGCCGTCAGAGGATCCCCAAAGTCCCTCTTGATGTGTTCAGAGAACGTAAGGTACGACACAGTTACACCAGCGCAGCGAGCCCAGAACCGTTGTCAAAAGCACGTCTGTTTTTGCCTGTTTTGAGCCTCTTGGAGGCCCGTGTTCCTGTTTCAAGAAACAGAATTCCTGTGCAAAAAGTAGATCGAACCCCCTTGACAGGCTCTCAGAAGCCACCCCATGCGAGGTCCTCGCATAGTTGTGTCTGCGAGAACAGGAATCGTTCCTTACTCCACACAATGCGCCTGCTAGCAGGGCCATAGATGTTTCTCTGTCTCTCTCTCTTTCTCGAAGGGTGAAGTGTATACGTCTTATGCTGTGTCTCTCTTTTTAAGAGTTGAGATGCATCTTTCCCAGCGAACAGATGATTTTGGCGCCCGTTCTGGAAAAAAGCAGCCCTGACAGAGCCCCAGAGCGGTTTGCAGATTATCTGTTCGTCCGGAAACACCCAAAAGCAGACGTGCTCTTGACGACGGTTTTGGGCCCGTTGCGCAGGTAGCTTTCTCGGAGCTTTTTCCTTGCCAGAAGAAAGCTGGCGCGTCGCTCTCTCTTTTCGCACCGGAAACACGCTCTCTTGCCGTCGGCCGCTTGCGCGGCGTTTTTGGTTTTTATTTTGCCACGCCTGACCGTGCGGCTCCACCTGTCGTGATCCGTAAAGATCACAGGTTATAATCCCGGCTGATCGCCCTCTGGGCGTGCGGAGCTCACACACAGCGTGAACAGAGCCGCGTGCGATCAGTCCCACGGGTGGCGCTTGACAGATGCCACAGTCATCTGGAAAGCAGTGCACAGCGCGCTCTAGTGGAGGTGGCATACAGTGTTTTGGATGCGGCCTCAGCTACGCCGTGGGGTCGATGCGGACCTTCCCGCAATGACAGGCCCGCTAACGGAGCGCATGGACGAGCGCTTCTTTCTCAATGTATTTCTTCTTCTGGATGTGAATTCAAAGATGTTGCCGCTTGCCCGCGCCGTCCTCACGACCACGCCGACCCCGGCCTCCCTATTCTGCTACCCTGTAGAGTTCCCCCCCCCTCCACCCCCGTGATGTCAGCCGGCGCAGCGGATGCTCCTTCAGATCTTGGCGGAAACCCGACAGCAACGATCATTCTTTTTCATGCAGCGCGAGTCTAACGACATCCCGAGGCCTCTCAAAGCTGACGGTTGGCTGTGCACAGACCTTTCCTTCTCCCTCACGTGCTCGCCAGCGGCGACCGTTTCAGCGCACCGCCATGCCTGCCGTGTAACGCCTATTTTCCCTAGGGCCCGACGCCTTCGACGTGCTGCCCGACTTCGGCATCCTTTGTCGCCTCGCCGCGGTCTGCGCCTGGACAGCGCCTCTGTCGCCTCACTCGGAGCAGCCGTGCCACGGCGGACTCGGAATTCGTGGCCCTGCTGTCTGCTGCACCTTGAGGCGATCGAGCGCGCCGTGCGCATGAGCAACGAGGCGCGTCTGACACTGCGTATGTGCTTTGCACTTGCTGGCGGCGGCGGCGGTGGCGGCGGCGGCGGCAGCGGCAGTTGTGGCAGCCCGCCTTTGGGGGGCATTGAAGCCGACATTAGTTCTGTGGCCGCCTCGGCTGCTCGCGTTGCTGACGGTGTGATTCGGTACGGCAGGGTGTGCGGGGGTGTGAAGGATGGTGTAGTGACGTCACACAGGGGGTTGGCGGCCCACGTTTCCCTTGTGGCAGGCTTGGGAACCCCTGAAATCCTAGCGGTCGACTGCGTGCTTCCATCGTGAGCATGGGTCGGCGACACACACACCCGGTTTCCATGCCAGTGAGAATGCCGGTTTGTCGCAGCAGTGGAGTCGTCAACTTGGCTCTGTGGGTGCGTCCACGGGGGCTCTGTCGCAGGGGCGCGCTACCAGAGGTGAGCCGCACTATGTATCCAAAAGCGCACTGATACAACAAAGAGAACTCCAAGAGTTCACAAGAGAAGAATACCTACACATCATCATAAAGCAAGGAGGTGTGCTCCGCATAGCGCACGTGCACACCGTCGGTGCGGACTGCCAAATAGAAATGCACACACACCTGCTGCCAACGACCATGGGGGTTGTTTGTACCGCGGTGGATAATGTCAGAGCGAACGATCAAAAAATGCCGGACAGGAATAAAGATACGCTTGGGGGGGGGAAGAGGCTCAGCTTGCGTCCCCACAGGGGCCCCTATATAGGCTCCGGACCACAAGTCGACATACGTGCCCTCCTCGAAAGCAAAGTACACCGTGAGAAGTGTGGCGCCTGATCCTCCCACCTCGCCATAGCGACCTGTATCGGCGTGCGCCAACTAAGCCAGAGCGCGCGGCATCGTAATGATGAGATTGGGCGTCACACCATAATACGTGACACCCGGTTCATCGCCGACGAGCGCAGCAACGCTAGACGCAACGTGTCGCACTGCCCTGGCGAAAAACCCATTCCCCTCGACTGCTACTTGTCGACGCCCCCGGTCAACACCTGCAGCTCCGGCAGCTTTCATAATCTCTGTAGGCTGCGAATTTAAGATGAGGTTCGCAGTCGAGGCCGAGGGGCGTCGTCCGCCTCGGCGCAGGCGGTTTAGCCAGCCCCCAGGCACTTTGTTGCCTGTCAACACCCAGCCGCGCCCCCCGCGGTCCAGCGCCGACGGAATGGGAATGTCTTCATCGCTTTCTTGAGGAAGCGTGGCGACACGCGGCGGCGAGGCAGCGGACGCCGTCGCCGAGGTGGCCCCGCTCGATGCGGCCAAGGCAGTCAGCGGCGCATTGATCGACGTCGCCGAGGGCGCGGCATCTGGCACCGTCTTGGTCGCGTGCGCCGTGAGAGACACAAATTCAGGCGCCCAGTCACACGCTGTCTTCCCCAGCGGAGCGTTGGTCAGTGTTGGCGCGGGCGCCGCGTCGCTAGAGGTCATGATCGGGGGCGCGCTGGATCGCGCCGACGAAACCGCCGCGTCGGCGGGGGTCTGGGTCGGCGACGTGGTCGGCGGATTCGACGCGGACGCCGCTCCGCCGGCGTCCTTGGTCGGGCTCATCGCGGGCGGCGCAGACAAAGGCGCCACATCGGCGGCCTCCACTATCGGAGGGACAGTGCGCGGCGTCAGCACTGGCGCCGTGTCGCCCGAGGTCTTGGTCTCTGGCGCGTTGGGTCTCACAGAAGCCTTTGGCCGTCTCGGCCAATGCCAGGCATCGTATATCATCAGTGATATCTTCTGGCGGCGCCACCGTAGAGGCGCGCGACAGGAATTCGGGCAAGTGGTGCGATGCACCTGGTTTATAAACCATATCGAATGTGTATTCGGAGAGGCGAAGTCTTCATCGCATCAAGCGTCCGCTTGAGTCGGTCGTGCTGTAGATCCAGGTAAGTGCTTGGTGATCCGGTCGGATGAGAAACCGATGCTCATTGAGGAATTGCCTCAACTTGAGGACAGCACACACGACGCCGAGGCATTCGCGCTCCGTTGTGAAGTAGATTTTTTCTGCAGCAGTGAGTTCTCGGCTCCAATATCCGACAGGGTGAAGCAGTTCGCCCGGTTCCTCCTGGAGGAGTGTACAACCAACTTGGTCGGCGCATGCGTCAACGTCGACGACGAGCTTTCGATTGGCTTTTGGCAAAGCAAGTACCAGTGGGCACAATAGTGCGTTTCGAAGGTCTTCGAATGCGGCGATGGTCACGTCCGTCGGTGGTGGTAGATCCGGTGGGATCTCGGCCCTAGTCAGGGCGTTCAGGGGCTTCGCTCGTTTGGCAAAGTCCTTGACGAAACGTCGATGAACGTTGCACATGCCCAAGAAGCTTTTCAGCTGGGTCTTCGTAGTTGGGAACTTGGCGTGCTTCAGAGCATCCACGTTCTTGTTATGCACGTGCAGTTGCCCGGGGCGGACAATGTGTCCGAGGAACTCGACTTCGTCGGAGAACCATGTGCACTTTTTCAAGTTCAGGGTAACCCCGGCTTCGCGCAGACGGTGCAGAACCGTACCAACGTCTTTGATGTGTTGTTCCTCGTTTGCGGAGAAGATGATGACATCGTCTAAGTGTACAAGGCATACCTGACACTTAAAGCCCAAGAGGATAATATCCAATGCGTGCTGAAAGGTAGCAGGCGCGTTCATCAAGCCAAAAGGCATTGATGACCAGTTTTATATACCACAATCCGTTGTGAACGCCGCCTTCTCTCGGTCGTCCCTGCGTAAGGGCACTTGCCAGTACCCCGCGGTGCAGTCGAAAGACGTGAACACCTGGGCATCTCCCAAGGAGTCAAGGCAGTCCTCCATTCGAGGCAAGGGATAAGCATCCTTCTTGGTAATGTTGTTTAACCGACGATAGTCGACACAGAATCGGGCTTTGCCGTTCTTCTTTGGTACAAGTACCACAGGGCTCGCCCAAGCACTATAGCTAGGGGCGATGACGTTGGGTTTCAACATCTTATTGATCTGATCATCGATGATCTGCCATTTGAACGGACCGGTGCGGTAGGGTTGAGCCCGTATGGGCAGAGCGTCTGGAGGAGTGACGATGGCGTGCTCCGTAGCACGGATGACGCCAAGGGTTCCATCCCACATAGATGAATGCGTCTTGAGCATGTCTTGAATCTGCTTGTGCAGATACTCGGGACCCTCACTGAGGTCGAGATCCTCGAGTGGGTCACGACTCGCGTCGTCCGATGAAGTATCGGTTCCATCTTTTGGATTGTTGTCATCCAAGACGGCAGACAACATCGGCCCTTGGTAGGGTTCTGCAAACCCCAAGGTTGAGTTCTTGCGAACAATGACTTGTTCCTTGCCAAAGTTGCATAACTTGACTAAGAAGGGTTCGTCGGGCTTGACGATGGCAAGGCCGCGGGCGACCGCCATTGACTTATGTCGGCATAACCGAGCGTTCGGTGTGATGCAAACCATACCAGGGGTGGCACATGTGGCCATGAACCACTCTTTTTGTTGTCCGTCGACACGGACCTGTTTACAGGCTCGCACCCTTGCGGGTTTGTCTTGCCAATAGCGGTCCCAGGCACTGTCTTTTAGACACGCCAAGATCGGCGTTTGCCGAGGCAGTTCTTCCGTGCAGCGCACGTGTTCCTGTCAGACGATCTTACGCAAACGCGGCAGAATTGCCTCAATGTTTTGTTCAATGAACTCGGTGTCAAGGATGCACGGGACTGTCAAGTTGTCGGAAACGAGGAATCGGTCAAATAAACGTACACCTCCGGTGTCTACATACAGATTTATGGCAAACTTCGTCACGAGACGATTGTTGTTTGCATCTCGGATGCGCGGAAGCGTGGTCAACTTCTCGGCGTAAGCCATCCAGTTCGCAGGGAGAACACTAGTTCGCACTATGTTCACCCCGGCACCCGTGTCAAGTGAAGGGCGGCAGCTCCGCATCACACGCATGCACGGGCCAAGCGTGGCGGCGATCTCGTAGTGCCGTAAGGCACGGCGCAATAATCTTGTTACCATACGCTTTCGCGTTCCGCCGGGCAGTTCTTCGACGTTACCGTCGGCAATGGAATGAACGCCGATAGGCGGTTGGCGACGTTCGCAAGGGCGATATGGTTCGGCACACTGTGCGGCGAAGTGCCCCGGATTATTACAATTGTAACAGATGTCAGCCCGATTGGCTTGAGGGACGGCGGCCGGCGGGAGCGGCGGGGTGCGAGCCGGTGTGAACGGTCGTTCCGTCGTCTTCCGCTGGTCCTGTGTCGCGTGAGCGACTTTGATTGCCGTTGAGCGGGTCATCTTAAGCTGCAAGCGCAGCTTGTTGGTGCCGTCCCAGTACATCTTGGCAGTAGCAACCGTCTCGGAAAGAGTCCGATCCGGGAATTGGTCATTCAAGACCCGAACGTGCACTTGCACAAGGTCCGAAAGGCCGGTTATGAAAACGTCCTTAACGTCTTGGATATGGAACGAACCGTTCAGAAGGTCTAATTGCGTTTTCACGCGGTGACCCAAGGCCGTGGGCGCCTCGTTGTCTTGTTGCTTCATCGTAATGATGTCTTGGTACGGATGGCATAAAGTTTACGTCCCAGGGTGCTGTTAAGCGCGCCGGAGAAGGCCGTCTTGGCGTTGCCGGCTAGTCGAAAGACCATGAGCGGAAGGGCTTGCCCGTGCGTCAGCCCAGTCGCGTCGCACGCGCGGAGAAAGGTCGCTAAGAACGTGAAGATGCCCAAGGGCAGGGCTCCCGTAAATGGCTGCTGCCCATGGAACGCTCCGTCTAAACGTTTGTTGAGACGATGCGACCGTTGTGCCTGTGACGGTCCGTCACATGGCCCCCACACTCGGGGAACCAGATTCCCCGGAAATATGCCCCACTAACGCATATTTCAAATTGTTCCGTTGGCGACCCGCTTGTGATCACCTCGTGGCTCACCAACCACAACCGCAATCCCAATACTTCCCTGAGATTCGTAACCCCCCCGAGCGGGCCCCTACTTAAGGGCCTAATTTTTGTGTAAACCCAACTTGGATTATCGACTTATGTTACTTCGCGCCCCTGACCCCGGGGCGCCGCGAGGGTGTCACGTAGCACCCTTCCCCCGCCTCTACTCAAGGCGGTATTCGAAGTTTCGGCCGTCCTCCGGTTTATGGGCCCCGTGCGCCCTGAGGGGAGTGTTTTCCGAGGGTCCTTTGAGGGTGTCTGAGGAGGGTTTTCCGATGGTCCTTTGAGGGTGTCTGAGGAGGGTTTTCCGAGGGTCCGAGGGGAACGGATGGGATAAGAAGGTGAGGCGTGAGTGTCGCCTCGAGGCCTTCGACGCGGGCAATAAACTTCCGGTCACACAACTCGTGTTTGTCGCTCGGGGCGCCTTCCCCCGGTCGACGCCGTGCGTGTGTGCTCTTCGGGGTTTTCTTCCCGGGCGGGTATTCCCCGACAGGACTACCCGGCGACACGGTTTGGCTCGCCCTCCCCCCGACTGGGTGGGGTGGGCTGAGCGTGTTTTCACAGTGCCTCCTTAGGCGTATACGTCACTTGACGGCGGATCAGGAAGTACGTCCTGGGCTCAAGGAGTGTCTTGAAGGGGCTATTAGCCGGGCGGATCACCTTGATCCTATCGGCTTTTTCAAGTGGCTCCTTCCGTTTGGTGGGGGTCGCGGGGCGCTTGCGCACAGCCGCGTCCGAGTCGCTCGAGCTGTCGCTCGGCGAGGACCCACTTGGGGGCGACGGCGGGCCTGGCGGCCCGTGGCCATCGTCCGAGGAGGACGTGTCCGTCGCGTTGGAGTTGTCGTCGTCTGACGACGTCGGGCTTGACCCAGAGACGGAATCATCGGCAGATGAGGAAGGCGCGGCGTTAGCCGGATCGTCCTTGCGGATGGACTTGTCTTTAGTCACCTTGCTTGTCTTCTTGACGTTCTTGGTCTTGTCGCCCGACTGGCGGCGAGACTTAGCCACACGGCGTTCCTCCTCGTGGGAGTCGACCTTGCGCAGGGACTCGACGTCGTCGACCAACTTGTCATTGGCTCGCGCCAGAGACTCGTTAGTCTGTTCTTGGGCCGTCAGGCGTCGTTGAAGTCCTTCAACAGCCGCCTTCAGGCTCTCCACCACCTGCATCTGCCCGGAGGCGGCTTGATCCGCAGGGATGAGAGGAGTAGGAGCACCATCCGTTGGGGTGTCGGAGGCGGCAGGAGTGCCTTGTCCCCCGCCCGGCGGCCGGTAGCCAGCTGGCAACTTGCCGACTCTGGCTCGCCGAGTGCCGCCGGTACCACCAGTAGACATAATGGGACCTAAACAAAATGTTCCGACTTGGCTAACTCCCTGCGCGCCAACGTCGAAGATCTCAACCGTGATGCCCCCGGCACCACGCCCACAAGTCGATGGCTTACGCCCCGCGCGCCAAGCGACTGTATCGACACCGTCACAATACCACGAGGCAGCGAGAAAGTTCTCGGGAACACCGTGCCGCGAGGCACGATGAACGCGAGGAAATCCCCTGCTGCTCCACCAAATGTGGTATTAATAACGTTGGTGCAATTACCAGTGTATTGAGACCGACCGTAGCCAAGCAATAAATCGAATTCTATCGCCGTCGCGGCGAGGAAGAAAGACCTTTTGTTGAAGGGCATCCGATGGGGAGCCGGGTGGTGCCCACGACGGCGACCCCGGACCCACGGTGATTTAATATAAACGAGGGCACCGTTCGATCGACCGTCCGATCACAAGCGATCCTAATGAGTGCCGGCAGACAGAGAAGACAGGCAAGCAAACAAACAATAAAAAATGAACAATGCAGAAGTAGCCCCCCAAAGAGCATGCCACAGGCCAACTCCCACAGTCCGTGGGTTTTTGCCAGTCAGGGGGGCTACATGTGGCAAATTGCCAATTTCGGGCGAAGATATGCTACAGTCGGCGGCGCGGACGCGGGCGCCGTTCCGCCGGCGGTCTTGGTCGTGCTCGCCGCGGGCGGCACCGACACAGGCGCCAAAACGTCGGCCTCCACGGTTGGCGGCACGGTGGGCGGCATCAGCACGGACGCCATGACGCCAGAGATCTTGGTCGGGGCCACGCTGTGTCGCGCCGACGCAACGGCCGCGTCGGCGGTGGTGTTAGTTGGCGACGTGGTCGGCGGCGCCGACGCGGCCGCCGTTCCTCCAGCGTTCTTGGTCGCGCTCGTCGCGGGCGGCGTCGACACAGGCACCAAATCGTCGGCCTCCGCCGTCGGCCGCACGTTAAGCGGCGTTGGAACGGACAACGTGTCGCCTGATGTCTTGGTCGGGGGCGCGCTGGGTCGCCCGACGCAACCGCCGCGTCGGCGGTGGTGTTGGTCGGGGACGCGGTCGGCGGCGACGATGCGGACGCCGCGCCGGTGGTCGTTTTGGCTGGCGGCGCGGGAAGCGGCGTCGGTGGGGGGGACATGTCGGGGGCGGGCATAGTAGGGTGCGCGGCGGCCAGTGCCGACGCAGGCGCCAAGGCGTCAGCCGCCACGGTCGGGGGCGCAGCAGACGGCGTCGACACCGGCGCCGTGCTGGTGACGGTGTTGGTTGGGTTTCCGTTGGTCGGCGACGACGCAGGCGCCCAGTAATCTGCCGCCACGGTCAGGAGCGCGATGGATGGCGTCGACGCGGACACCGATCCGAGGGCGTTCTTGTTTGGGGGAATTGTTGGCGACATGGATGCGGGCGCCGTCTCGGCGGCGATCTTGGGCGGTGGCACGGTGGCGTTGTATGCACGGGCGCCGCTTCGGTTGCGGTGTTGGTCGGGGGCGCGATTGGCGGCGCCCACATGAGGGCCGTGTCAGTCGTCGTCGTGTGTTCTTCCGTCGGCGCCGTCGTCAACAGGGCATTGGTAGCTTTGCTTGCTCTCTGGTGAGCGAGTGGGGAGTGGGGGCAGGGTCGAGGAGTGGTGGGTGAATTTCTTGGTGCGGCCGGCGCCATTGGCGTAGCCGCCACACGGGACGGAGCCCACGTCGTTGGAGTGATCGCCACTCCGTGCCGGATCGGCGCTCTTTCAGGCGCGACCGCCTCCACAAAGGGGAACGGCGCCGACGACCGGACCACCGCCTAGGTCGTTTTCAAAGTCTTGACCACAGCCGCGGAGTAGGTCGTCGTGGGGCAGGCCGCAGGCAGTCCGCTGGCAACGGCTGACCAATCCCAAAAGGTGCCTTCCAGGCACGACGAGGGCGGCAAAGGCGACAGGCCCATCATGGAAGATGGCCTGGGAGGCCTGCCGCCTGCGGCGCGCCGACCCGGCGGGTGGCTGCGG
>Ga0114957_1002030_pt1 | contig 20290 bp, 30 predicted proteins | sample BantaG_FD_87175 | JGI IMG/M metagenome (GOLD analysis project Ga0114957, IMG submission 87175) | Marine algal microbial communities from Bantry Bay, Ireland - BantryBay_4 metaG | ecosystem: Host-associated > Algae > Red algae > Unclassified | place: Bantry Bay, Ireland | collected 2014-11-21 | reverse complement strand
TTTAGGACGAAGGGCGACGACGGTGGGAGGCACCGTCGTCGCCGGCAAGTAAACCGTGCCTGTTTGTCTTGGCGTTTCGGTCGGCCTGACTTCCTGGACCTCGAGTCCCATAGCGGGTGACGCCCGAGTGGCTAGGACGGCCGGTACTTCCCTCCTCTCCGAGGTGATCGCGATTCATTGTACTACAGTTGCGCTGCTCGGCGAGCCCGGCGGGACGCGCCGCCTCGGTCGTCTAGGTCGCTCGGCCGGGACGCGGCCTTGACGACGGGCACGCGCCGCCGGCGGCGCTGACGAGCAGCGGGGTCGCGTCGGGCGCGGGGGCGGCGGCTGGGCCGGCGGAGGCGGCGTGCCCGCCACGCACCCGCGGCGCCGCCTTGGTGGCGCCTGTCGGCGGCTCGAGGAAAATGACTGACGCGGGCCACTTCTGCGGGCGTCCAGCCTGCGGAGGTGTGCCCTTCGTAGCGCGTGGTGGCCTTTGTGCTAGAAAAAAATTCCACAAAGAGGGGGCCTGCTCGCAGCGTTTGTAGACGATGTCTTGAGTCGTTGCTTTTCTTTCAGTCGTCGGCCTACTGGCCCCTCAACTCTTGCCTCCACGTCCCTCCCCGCCCCCCTTCACCGCGATTCCACGACAAGATGGCTACCCTCCCTGTTGGTGGCCCCTGAGGGTGCCCGGACACCCTGCCCTGTCACAGACGACTGCTCAGTAACAAAGGCGCCATTCGCCGCGCTCCAGGGACTCGCTATCCACACCCGTTGCCGCCCCACGCTGGCGGGCCAGCAGAGGGGCGGGCGAAGGCACCTGCTGCCGCCGCCAATGGTACTGCCCTACGGGACAAGAGCCTCTATGTCGAGGTTTTCGCACAGCGCCGCATGGCACCGTTCAGTGGGCCAGAAACCTCAAAAAACCCTCGACAATTGCAGTTTGATTGGCTCAAAATCGCCCTCACGAAAGGACCCCGTTCAGAGTTGAGCCATTTGATTGGTCAGAAGCAATGACGTGGAGCGCGGTCACGAGAGGAAAAATAGGCCTAGCATAGCTCGAGGTCCATGAACTGTGCTTGATATCATGTCTCGCCAAATTTACACTAGCAACGTCTGTTATCTATCACGACAGCTGCGCCGAGAATCATATATATCCTGTCGCTGCTGCTCGGTCGGCTCCCCACCCGCTGCATCCCCACCCGTCCTGGCCCCGCCTGCCCCCGCCCCACTTGCAGATTCATCGTCACCACGGGCAGCGTCGGCAACAGCGAGCCGTTTCCGCCGCTTGGTCTCGGTCTGGCGTCGGTAGTTCAGGCTCTGCGACAAAAGAGTGCACGCCCCCCAGCTTGCGTCACACGATGCGAGCCGGTGGTCAGGTCCTCCGCGTACACAACGGCCCGCCGCAATCGCTCAGGGTCATGAAGGCACAGAGGCCGAGCTAACCCCAAAATGTCGTCAATAGCGAAGCGGATGCACCGTCGCAGGCTCCGTTGGCCCCACTTGGAAAAGCCGAGCGCTTCATGGCCGTAGACGTTGCTCTTGCTGATGGTTCCCCGCGGAGCAATCTCCGTGCGGTCCCCTCCTAGGTCCAGCCCCCCCCGTGCTGTCATAAACAGCTGGTCTGAGGACCGCGAAGCGGGAGCAGGTCCTGGACGCGCCGCCACCGCAGGTGGAGGGGACGGGCGAGCAGGTCCGTAACACGCAGCCCCGGGTGGTGGAGTTGGAGGGCGGGCTGGCGTTGGACGCATATCCGCCACCAGTACAGGGGGAGGTTGAGCGGGCCCCGGCAGAACCGGCGGCGGCGGCGGAGGGAGAGGTCAAGCCCACCGCGATCGCACTGCCGCCGCCGGTGGAGGAGGAGAACGAGCAGTCCCCGCAGCTACCGACGCCGCCGGTTGTGCAGGTCGATCGGGTCCCGGGCGCCCCGTTGTCATCGATAAAAGGGGTGCCGGGGGGGGAAGAGAGGCGGCTGCTCTCACGGCAGCCAAAAAACCTGCGTGACAAGACCGTAAAGGAACAGAGACAATGCCAGAACACGGAAAGCCCGAACTCGCAAGCTCCAAGACAAGTGAAATAAGAGAGACAAAATGGGGTTGAGAAAAGCAGCTCGTGGGCGAGAATATCGGCATGTGGGTCATAGGAAGAGAAACACAGCAGATGTCGCACAAGCTGCCTCATGAGTGGACGTGCCGCTAAGCGAACTCACCATTCAAGTCGCCGGTGCCTTCCGAATGAGGATCAGGTGAAGTAGTAGGCAGCCGTCGCCCTCGGGTGGATGCACGTGTCGGCACTGTGGGGCAGAAGCGTCAGATGAGGAGTGCACAAGCAGGAGCCGCCGTGCAAGCGGGACAAGGGTCTCGAAGTCACGCCCACGGTCGGAAAGCTGTCGTCGACGGGCGCGGCACGACCCCGCTCTTGTCGGAATGTCACACCCCTCTAGCAATAAATGGAGGAACTTAAACTGTGTAATTGCTATCAGGCTCTTTTCTTTTCTGCCAGATGCTCGCTGCTGAAGCCCATTATAGCACAGATCCGAAGCGACAGTGACCTGCAAGGTCAAGACTAACCACGGAATCCAGTCCGAGAGCTGTCCTCTTTCCAACTTCTGTGCGCACCGCCTCAGGATGCAATACCATGCCTGCCCCCACGTGCATGCCTGCTGCTCCATCAAGACCACCCCGATCCGTCACCTTGGCCTCCCTATTCGTTGCTGATAGGGCATCTCTCCCCCTCCACTGCGATCATCCTCTCCGCACCACAACGCTGCCCGCTCCCCCTCTGTCTACGCCTCTCGCTTCTGCTGGCTCTAGTGCCCCACCCGCCACCCCTTCCCCCCCCCGCAGTTTCGTTCAACTCATCCTGAAGCTCCTTTCCCCCAGCTATATTCCGCTCCCAGAACGTTTCCACGTCGTGGTTGCCGCCGTACTCAGCCACTGCTGGCCATTGTCTAGTACGGTCACGAAAAACATAGACCAGTTTACTGCTCGTGGCTAAACCGGTCGCTACAAAACAAAACAACGTGCCTCTTGCGCACATCCAGCGTCCCGACGACCTCATCAACGGCTTGGACGTCAACATACCTCAGTCCCCCTCCCAAGGAGGTAAAGCAGTCAGTGCCCCGTCGCTTCTCAGAGAGCCCGTACTTGCCGTGTCGGTCCGCAGATGAAACCACGCACTCAATAAACGCAAACGCCATGGACCAGTCGTTCACGAACACGACCGCGTAGTGGTGGACCGCGCCATAGATAGAGACTACAGCCTCCTCCGTACCCCCTCCGAGGATACGCCGCTGCACCTCGGACACGACACTAACGAGGTGGTAACGGCGACCGCCTCGCCTAAAATTCATAATAGAGCCGGCCACTTGTCCGCGCACCAGCTTCAAGCCGCATTATTTCTTGGCCACGATTTGGTCCGGAACATCCGCAACTCCTTCCAATGCCAATCCTCCGCGCATCCGCTCGAGTTCCATTCCTGTCAATGGGGCCGGAGCGTGTCTTGGCGGCAGAAGTTGTACAGCGGGTTGGGTTGTTCTCGGGAGCACATATGCCCCGACGAGCATGTCTCGTGCCCGCTTGACCGGCTTGCCCGTCGCGTCTTCCCATTCTTGTGCCGCGTACGTTTCGGCATAGCTTTCGACCAGCTGAGCGTGATACTTGTGGGTGATGGCATTCACCAAAGAAGCATACGGCTCGCTGTGCGACGCAATCAGCTCCGAAAGCGTGCCAATGAGCCGCTCGATGGAAAACTGCCAATAAGACTAAGCAGGCCCTACCGTGCGTACGTTTTTGACGATGTCGAGCAGGGAAACCACCGGAAGGCGGCACAGCTCGACGCGCTCCGGCCTTCCGGCGTACACGTACTTGTAGAACGCCGCACAGAAGTTCTTGACGCGGCGCTCAACAGTCGTCAACTCCATCTCAGTTAAGCCCGAGGGCCAAAATAGTAAGCGTCCAGCTTGCCACAGGTGCAAAAACCTCTTAAAATACTCCTCGGGCAAGCGGTCGGCCAGAACGACCTCCCCGATGCTCAGCAGGAAGTACATCCAGTCCGAGGCCTTATAGGACCCACTGTGCACGTTGATACCCCGCAGGGGTCGCGCTTGAGCGAGGGGCACGGTCGCGCAGCCAACCGAAATCTCCCGTCCGATCGTCGTCACTGTGCCCTTGGGCATAATTTACGGCTTTGGGCTCTTGCAAAGGACCCCGTGACCGCCAGAAAACAGGTCCCAAAGCAGGGGCACGACATTGCGAAACAAGAGGTGCATGGTGTCGTAGGGAAAAGTGGTCTGACCGAGGGCCCACAAATAACCCAGATTGGGATATCGCTGATTGTCTTCTGGGCTGGCCACATGAAAAAGAGAGTAGCCCTTGATGACGGACCGTACGGCCAGGTCGTTCACCGCATTTTTGGTATTTCCCGCGCGGCGGGATGCTTCGACTTCTTCAGCTGTCGCCGCAAGACTGGCAGCAGAGCGCTCTTGAGCCGACAGTCCTTGGAGATTAAATAGGCGCCTTTTCTTGTTTGCAGGGTGGACCGGAGGATAGCAGTATCACCTCTTGAGGTGGACCCCCATAAAGTCTCGGAAGCGGCCCGGGTGGATAGAGCCGCACCCCTTGGCATTCAGGAGCTTGTCCCCGCCCGGCATGTCGGTCGTAAACTGCAACACAAAGGCCCGTAGCACGCTCGTGGTGTCTCGCCCTGCGACCTTGACGCCACTTCTTCTTTGTGCCAGCTTGTCCAACTCCTCTGCGATTGGATGAAGAAAAGACTCAAGATCTGCAGGTTGGCGAGGTCCAGGAGTTACCGGAAGTACAAACTGAAGCAATTTTCTTGACCCGTTGGTTAGGTTGAATGCTCATCACGGTCACGACGATAGGCCAACCTCGAAATTCTCGTTGGCGCCAGGCTTGAAAGCCAGCCATGGAGATGCTCAGTGCCACGCACGTGTCCGTATCGATGAGACCTGCGGCAACCGCTTCACGAAACGTCATGCCGTCATACCAGTCCCTTCCACCGTCTGCAGGGGACTTGGCAGCCTTGATAGCGTCGGCCATAGCGGTTATAATGCCGCGCCCGAGAACGGGGTCGGCGAGCATTATGAGCAGCCAGGACGATAATGACCAATACACTGCCTGTTTCGCCGGCGATCCATCAGCCAAGCGCCGGGCAGCGCCACAGACGTCGCAGACATCCGCTTGTCCTCTACGAGCCACATACGCAACACATCCGTTGCGACAGCAGTCAACGCGGCGCTCGTGTAGGTCGACACTTGCCCCCACAAACGCAAAGAGGCGCCTCGGGTTGCGGTGGGTGACAAGACGGGAGCGCTGTAGCAGATAATCCGAGGCTGCTTCGCGCGTCAGCCGGTGATGGTGGATGTATGAGTACGCCACAAAGGTGTCCACGCGCTCGCAGAACACAGCGCGCGGGATACAAACACCATGGACACCCACCTCGGACGAATCTATCGCAGAGGACGACGCTTGGGTACTATCAACCGCAGCGTCGGCCGCCACGGCGACCGCACCGAACCCTGGTGGTGCGGCAGCGGCACTACGACATTCTGATGCGCCAGCCGAGGAGCCGGCGGCGTCATCTGGGCTGTCGCCGCCCCCAGCCTGGGCGTCTGACGCGAGCGTTTCCTCTGCCGGACCAGCGTCACTTGCCCCGCGAGGCCGCTGTCGGCCGTGGCCGCGCCCGCCCCGAGTATGACTTTGGTTGTGATAAAACCAGGTACGCTCTGAGACAAGGGTAGTGCGCTCAGGTAACCCCCCACTGCACCTTGGGCAGCTGCACTCCCGCTGAGCGGCCATGGGCGGTGGGAGGCGACTCTAGAGCAGGGTGGGGGGGAGAGCGGAGGGGCAGGGGGGGGACGTAGAGCCGTCGGGGGGGGAGCGGGGATAGGGGGGAGGCGGGGGAGGGCCGTGAGGGAGAGGAGCGGTGCGATGATGGATGAGGGATGAGACGGCTAAGACTGGACACTGTCCGCCGATTAAATGTCGTTCGTGTCGGCCGTTCGAGGCAGGTCATTGGTCAGAGCTTTGGTGATCAAGGGGCCTCTTGTGTGCATTCCAGAAACTTCCAGCATGAAAGAGATTACTCTGGAAGCCCCCCCTCGAAGGTCTGAGAATGGCCGGTGCGAAATCAATCACGCGACGACGGTCGAGTCCAGGGGGATCTGGGTGCTTGAAACCTCGACAAAACCTCAATGTCGCGGTATTGTCGAGGTTTTCTTGCCGTAGGGCTTGCGGCGCCGCGCACGCCGCTCGTCGCCGACGCGGGCGGGGCCGGCTCAGCCGCCACGGGGGGACTGTCGACTGCCACCGCCAGCAGCCAAACCACCCGACGGCTCTGAGACCGCCCGCGCCGCCGCCGCCGCCGCGGCTCCGTTGTGTAGGCGGCCGCCACCGTGGCGTTGACAATGGGGAGAACCCTACTGGCACCGCTACTGGTTGCCCGCTGCTCTCAGAGCGGGGGGGGGGAGGGGATGGGGGGTGGGGCTGTCTGGCGGTGCGGGAAGCGGGCGCGGCGCGCCACGCCCCGCGTCGCCCTACGGTGCCAGCGGCGCCACCACCGATCGCATCGGGGCAGCGGCGGTTCACGTCCGCACCTCCGGCCATTCCCGTGCCGCCGCCGTCGAGCACCCGCCACACGCGGTAAGTAAATGTGTCTGCCGCGGCGGCTTTGCGCCGCGGCGGTAGCAGCGACGACGATGGCGGCAGCTGCCTCTGGCGCGGTCGCCGGCCTGTGGCCCCCTCCACCGGGCGCCGCTGCTGCAGCAGCTACCGCCATCCCCGACGGCGCGACCGCGCCTGCTCTTGTCCCGCCAGTGCTGGCAGCAACACGTGGTGGCGGGCCGCGCGCGGGCGGCACAGCGCCCCCCCCAATGCTTCCCCCCCCACCCCGCACAGCACGCCACGCGCCGCCGTTTGCCCGCCCAGGCGGCACCACAACCAACGGCTGGCGCCCGCCCGCCACTTACCCGCGGCCGCCGGCGGCCGCGGCGGTGGCTGCCGCGGCAGTCACGGCCACGCCGGCGGCGGCAGCGGCGGCGGCGGCGCCTCGCCACCCTCCCCCGCCCGTGCGGCCGGCAGACTGCTGTTGCCGCGCGTTGTGCCCGCCGCCGTGGTGCCCACAGCCGACGCGGCGGCGGCAACGGCGGCGGCGGGGCCCTTCGAAGCCACCGCCACGCGCGGGGGCGCCGCCGGTCGGCCGCGATTGTTGGGGCGGGGGCACCCGGCGGCGCCGTCTCGCCGCACCTCGACGGCCGGTGTGGTGGGGTGGGGGGTTTGCCTGCCAGCCGCGGCAAGCGGGGAGGGCGGCAGAGGGGGGGAGGGGGGGGCGACGCGCCTTTGCACTACAGCACAGCGCACCGCCGATGTGGGATGAATGTGGACAAAAGTAGTTGGTTGCGGAAAGGGTTCCCGTTGTACGGTGGGACCGTCGTCAAGATCGGGGACAGGGACTGGAAAGCGGGTGGATTCCACCTCAATCGCACGCGGTCGCACGCTTGATTTCAGCTCATGAGAGGGGGTGGGCCCCGTCTCAGTGGGGCCCAATCGTCCATGTATGTGTGAGAACAAGAATAGCGTACTTGAATATTTCTCAGACTCATATGAGATGTACATAGTGATCGTCAGGGTAGGGCTTGTCGGCGAGAGCGCGGCACGCACGCATCCACAGCGAAGCTGTCCTCCTTCGCCGTGTTGGTGTCGCCCCCTGCCTCTGGGGACGCCGCCCTAGCTTTCTGCTGGCAGGTGCTGCGGCTCTTCCCAGTTCTCCCCCATTGGCCGCCGTAGTCGTGTCGGAGGAACTGTTCAGTTGCTATTTTTTTGCAGCCGGCCTCCTCAGCTGGTGTTGCCTCAAACCCCCATCTTCTCACCCGCCCACCCCGCACCTCATCCCCAAGAGCCTTATTGTCAGAAAGCGCGTGAAGGAGCCTCTGGAGGCAGTGGCAGACGCTTTTCAAAGCGGGGCACTGGGGGTGGGCTCCATCCTTGTTCGAATGCACGTCAAAGCTTTCGTTGCCCTTCTGGGTGGAATACGATTGCGCAAGATTTTCTCGACAGTCTGATATTGGGGGCTGTATCGACTCCTTTATACGGCCATGTGCGCCGTTTTGCCCGCGCAGAGTTCCTTCTTTAGTCTTGTGCCCCTGAAAGGCCACAGTGGCGAGCAAGTGACACAACCAGAATTGACCTCTATAGTCTTGAAAGGACCAAGTAGCTGGATGTGTTGGCTTCCGAACGTGCTACCCTAGCACGTCAGCCCGGACGACCGGATCTGAGCGCCGATAGGAACACCAGAGTATACATTGCCCGTGGTGCCCCACCGAAACGATCATTTCGAGCGTATTAGGCCTTGTTGTACAGTTGGACGCAGGGTATGACTGCAAGAGCAGCGGAGCAGGTGTGATTGCAGGCGCAACCGACCCGTCGGCCATGCGTGCGTATATTCGACCCCGCGTGCTGCCCGACTGGGTCAGAAGTAGGGTTGGAGCGTTGGTTGGTCAACATTCTCTCCGCGCCCGGGGCTAGTCCCCGGGCGTGAGCCTCTCTGTACGCTCCCAGGCTTCCACCATCCCTAGAAAGCTTGCAAGCCGGCGCCTCGCAGCGCACCGCACGCCGGAGCTCTCCCCACTCTCTGTCGCGCCCTGCGCCGCCATGTACGCCCTGCAGGCAATCGACACTCGCAGCCGCCGTGCTTTTTACCCAACAGATCTTGTGTCCCCCACAGGTGAGGCAGCAGCGCGCCGCCACTGCCTCTCCGCGCATACCGGCGAGGCTATGAGTAGTCCCGTGCATATGGCCTACCTACCGGGACCGCTATCCCTGCGGGAGCTGCGGCACGCACGCGTCGCTCGCTCTGTCTCGTTAGAACAGCGGCTGTTAGTCACCAGCGTGCATCCTAAGCGGGAGTTCTCAGTCTCTCGGATTACGCGACGAGAGTTGGCAGTTGACTTTGACGGAACTTGAGGGCGGAACCCCTGAGTTCTGACCACTGAGACCTCCACATGAGCGGTCAGCCGAGAGCAGACTACCATGGTCCTTCTGGTATTCGTTGAGAGGCGTGAGGGCCTTGATGCTCGAGCTTCAGGCGTCAACCTTAACGCAACCTCATTGCAAGTACAATGATGGCTTCATGGCCGGTGCTTTTAGCAAAAATGGGCACTTTTGCGACGTGAAACAAGTTGTGTGACTTCTGTCTCGCAGCTCTAACTTCGATGCAGACTGCAGTGGCCGACACCCGCTCCTGAGACGGCTGGCGTCGTCGGCCAGACGTGATGGCTTGCAACGCGTGCCTTCCATTCACTTCGCGTACCTCCAACGATATGTCTCACAGAGGGCTCACACGCGAGGGCGCTCTGCTCAATGTTGCCGCCATTGACAACGGCCTTGCCAGAAAAGTGTATCGCGCCCTCCCTGTTCCTCTCCTGCCGGCTTCATCAGAGTTCGACACTTTCCGCGGACGGAACCATCGTCCTCTTCCTCAATACGTCTTCTCCTCGCATGATTGCACACGACACTGGTTAAGAACTCTACTCAACGCCTCTTCCCTTGCATCAGTGTCGGGCAGCCTCCTAGCCTCGAAGGTTTCCGAGAGTGACACACCTCCTTCGACTGTACAGTGCTCGTGCTGCGTGCATCCCGCTCTTCCCATGCTAGCCACTGCCGGTCCACACCTTCTTGGAATTTGCGTGCGCGCACAAGCAGCGGCGGTGGATGTTGTCGTCTAAGAGTCTTGGTCTGCCTACATGTTTTCATACAAGCATTGAAAAAGGAGTCTGCCTGAACCGTGTCATGCCTCTTCGTAGCCACTGCCACAAGCGTGACCTCCAAGCCGAGAAAAAGGACTCCAAATTCACCCAGTCGTACTCAATGCAGAGCACGCGCTTGACATGGAAAAAGGCACGCAATCAATGGCCGGCGTCACGCCAGAGTCCTTCATGTCGAATTGAATATGTATGCCGCCTAGGCGACCCGGCGTCGGCTGGCACTGTACCAGCGCACTCGACTTACAGCGACGGACGGGGCGCATTGCGATACATGCCACGACGATGTGTGTATGGCCAACGCGGCGGCCGCCGTTCGCCAACTTGTCATCGACCTAGTCGAATAACGGGCCCTCGAGGAAAACCACTGATGCCGTCATGAGCTGCATTCGTTGACCCCAGCGGCGCAGGCCAGTCCCACGCGCCATGCAAGTCCAGACGGGAACGGTGAACAAATCCTTGCTTCTCAGCTCTAAGCACTCTGCGAGGCCCTCAATAGAACGCTCAGCGGCGAGGAATTTACCACGCACCAGCAAGCTGCGGTGGCACTGTCGTGCCGAGCAGCTCATGTTCATTGCGTCGACAGAAGGTGCGGTACACTCAACAGGATCTGCCGCTTATTCTGCCAGTACGGCCACCAGGACCGGGCTCTAGCCCACGAAGTGGCCACCCGGCGCTGCTGCCTTCTCAAGGTGCGGCTGTACTCCTGCGGTTGCGGAAAATGAAGCCGAAGGGGGGGGCACGCCTTTTTCTCCGTCTTCGGATATAAGGTCGTTTTTGCTCGCGACATCCTCGTCATCTTGTTCGTCCCAGTCAGCGGGTGCCCAGGACAAATTTCAGCGACCTGCTCCGCCATGAGGAGCTGCACCGTGCGCTCTGCCCGGCCCCACTTTGTGCGTTTATCGGCCTTCTTGACCCTTTGTGTTTGCTTCCATTATTCCTCGAATCGCAGAAAAGGAGGAAGCCGCGCATGTGGAGCTCGTCGAGCTCATGGGCAAGGAATTGACGTAGTGTGGGTACGTGGAGCGGGCTAAATCTAGGCTTTTAAAAGACACTTGTAGGCTACTTTGTCCGTTAGCGACCACCCCGTATTGCTGATCGTTCAACAGTGTCGGGTTTTCACAGTCGATTCCAGCCAGTGGGCCAATGTTCACGCGTATTTGACGAATTTATGACAAGGCATGCACATGAAGTGCGGGTCGGTCGGAATTCCAGCACCCATGACAGAACTACGAATAAAACAAGTACCCATTTTTCAAAACAATAACGGCAGACAACTAACTCTGGCAAAGGGTGGGGTAGGGCGGGTGGAATGAGGTGGGGTGGGGTGTGGTGGCGTAGCCGGGGTGACACGAGGTCGGGCGGCGCCGGGCGGGTTGGAGTGGCGCAAGTGGGGTGGGGTAGGGTGTGAAGAAACGGCGCGGGTGGGGTGGTGCGGATGATGGCGCACTCGCGGCAATGTCGTATGAACGGGAGCACAGACTGCACAGACGAGGAGATGATCACGTCGCGTCATAATGCGAAATCTATCACATCATCAGAACAAAGCCCCGAGACCTTATTTTGCGGGGTCCTACAGGTGCTAGTTAGCCGACGGGCACTCCTGCCGTACAGATCATCGCATTAATGGTGCTGTGTGCATGGCATTCATCCGGATTTCCATGTTTTTGATGGTTTAGCCACTGCGGTGCCAGCCGTGTACGGATGTCTGCAGGCGCGGAGATGTACACGTCATGTCAACACGGGCACACTTGCGACATCGTGTGGTTCAGGCTTTGTCAAACATTTGTTGAGCACCGTACAGGCGCTGGCCGGCCGACGGGCACCAGAGTAGTTATGCTGCTTTCGGGCCTATCGGAAAATCTGTAGCCAGCTACTTTGTCATAATATTTGATGGATCGCATGCTTTTTTTCGGTAGTGACAGCCCTTACATGTTTTTGCCAAAAAAACACAGTTTCCATTTATTGCTAACATCTGATGAACTGGCTGTTGCAGAGTGGTTGCAAGCATTCAACAGCCAACGTAGACCAATGGAAACGCGAGGAATCATGTGAGTACCTTACTCTGCCTCCCCATGCAGCTATGCGCACTTGAAACGCGAAACAGGATCTCATGAAATCTGAAGAAGTTTGTTGATCTCATGAAAAATCACAGTTCTGGCCCAGAACCGTGTCCCTGCCCTTTTCAGGCCCAAGCAAGCGGCTGAAGAATCTCAGGAAATCTCATCGTGGGTTGCAATGGCTCTGCGTGACTACTGCGAGACACGGTGATTGGCTCGCAAGTTTACTGACGGCAACTCTCAGCCAATAGTTTAATCGTGGCTTGTTGAACAGCCGACCCGACTTACGTTCTACGCTGTGTCGTCGTTTCTGCCATTTTTCTCTCTGTAACCGCCATTTTTTAATGTTAGCAATGTATGATAGCATTTTGACAATAATTGAGAGGGACCTTCCAATTTGGGGATTCTTGGATGCGAGAAAATGTGGCTGGCAGGACGCTATTACCGATCCCGAAAGTTTGAGTGACGCGCAGAGCGGGGATAGTTTCATGAAGAGCAACTGCAAAAGAGTGTGAACGAAAGTGACTAAAATTGGCTCCACAGTGTATGAAGAGTGCGCGGTAAAGATTTTTGCATCCACCCACGGACCTCATGAGACGGCTGTCTGCCTTTGACATATCGCGAAGTAACTGCTCATGAAAAACTGTGCGGGTCCCACCCTCGGAGAGTTGGCGGAGCGGGGACACGATCCGTCTTTTTGGACATTCTCCAGGTACTGGGAAGAATCTATGAGGCCTCTCACGGCGAGACTGCTCCACAACTACACGCCATGAGCCATGGATGTCAAACATCTGAGGCGTGTCATTACGCTGGCCAATCACAAGAGAGAGGGATGTATCGGCAGCGCGTCAGTCTGCTTTTTGTCCCAGAAGCCATACCCCACAGAGCGCCTGGCGAACGAGACTTACGCTGAAGAAATGGAATTATATGAGAATCGCAGGACGGCAGTGGCGAATCTGTGGCTAGGCCAGGCCCTACCCGTCCATCTCGTGATTCACCCCGCAGTTCACCCCGCTTCAAACCACCTCCTGCCGCAGAATCCACATCCGCCTTGTCATGATGTGACGGTCCCCTTGATGTGGTCGGGTGGACTGGCCATCCTCCATTCCCATCACTTTCTCTCCAGAAGAGCCACGAGGCAGCCAGCTCATGCGTCTCTTGCTGTGGGGACCGTTTGAGTATGGGGCGTCATCGACCAAGTCAGAGGGTTTTGACTTGGCCGTCACTCGCAATGGATCCGATGACATATCGTGGTGTGGCACAAGTCGATTTATGCGACTTGGCCGAAAAACGACTGCTCTGCCGTCCCCAAATGTACAAAAAGTGCTCTGCGCTACTGCCAGACGCAGAGATCCACGACAGCAGCTACTCGCCGTCCAGAAGTACATTTCCGTCTTTTCGCTGTCATTCAAGTTCTGCAGACTTTTATCTCCCATTACCGCTGCAGCGAATTGGCTTGTGAAGAGTCTGTGAAAGAGATGCTCGAAGAAAAAAATAGAAAATATCACCAAGGGTCCATTGGCACTGGGGCACCGTTGAGCAGCCCTTCTTACGGAGCTCCAGGCCCGGTTAACTCTGGCACCACGGCCATCATGTGGTCGCGACACGTAGTGAAATACGCACGGCAATCTTGGGGAAGCACAGACAAACACGCCATGTGCAAAGCAAACCTGATCTCCGCCTCCAGGTCATGCGTAAAAGGAGTAGGGATCAACACAGAAATCAAAACAGAACATCTTCATCCACGAGAAGATAGCATGTAGGCTTTCACGGAAGGAAGCGTCAGTACAGCCGGTGCTGGGAGAAGAGCGAAGATAAAAAAGCGTCACAGCAGCGAGAAGGCAAGGATCAGTAGGCCACAGGTGCACGGGGTAAGGCGGTCAGAGCGACGCACATACCGGCAGGATGGATTTGCGAGGCGTGTCGGCGATGGGGGCGAGGGCGGGGAGCAAAGAAAACTATGGCGACGGGGCGAGAGCGACGGTGTTGAGGTGAAGATAAGAATACGTTAAGAAGGGGGGGGGGAAAGAAGGGGACGGGGGCAGTGACCGCGGTTGGGGTGAGGACGACGAGGGCGACGACGACGGACGGTGGTCGTGGTGTGTGCCCGGGTGGTTTCCGGGAAAGGGTCAGCTGGAATCGTTCACCGCTGTGTTGCGGCTCATGAGTTCCTCCACGGACTGACCGGTCATAAGTGTGCAGGGCGATCGCTCCTAAACGAATTATTAATCTTGCTCATGTGGATCGAAGAAACAGCGGAAGGAACCAGAACAGTCGATAACAGACAAGTCACTGCAGACTTCTGTGGCGACGTTCCTGCAGACTGATCAGAAATATCTTCTCCGACAAGCTGATCTGTAGTTCCCCGCCTTCCTAACAAATGCGGCATCGGTAATAGCCGGCCCACGCGCACAAGTAGTCTTTAAAACCACTGTCTGCTTGTATTTCTAGTCCCCCAATTTGTCCTGCCGGCCTGGGACTAGGATTGACTCTAAGTTGGAGATGAAAAAGTTTCCTATAGCTGATCCCACGATTTTGAAAGTCGCAGCAGCGGAGGACCCTCGCCGAGAACTGCTTCTGCGACACGTATGACCAAGACCGCAAGAAACTGTCACAGCCTTGTCTGAAGAGTGTGGGAAGGGTCCGGTTTTAATGAATTGACAGCCACCTATCGACCTTCTGGAAGTGGTCCGCTTACCCGTCACATCCGCCGTCTCTATCAGTTTCGGCTGCGCTCCATGAGCAAACGTCATTCCGGGACAAACGGTGTCTCCTAGTACTTGGCGTGAGAAATTTCGGCCAGGAGGGTCGACCGACTCGGCGAGACTGACCCAGAACTGCCTTCTGACACCAACTGCTCAGTGGTCTGAGTGAACTTGTCATCAACTGGGCCAATCACAGCACGCGATCCATGAATGACAGCGGAGCAGTCTTCGTGTGATGCCAAGAAACAGGGCCACAAGTGCTGCACCTGCTGGCACGAGTGGCTCATGCAAAAGAATGACGATGGAATGCTCATGTAGCTGTAAGCCTATTCAGTCTGGTCAAGCCTCGGATCTGCTGACAGCTCGACACGATGCGTCTTCTATGCACGAGACAGGGCCTTGCACAGCGTGCCCACCTTAGAAGCGCCTGTTCACTCCAAGCCTGCGTCAAGCCACGCAACTCAGACTGCCTCCGGTGGTCACCAGAGGTGTGCCCATGAGGGAACACGGCCTTCGTGCTGTGTTTATTTGGTCTCCCGGAGCGGCTCACGGCATAGTCTCTACCCCGACTTGGTCGGAAAACGCTGTGACTGGCGTGGTCGACAGAGGTGGCTGGTGGCTTAAAGACAAAGTCCACAGTTTACATGGCCTGCCGCGTACTTGTGGTCACAGTTAAGGCGCAAGAGGCGCCGAGCTCATGGCCACATTTGTTCTCCACACCGTCCACGGCGCTACCATCGTCGTTGACGTGTGGTCTGTCGCTGTCGCCATCCAGCGCGCGGCCGTTGGGAATTGGGATTCTGTTTGTCATCGAGGCTGCCGAGCAGGGGGGGTGGTCCTTCTGGATATGGATCCTTGGCCCGCGCTCATGCCACCGGGGCGGCACAGAAGTCATGTACGCTGTTGAAATTTGCTTTGGACTGCGTGCGGCTGGGGGCAGCTCGCAGCGGCTATAACTGTTGAGTTGCGTTCGCATAGACCTCGATCAGATTTCCAACACCGCTGTTCTGCGTGCCACGAACTACTCTTCACCGATCTTTCCCAAGTTTTGGACTTCGAGCATCAGTTCATGTCAGACGATGCAGCGCATGCAGGATGCAGGGTCACATGGTTTCGACCTGTCTACTGGTGCAAGACCTTTCTTATCAATGTGTCACGCGTTGTGGGCAGACGACGTGCACGGTGTGCCCAGTGGAATGTATGACATGCGAGATCCCGGGCCACACAGAGTACATGCAGTCATGCGTGATTCCCAAGGGGCATGAGGCCACGTTCGTGTGCGAAATGCACGATATTGCTGCAATACATGCCCGGCTCCAAGTGATCATCAATTCCCGGGAGCTGACGCCTCTCCAATTGAAAGAGAAGCGGGATCGCGCCAAGCAGTCTCTGATCGCGACGGCCGGCGATTCTGGGCGGGAGTCGCACATGGCGTCCCACGTCGCCAGATCGACGATAGTCGACGACGCAGGATCGGGCGGTGCGGCAGCTCAGTCGCGGACCCGCAATGCAGATGCTGCGCGCGCGGCCGCGCCGGACACCGAGGCGAGTCCCGGGGCTTCCCGGCTCGCTGGCGCCCTTGCAGCGGACCGCGTGCGCCACGGAGATCGCGCTGTACCGGAGCCCCCGGTTATTCCGGCATGTGGAGGGGCTGACACACTCGAGGAGGCGCGAGCGGCGGCCCTTGGCACTCTTGACCGAACGTTTTGGTCAATGCAATAGCCGAAGTACACCCTGGCTAAGCGTAAGAGCTTGAGCGACGTTTTGTGGACTGTTGGGGTGCAAGCGAGGCGTGCCGGTGCAAACCTTGAGATCTAAGGGTAAGAGAACCCCTCCTCTATTCGCTCTGGTGCTCAGCTTCGCACTTCTGGGCTGAAGTTGGCGCATATATCGGACGTTGAGCTCGCGTCTCAAGTGAGGGACACCTTGAACGCGTTTTTCTGTGCCCCTAACCACTTCTACGGTCAAGCTCTATCCGCTGAGTCACTCGAGACCCCTGATCTTGTGGCCACCCTGATGAAGTGCGCCGTCAGCGCCGGCCTCAAGACTGTTTCAGTCCGAGCGGCGCTGACGCAGTTTGTCACTGAGATCCGCCGTGGGAGCGAAGGCCTCCAGACGCTGTTGAATGTACGTTTTCTGTCACACCGAAGACCAGCACGAGTAGTCCAAGACATCCGCCGTGCCTGTAACGAAACGTACACGCAACGTATACTAGCTCTGCCTCTGACACAATAACGACCGATGACGTCTTTGGTGAAGCATCTGGAACTTCGCAATGACGCACACATGGGCGCTGCAATAGTCCTCAGCTCGCGCGTTTACCTGAGCGGCGCTCTTTCGAGCCGCACCTCCACTGATGGACGCCATTCTGCGGTCGCCTCATATCAGGAATAGCCACAAACGACCAGCTTCCAAAGCTCATGCACTAACTGCCCAGAAAAGCGAACCGGTCATTCCTGTGTCTTCTTGTCTGTTATTCCTGATTCTAATGGCACCACTGAACGCGGCAGGGTCAAAAACGCCAGGATCCGCGGCGAGCGCTCGCCGCCGTGCCGCCCGCAACGGGATGTTGCATGCGGGCCGGCGGCGGGATCCTGGCACGACAGCCGGCGTGATTGGGCCGGCCGCGGTGGCGGTTTGGCGGTCGGAGGGGCGGTGTCAGGGGTTGCGTGTGCGGTTCGGGACGCCAGAGTGATGCAACAGTGGCGTCATTACGGCCGTGGTGGCGGTGGCGAACGCAGTGTGAGGGTTTGTGCCTGCATTTTGAGGCACGTCAGAGAGCGTGCGGGTGGCGCCAGTGGCTCAGTGGCGGATTGTGAGCGCACCGAGGCATTCAGGAGGCCGTTGCGCATCCCCTTCAGTGGTCGCCGGAGCCGTTGGTACGCGGGGAATGCGTGAACCGCAGACACTAACACACCTTGGATACAAAACCCCGCTTTTACGTGCCTTTCTGTATGATAATTGTGATTCTGATGGCACCACTGAACTCGGCAGGGTCAAAAACGCCAAGATCCGCGGCAAGCGCTCGCCGCCGCGCCGCCCGCAACGGGATGTTGCATGCGGGCCGGCGGCGGGAGCCTGGCACGACGGCCGGCGTGATTGGGCCGGCCGCGGTGGCGGTTTGGCGGTCGGAGGGGCGGTGGCAGGGGTTGTGAGTGCGGTGCGGGACACCAGAGGGATGCGACAGTGGCTTCATTACGGCCGTGGTGGCGTTGGCGAACGCAGTGTAAGGTCAAACCGCTCAGCCTCTTTCTCCAACATTGCGTGCATCAGTCGGGACGTGTCCACCAATGACGACGAGTGGCGGCGCGATCCCAGCGACGGTAAGTCAGCACTGTCACCAATGGATGGTGAAGCAGCGCCTACGACGGTAAGTCAGCACTGTCACCAATGGATGGTGAAACAGCGCCTACCGCGCCGGTGGGGTAGCGGGGGGGGCAACCGGGTGGGGCGTCGGAGCGAGGAGGCGTGCACACATCGGAGGCGTTGAATCGAGGGGAGTTGGTGAGGTCCACCGAGTCACAGCGAGCGACGACCGCGCCGAGCGCTGGGGGGGCTGTAGACGGAGGTGTGGCCGCTTGAGGGGGCATCGGGGCATCTCCAAGAATTCCAATTGGTGGGACCGTCTTACAGCGACCGTCAGCTGCAGAGAGCCCTGCCGCAACGTCGATCGTCACGCCGACAGGATGAACCACAACGGCTTGGTAGTCGGCCAGCTCCCCGCGCCCCTTCTGGGCCTCCCCGCGTACGTAGGCCATGGCCTCCAGCATCCGTGCCCCCTTCACTGTGCTCGCTGACACATCGAAGCGGAGCAGGCTTATCTTGAGCGACTGCAGGGAGTCGTTCGCGCCTGCAGGGATGGTTCTCTCGGCACACGGCGCCACCAGCGTTGCCCCATCCGTCGAAGCACCGATAAACAGCTGTGGCGGCACGGGAGAGAGGCACACCGCAGAGGAAGTGTCGTCGTTGGCTCGAACGCTGCTCGCTCCGCCCTTCGTCCACGACTTCACGTCAGCGTGAAGGTCCGTCTCAAGTGTGCCGACACCACGGTTGACACGGCGAGAGGCCTTGGCTGCCGCTCGTCTTGTTGCCGCCAACCGACCAGCAATCCTGGCTGCAACAGCGGCCGTAACCAGACCAGTGATAGCGACCAAGGCGGCGAGGCGGGCGGCCTCGGCGGGCTGCTCCCGTCAGGTATCGAGGGAGGTAGACAGCTGCAGTGGACGAGCCCGCGAAGCCGCCGGGGACGCGGCGTCCCTATCACTCGGATGGACGGGCGCGGCCGGGTGCGCGCCACCCGAACTAATGGCGACATCATCACGCGGAGCATCACAATGACGAGGTCCAGGGGCGCCAGTGGGGTGTACCGGGGTGACAGGGGGGTGGGGATGAGTCGGGGTGGTCAATCACTGCGTTGGCAAATCCACGACGTGGTCGACCGCCGCTGGGTACATGGTCAGGGGAGGGTGTGAAGTGGGCACACCAGTTTGCCTGCCAGAGAGTCACCATCGATCGGCACGTGTCAGACTACGATCAAGACAGTTGATCGCTGCGCCCTGGAAAGCAAGCGGTCCTGTACCACCCGTCGGCACGGCTTGCCGTGATGGGTGACCAATGTAGGTCGTGCGGTGCGGCTGAGCTGGCCGCCTCTGCCCTGTTGCGCCCCCTCTGGGGGACGCCTGCTGAGTGCGCGGTGAGGCTGGCCATGTCGGTCGGCGTGCCGATTGCACCCGCGGCTGACCCGCTGGTCCCTGCGGGTGCGACCACTGTGGGCAAGGTGCGACCAAGTCTCACAGACTGGGGTCTGGCGTGCTGGGTCTCGTCCCCCCCTTGCCGCCGTGCCTCGCCACCAACCTCCCAGACTCACGCCTAGTTAAGCCGGCACTTCTGGGTCTGAGCTTTGAACCAGCGCCCGAAAAGCTCAGCTGTGACGTGCTAAAATTCTAGTGGTCGAGAAGCAATAGAGCCGCGTCCCCTTTTTTTTCGCGCGTCCCCTTTTTCCCTTCTCAATGGCCTCTCTAAGAGGGTTGACCGACCCCCTAAAATGGTCTGTGATCCAAACATGGTCGGGGCCGGCGAATCACAATTTGCTCACGCCTCGTCATTACTGGAGCATGCAGGCGCATGACCACCGTTCCCTTGAAAGTGCTGTTCTTCGTCTCGGAGACTGCGGGCTTGCCGCAGTGGGGCGCAAAAAAAGCGGATGCCAGCGAAGTTGGGATGTATGCCAGTAAATGATGCCGCTGAACAGTGGATGCTGATTGGAGGGAAGTGGGAAAGTGAGTGGGGGGGAGGGATCAAGCTTTTGGGACATGGAAAAACCTTGGCAGAAGAGGGGCGCTCACCCTTCCCCCCACCCCTGTTGGGTCAAGTTGGTCGGCCCTCCGATGGTCCAACCTTCAAATCGAAGCCACGTTCAGGTCCTGCATCCTCTTGTACCCCCGGCAATAAGTACCAGGGGTTGTCATGGATATATCACTGAGGAATATATCCATGCATTATATCCGTATCCACTTCGGATACGCGCCGGTGACGCATATTCTAAATGCATGATGAGAAAGAGAGGAGAGGATATATCTATCCTGTCCGACAAAAATTGCAAGATTATATCAGATCCGTATTCCAGATATGAGAGGCGGGATACAGGGATATAAAAGATTAATAAACTTCTCGGGCCGACAGAATTCCGGTACAACGCAGTCCACCTCTCTTTTCCCAATCCGACCATCGGGAGATTCATGTGCAATCATGTTGCAGCGACAAGCGGC
>Ga0114957_1002029_pt1 | contig 20305 bp, 21 predicted proteins | sample BantaG_FD_87175 | JGI IMG/M metagenome (GOLD analysis project Ga0114957, IMG submission 87175) | Marine algal microbial communities from Bantry Bay, Ireland - BantryBay_4 metaG | ecosystem: Host-associated > Algae > Red algae > Unclassified | place: Bantry Bay, Ireland | collected 2014-11-21 | reverse complement strand
GGTATGAACTGTATTTTTGGAAAGAGTAGAAAGCGTAAGTGGTGTGATGAATTGAGTAGCCGCTTCGGTCATCAAAATTTGAACTTCGGCATCTGCTTTTATTAATAGTCGAGTAAGGAAAGCGGCTTTATAAGCTGCAATACTCCCTGAAACGCCTAAGATAATTTTTTTACCAACCATTATTTTTAATGATTAACTGTTAATGATTAATGATTAATTAAGCAACGGTGAATGGTCAAAATGACCACTCACCGTTATTTAGTTACTCGTTAACCATTAATCAATTAGTAGTTACTAAAATCGATTATCACTTTCTTTGTAACGATGAGCAATTTCATCATTTGCATATTCATCAGCAGCGATTAGCACAGGATTGGGTAATCGCTCATAGAATTTAGAGATTTCGATTTGTTCTTTGTTTTCGTGGATTTCTTCGATAGTGTCAGAATTAACTGCAAATTCTTCTAATTTAGAAGTTAACTCTTGTTTTAAATCAACGGAAACTTGATTAGCTCTTTTACTAATAATTGCTAAAGCTTCATAGACATTTTCAGCATGGCCGATAAATTCTTTGATGGATCTAGCTTGAATATTAGCCTCAAGACCTTGAACTTTGGATTTGATATCTGTCATTTTCTAATTTTTTTAACATTTTATTAGAGGTTTTTGAAATTGAATCGGCCTCTTTTCGATATTTACTTATTGGATATTTTTTGATAAATTTCTTATAAAATTCAAGCGTTGCTTCATATCGTTCTGGTTGTTTTCCAATGATACTATTTTCAGCTAATAAAAAATTTCCTTTCATCACTAAGAATCGAACACGTTCAGCATCAGGTGTTTCTGGAAAATCTCTTAGTAAGTTTTCAAACGATTGAGTAGCCGCTTGATATTGTCTAAGGTTATAATAAAGTTCTCCTTCCGCAAATGCTTTCTGCTCTAATTTTCTTCTCATTTCATCAATTAGCTGATTACATTCTGAAACTTTTTCGCTAGTAGGATAAGTATTGACAAAAAGTTGAAATTGGTCAATTGCCTTTGATGAATAGGTCTGATCTAATCGATAACTTGGTGAAAGTTGGTAATTAGAATAAGCTGTCATAAAATCTGCCTCTTCTCTAAACGTACTATTTGGAAAAGTGGTCGAAAAATTACTGTAATAATAAGAGGCTAAAACATATCTTCTTAACTGATAGTGAGTATTGGCATAGTAGAAATACACTTTTTCAGCTTCTACTTTACCTCTCAAACTATTGATAATTAGCTCAAAAAGATTTTGAGCTTTAGCATACTCTTCTTTTTCGTAGTATTCGAAGGCTTTTTTGTAAATAAGATCAACATCTCCAGTTGCTCTTAATTTCTCAAAGTCACTTTTGCAGGAGGATAAAAATAAGAATCCAACAGCCAACAAGATAAAAGATATTAACTTTATTTTCATAAGTGCGCAAAATTACGATTTTTATTGAATAATATGAAAGATTTATTTCCCTAATAAACGTAAAAAAAATACTATACCGTTGGTTGTTTTTCCAAAAAAAGTATTATTTTCGATAAAAGTTAATCCCCTTAAGGTTTTCTACTTACCCAATAATAAATACTGGAACTACATTTTAGGAAGCAATTCGATAGAAAGAAAAGAAGAATCCAGAATTTACTGAATTTATTATCGCTTATTCTTTCCCAAAAACTACGATTGCTGTGGATTTTTTCTTCCTCTTTTTGACGATGGGATACCTCATCTATATTCCTGCTTTTCTAAGAGCTTACGTATTTCAATTTTAGTAATTCACAGAGTCCCACTCTTGTGAAATGCGATTAAACATACATATTATTAAACTTAAATTTCGTGTTATGGGATTAAACAAATCAGGTGAGATTTTTTTGATTACAGGATTGCTTATTTTTTCAATTGGTTATTTTTCACACATTAAAAATATTGGAGATATGATGGGAGTGCTTTTTATGATTTCAGGAAGTTCTTTGATTATTGCATCTTTTGTGGAATTAATATCTAAATGGATATATTTAAAGTTCTGACATTACAACACTCACAATTAACTAACTAAAAAACCGAAAGCCCTGTTTTGATTACAAAACAGGGCTTTCAATTTTTATAAAAAGAGAGGATTAGAATCCACCTCCTTGTTTCATCATATCTTCTACTGACATTTCTTCGTATCCAGTTGTATCCAACTTGAAAGTAGAACTCTCAATAGATTTCTTAATTTCTGTAGCTGCTAAAGTGATTTTTCCATTATTTTCTCCATCATTAAATTTGATAGAAAATTCTAAAGGAAATTCAGTTAACTTAAGATCCGCTCCCATTTGCTCTTTATAGCTTTGAAGCATAGCCGCAGGGTACTTAATATCTTTAGTTACATATGCAGTAATACTGAAGTCTACTTTTTCCATTTCTTTAGCATCTTTTTCATCTTTAGGTTTGATGTTAAAGATAGCCTTATGACATTTGTGTCCAAGAATTTCTTTAGTATCACTTTTATCATAAGTGATATCAAGATCAAAAGGAGCATCGTCTAATGGATTTTTACCTTTATTTTCTTCTTTTGCTTTTGCAGCTTCATCTGCACTAATGTTTGTCATGGTTTTTTGTCCCATCATATCCATTAGCATAGTAGTCGCGTTCGTTTTATTATCAAGTAATACTCGTATTTTCATCATTCCACTCATAGCATCCATAGTCATTAATGACTTAGCATCATTAAAGTCTAGTTTCATAGTAGAAGATTTGAACATTGGAAGCATGCTTGCTGCCTGTGGATCACTTGACTCTAACTCTACAATTCCGATAGTTACTGAACCTTCTCTAAGTTCGCTTTGAGCAGAAATATTAGTGGTTCCAGCGACCAAGAATACAAGTAGTAAGAGTGCATGAAGTCTTTTCATTGTTGACATTTTTGATATTAAAAAATTTGTTGATTTAGGTGTGATAAAATTATTCTTTTTCTATTAACGAATTAATTTTTCATTTTTATATATAAGTAATTGGACAATATTAAATTATGTTTTTAAGCACATCTTTTTCCGCTATTTTTCCTTAAAAAATAATTCCGTAACGACGGCTATGCAATGAATTTTTAAGAAAAACTATCGAAAAAATCTTGCACTTAAAATTCATAATTTAATAATGTCCAATTACTTAATACAAAGATACATTCATTTTGATTCTAAAATCTTAAATCGAACCGTATTTTGTATATGAAATTGAATCGTTTATCTATTTCTTTGACGGGGATTTAATCAAAAGGTAATTAAATTATGAGGGAGAAATTCTTATGAAAAAGTTAAATGTTTTAATATTCGCTTTTTGGGGAATCATTTATATTAAATTAGGAGTGTTTAGAAAAAAATTCTTCGAAATTATTTTTCTTGAAATGGTGATTTTTTGACGCAGACTTATTATGATTTTTATGACTTATTATGTTATGTTTGACAAATAACACGTTATAGAAAATCATAATAAGTCTGCGTCAAAAAATCACCATAATCAAGGATATAATTTCGAAGAAATTTTTCTGAAGACCTCTAATATTAAATCAATAATTTAGCCATTCCTATATTCTTAGCCTAAATCTAATTGGTAAGCGTTATATTTTTATTAGCAACAGCCATTCTTACACCTTGTTTGTCAAACTCCTTTTTTACACTCTCCATTAAATCGCAACTTATTTCAAAAGCTTCTGAGGCATTTTTTGTCCAAGTGTAAGCTCTGATCGTTATTCCATAATCAGTAAACCCCACAACCTTAATTGGCACTTTTGGTTTTTCATCTATAATCTCATGTGGTTTTCGATTATCAATAAATAAAGGATGTTGTTCTGCTTCCTTTTCGATGATGGATTTAATTAAATCAATATCAGAATCCATCCCTACATTGAACTCTATCTTTCTTACAATTTTATCTTCTACAAAATCAAAATTGATGATAATCTCATCACTTATTACTGTATTCGGAATGATGATTCTTCTATTTTCAAAATCTCGAATAATAGTATGACGAAGTGTAATATCTTCCACAATACCTTGCATTGTGTCTCTTAAAAAAAGTCTATCATTGACTCGAAAGGGTTTAAAAATAATGATAAACAATCCGCTGATAATATTACTTAAGGCGTGTTGGGAAGCAAAACCTGCGGCTACTGCTAGTATTCCCGCACCTGCTAACAATGACTTTGCAATTTGTCGCATTTGAGGAATTTCATAAATAGCCCAACTGATACCAACAATATAAATCAACGCAGTCAATACATGCCCTACAAATTTATAATTGGTAGGATCATTTTGCATAATCCTCGAAGAGGTTTTAATAAATTTTTGGTAAATTTTTCGAAAAAAAATAGCAATGAGGATCGTTGCTGCAAGTATGATTACAGGCGTGGAAATTTGTTGGGCGTAAATCCAGGTATTTTCATTCATGTTTTAAAAATTTTGATTTTTATGATGGTTAGATGGTTTCGCTTCGCTATTGTTTCATTGTGTAAGTCAAAATTATTCGATAACAATGAAACAATGAAACAATGAAACAATGAAACAATAGCGAAGCGAAACCATCTAACCATCATTTTTTCTTTTCAACTTCCACCGTTTATGTGACCACAACCAATCTTGAGGTTTAGCAATAATTTGTTGTTCGAGGTGACGCATATATTTTTCAGTAATCTCTCCATCAAAGGTATTTTGTGAGTCTTCTGTTATGACATCCAAACGGACTTCATAGTATCCTCGTTTTACCCGATGGATAGCCATATTGATTGCAGGGTAATTCATTTTTCTAGCCATACGATCACCTCCCCATAAACAAGCGGTATCTTGATTTAAAAATTTAATCCATTGTGCTTTGTCTGCAGCATTCCGTGGTGGACTTTGATCAGCGATATAGACAAAAAGAGCAGGCCGTTTATCCCATTTTGCAATGATAGGACTTGCCATGTCAGGATATAAAACCATGACATTTTCATGAGTTCTATATTTTTGAACATAGCCATCAAGGTATTTATTTTTTATCCTTGCCACTACTCCGACAGTAATACATTTAAGTTGCAAACTGATGGCTTGTACCGCCCATTCCCAATTACCATAGTGACTAGCCATGCCTACGATATTTTGACCTTTATCATAAAAGTGATCTGCGACTTCTGGATTAATAAATTTATATCGTTTCATTACTTCAGCATCACTTAATGACATTCCTTTTATCCCTTCCAATAAAATATCACAAAGGTTTTGATAAGATTTGTTAATGAGTGCATTGATTTCAGATTCGCTTTTTTCTGGGAATGCATTTTCTAAATTTTCCTTAACAACTTTATATCGATATTTAATGACATTTAAAAATAAAAACTTCAACCCATCGGATAAGCGGTACAGCATTCCAAACGGTATGATTGAAAAGAGGAACACCATAACTCTAAAAAAGATATAGGAAATCAGTTGCATTTTATTTTTTTCGCAAAAGTAATGTACTATACTTAAACAACTTCATTATTATGGGATGGATTTTAATTCTAAAGTTCTTAAATAAACTCAATTTATATTACATTAGCTGATATTATATATAGATTTGAAATAGTCTTATTATGGTTCGGTTTTTACCTTATTTTTTTTAATTAAGTCAACGAAAAACTATGTTTTCAAGAAGAAAATTTTTAGCAAAATCAGCACTAGGGTCAATGTCATTAGCACTAGCTAGTTCCTGTGAAGGAAAGGATGAAACAGAGGCTCAAAATATTGGAAAATTTAAACCAACCATTGTCGCAACTTGGGGGCAAAATATTAAAGCTACTGAAGCAGCTTGGAAAATAATAGCTGAGGGTGGAAAAGCAATTGATGCGGTAGAGCAAGGGGTTCAAGTTCCTGAAGGCAATCCAGAAGATCAATCAGTAGGATATGGTGGCCGACCTGATCGAGATGGGAATGTTACATTGGATGCATGTATAATGGATGAAAAAGGAAACTGCGGATCAGTTTGTTATTTGCAACATATCAAACATCCGATAGCCGTCGCTAGAAAAGTTATGGATGAAACACCTCATGTGATATTAGCAGGAGAAGGAGCACTTCAATTTGCACTTTCTAAAGGATTTAAAAAAGAAAATTTATTAACAGAAAAATCAAAAGCAGAATGGAATGAGTGGATGAAGGAGAAAGAATATAAACCCATTATTAATGTCGAAAATCATGATACAATAGGCATGTTAGCTTTGGATAAAAATGGAGATATGTCAGGTGCTTGTACTACAAGTGGGTTGGCTTTTAAAATGCAAGGAAGGGTAGGAGATTCTCCAATTATTGGAGCAGGACTATTTATAGATAATGAAATAGGTGGCGCAACTGCTACAGGAATGGGGGAAGCAGTTTTAAAAACACTAGGTTCTTTTTTGGTTGTGGAATTAATGCGTCAAGGACGATCTCCACAAGAAGCTTGCGAAGAAGCAGTCATGAGAATTGTAAAAAGTCAAAAGTATCAAGATTTTCAAATTGGATATTTAGCTATGAATAAAAAAGGAGAGGTGGGATCATACTGTATTCATTCAGGATTTAATTATGCACAATATCAGAGTGAGAAGGGCGAAATTTTTGACTCAAAATTTTATGTAAAAAAGAAGTAGTGAATTTGCTTATTGGTTAATCAGGCTAACACGAATTTAAAAAAAATGATTACTGTATTATCTGATAAACTATTTATCAAATTCACTAATCCACTTTTTGAAGAAAAGAAACTCATGCTGAATAGTTACTATTTGAGTAGTGTTTTTTCTAACTCCTGTCCATTAAAAAATGGAATACTTTTCAATTTTATAAATATTAACTTTTAATATTGGATATGTTGATGTTTTATTTATCTTTATGGCATTCAAGTAGTTATAAAAACGATTACCATTAAATTATTCTTTTTTTAATAAGTAATACTGGATAATTTTTTTTTAGAAAAAAGAGCTACTGAAAACCCTTCCATTAACCGATATTTTAAGTATATAAAAATCATTATTATATACTATTAAATGGGAAAATCAATTGAAAATCGTTGTCCCCCCAAGAAGAATTTTCTTCTTAACGAATGATAAGACCTTTCAACTAGTCTTACTTCCCAACTAAAATACTAGAGAGAACTTAATTCTAATTTTTACAACACAACTTACAACCTATTTCATTCGGAGTAACCTTTTTAGTAATAAATTGGTATACTGGCATTGGATTTGTATTAAAAATAAAGAATATTTATAATTTATTTTTTCTTATAATAAAAAATATAATTTCTTTGCAGAATAGTTATTTTGTTTTATTATTTGAAATCCTAGAAAACAAAAATAAGACCTTTCAAAAGGTTTTATAAAAATACTCATAATGAATACAGTTCGAGTAATTATAGCCGATGATCATCAATTATTTATAGAAGGGATAAAAACCATTCTAGGAAGAGCCGATACCTTTAATTTTGAAATTGTAGGGGAAGCTCATTCAGGTAAAGATCTAAAGGAGTTATTAAAAACCGTAACGCCAGATTTGTTATTGTTAGATTTGAATATGCCTGAGATTGATGGACTTAGAATGTTATCTATTGTTAAGAAAAGTTATAAGCATATCAAAGTTTTAGCATTGACAATGTATGATGATGTAAAACTAGTGAGAACTGCTTTTTCTGAAGATGTGGATGGATACATTTTAAAAAGTACAGGAAAATTAGAGCTTCTTGAAGCTATTGATGAAATTATAGATGGAGGTAGATTTTTTGGAGAAGGTGTCCGAAGACATATTCCTAACGGTGATGAAAAAGAATACACTCCTAGTAAGTTTAATGATAATTTTCTTAAAAAATATAATCTTACCAAGCGTGAGATTGAAATACTACAGTTGATTACTCAAGCAATGTCTAACAAAGAAATTGCAAAGAAACTTTTTATTAGCGATCAAACTGTAAGTGTGCATCGAAAAAATATTATGCGGAAGTTACAAGTTAGTAATACTGCCGCATTGATAAAGATGGCTTATGATAACTCGTTAGTGTAAGCCCCCAGCCCCTAAAGGAGAGCCTTTTTTCTTTGCCTTAACTGCAATGAAAAAAATTATGATATAGTGATACGTATTTTTTTGATTTTGAATGATCAAAAAATTGTATCACCTAAAAAAAAAGAAAATCCTTGAAGTGCTTACTTTAAGGATTTTCTTTTTTGAATACAATTCAAAGTTATTTCGATCAAAATTTAATAAACTTTTTTCCTTGCCGTTAAGGCAAAGAAAAAAAGCTCCCCTTTAGGGGCTGGGGCAGGGGTGATTGGTTCTATTTTTTAGTTTTTTTCTGCAAAACTTTTAATCAAAATGTCAATCAAAATCAAAATCAAAAATCGAATACCGTGTTTTCACCGTTTTTAATTTTTTGATTTTGATTGACATTTTGATTTTGATTGAGAAAAATGTAGAACCAATCACCCCTGGTGCTGGGGGCTTACAATTTCATAAACTTCAAAATATCATCATACAGTCCGGACTCATTAGCAAACAAAGCATAATTCTTAGCGGTATTAAACCACTCTTTTGTAGTAGCTCGATGTTTCTTTATTCCACCTTCTAAATCTTTAGTAGAAAGAGGAGTTGGGATTCCACTCTTCATGGCTTCTTCCAATTTTGATTCAATAGCAATATCAATAACTGCTTCAAGGTCAGCCCCTGAAAAATCTTTTGCCTTTTTTGCAATACGTTGATAATCAATCTTTTCTGTAGGTTTTTCTTTGAGTTTGATTTCTAAAATAGCTTCCTTCGCAGTATCATCTGGCGGCGGAACAAAGATGATTCTATCAAATCTTCCAGGTCTTCTAAAAGCTGGGTCAAGATGCCAAGGCGTATTGGTTGCAGCTAGAATTAGAACGCCATCATTATCATATTGTACTCCATCCATTTCTGCTAAAAACTGATTAATGACATGCTTGCCCGCACTTGTTCGCATATCAGAACGATTCGCTCCCAAGGCATCCACTTCATCAAAAAATAAAACGCAAGGTTTTAATCTTCTTGCTTTTTCAAAAATGGCGTGAAGATTTCTTTCGCTCTGTCCGATATACATATCTAAAATATCGCTAATACCTACTGGGATAAAATTAGCATTGATTTCACCTGCGGTAGCTCTTGCTAAATGTGTTTTTCCACAACCAGGAGGACCATACATTAGAATCCCTCCGCCAATTTTTTTACCATAAGCTTTATAAATTTCAGGATGCTCCAAAGGATGAATAATCTTCATTCGGATTTCCTCTTTTAATTTATCCATACCACCTACATCTTCGAATGAAACTTTTGGACGTTCGATATCAATAAAACTATCGTCATCATTTGCAGCCTCATTTTCAGGTCCACCTAGTTTTATTTTTTCAGGTTCAGGAGCGGCGCCTTCCTGAACTTTCATATTAATTTCAGATTCAAGAAAAGAATCTTTTAGGCTAGCGTCGATGATAGTTGCTTTGTCATAGGCGTCTTTTGCGCCTTCGGCATCATTTGTTTTTAACAATAGTTTTGCAAAAATTAAATAGGCTTGTGCAGGAGGTCTATTCATTCCAATGAGTTCTTCAACTAATACTAAAGCTGTGGAAGTTTTTTCTAACTCATAAAAAGTTTGTGCCAAAGCCAATTTGATTTGAAGATCATTAGGTGCTAATCGTAACGCTTCTTTGATTTCGATTTCAGCTTCTTCCCATCGCTCATTTTTCATCAAAGCATTAGATAATAGTTTTCGTAAAGGAATACTATCAGGTGTTACTTTAATGGCTTCTCGCAAACTCTGTATTTCGTCAAAATTCATATTTAATATTTTTTATTTAAATGTTTTTGCCACAGACTTGGACTGATTTTGTGGATGACTTGTCACGAATTTTTCCAAATCAAATTAGTCCTTTTAAAAAAGAAAGTAAAATTGGATAAAAAATAATCAATGTCAAAATAAGAAAGAAAGTTTTATAGGACTGAAAAAATTATAATCTTAAGTTGATATTAATTTTGTGCAACAGGCTGTTGCATAAATTAATCATTCCATAAATCTGCCTAGATTTAGGCAACAAGCTGTTGCCCAAATGATTTAGACATGAAGTTAAAAAAAATAAAAATAGGATTTAATTCTTCGAGGATAACCGTTCCTACATTTAAGTTAATGGTCAATCGAATTGCAGGAGTAGTATCAGAAGGATCTTTATCTCCAAAAAACAAAATAAATTCATGTCCTTCATGAAGACTTTCAGAAGTGATTTTTTCTTCTTCTGAAAAAAGAAATAGACCTTTTACGAATTGTGCTTTATCACTTAATTCCACTTCAAATAAATTCGCTAAGACTTTTAAAAAATTATCCGCAAGTTCAGAATTAGATTCTAAAAATACACCGGTGATTCCTTCTTCTTCGGCAGTCATATCGTCGTCTTTTTATTGGAGATGCATTCAATATCAATTCAAATCCAATTCTTCCTTCATTAAATTTTGCTTGTACGGGGATTGAAAAAACAGATTTATCCGTTTGCTCAAAATGAGTAGGCGTCAAAGTCAAACGAAATTTACCTAGACTTGAATGTTCAACAAGTAATGGTTTTACTTCATAGGGCAATACCTTGAATTGATTATACTGAGGTCGGGTGGCTTCATATTCTCTTATAATTTCTGAGGAAATTTGGCTTTTTGAAGAATATTGGAACGCAAATACAATTAAAAAAGGGACATTTTTAGCCGAAAAGAAAACTCCCAACAAGCTCTTAGTACTAACTTAATACTATTACTGTCATTAAAAAGTAAAACCTAATTTTCTTGAAAACTTTTCCCGATTCTAATCCTTTTAATGTTGGTAATAATGACCTCAAAACTGTAACTTTGCATTCGCAAACAAAGAACATATTTTTTCACCAAGTATAATTTAGAATCGGAGATGTTTAACCTTGCCCATTACGACAAATTTGTCAATCGTCACATCGGAGTAAATGATGCTGATAAAAAAGCAATGCTTCAAAAGATTGGCGCAAAATCCCTCAACCAATTAATTAAAGAAACGGTACCTGCCTCCATACGCATGAAAGGCGAACTTAATGTCCCCAATGCAATGACGGAGTATGAATACCTTCAAGAATTGAAGCAAACCGCTGCAATGAATAAGGTATTCAAAAACTATATCGGTTTAGGATATTATGGTACGATTACGCCTTCAGCGATTTTGAGAAATGTATTTCAAAATCCAGGGTGGTACACCCAATACACTCCTTATCAAGCAGAGATTGCACAAGGTCGGTTAGAAGCATTGTTGAATTTTCAAACGATGGTAAGCGATTTGACGGGATTGCCAATTGCAAATGCTTCATTGCTAGATGAAGGAACTGCAGCAGCAGAAGCAATGACGATGTTTTTTGCTCAAAAAAATAAAAGAGTAAAAAATGATGCAGATTTAGCAAATGTATTTTTTGTAGATGAAAAAGTTTACGATCAAACTTATGACATCCTTCTCACTCGTGCGGAACCTTTAAATATCAAAGTGGTTAAAGGCGATTGGAAGTCCTATAAATTTACAGATAAAACATTTGGCGTTCTTTTACAATATCCAGCAAAAGATGGAGCTATCGAAGATTACCGAGCATTTGCAACTGAAGCAAATGAGAAAAATATCTTTGTAACGGTTGCTGCTGATATTTTGAGTTTGGCATTATTGAAGCCACCAGGAGAATGGGGAGCAGATGCTGTAGTTGGAAATACACAACGGCTTGGAGTCCCAATGGGATATGGTGGGCCACACGCTGCATATTTTGCAACTAAAGATAAATACAAAAGGCAAATTCCAGGTCGAATCATTGGAGTATCAGTTGATGCACAAGATAATCCTGCTTTGCGAATGGCATTACAAACGCGTGAGCAGCATATTCGAAGAGAAAAAGCGACTTCAAATATTTGTACGGCTCAAGCACTTTTGGCAATCATGGCAAGTATGTATGCAGTTTATCATGGACCAAATGGTATCCGTCAAATTGCTGCAAGAATTCATACGATGGCTGAAGTATTGGAAGATAACTTACAAGCGTTTGGTTATCAATTAGTGAATCAATATTATTTTGATACGCTAAGTTTTGAGGCTACTAAAAAGGAACAAGCGAGTATCAAAAAAATCGCAACTGCGGAAGGCGTTAATTTTTATTATACAAAAGACACGGTTCAAATTGCAGTTGACGAAACAGTTAGCTTTGATGACATTGATCAGATTGTTAGAATTTTTGCGAAAGCAAAAAGAAAAAAAGTAAAAGCAGTTATCGTTCAACCTCGTGATTTTAATTTTCCAACAAAACTCTTACGGGATACAGAATATTTGACTCATCCAGTATTTAACCAATACCACACGGAGTCAGAAATGATGCGTTATATTAAGCGTTTGGAAAATCGAGATTTGTCATTGATGCATTCGATGATTTCATTAGGAAGTTGTACGATGAAGCTGAATGCTGCATCAGAATTAATCCCAGTAAGTTGGGAAGAGTTTGCAAATATTCATCCTTTTGCACCTTTAAATCAAACCAAAGGTTACCAAAAAATATTTACGGAACTAGAAGCATGGTTAAGTGATATCACAGGTTTTGCGGCTTGTTCATTACAACCAAATTCAGGCGCACAAGGAGAGTATGCAGGATTGTTGACCATCAAAGCATACCACGAAGCGAATGGAAATCATCATCGAAATATCGCTTTGATTCCTTCTTCGGCACATGGAACTAATCCAGCAAGTGCTGTAATGACTGGAATGAAAGTAGTCGTTGTAGCTTGTGATGAAAGAGGTAATATTGATCTTAAAGATTTAAAAGAAAAAGCAAAGGAACATAAAGATAACTTAGCAGCGTTGATGGTAACTTATCCAAGTACGCATGGTGTTTTTGAAGCGAAGATCAAAGAGATTTGTAAAACAATTCATAAGTATGGAGGAAAAGTTTATATGGATGGTGCAAATATGAATGCACAAGTTGGATTGACAAGTCCAGGTTTGATTAATGCAGATGTATGCCATTTGAATTTACATAAAACGTTTGCGATTCCTCACGGTGGAGGTGGTCCTGGAATGGGACCTATCTGTGTGAATGAAAGTTTAGCTCCATTTTTACCAAAACATAAATTAGTAAAGACGGGTGGAAAAAAAGGAATTAGTGCAGTATCTGCTGCTCCTTGGGGATCCGCAAGTATATTATTAATTTCTTATGGTTACATCAAAATGTTGGGTAAGGATGGGTTAACAGATGCGACTAAATATGCAATTCTTAATGCCAATTATATTAAAGCTCATTTGGAAAAAGAATATGATGTTCTTTATACAGGTGACAAAGGTAGAGCAGCGCATGAATTGATTTTGGACTTGCGACCGTACAAAGAATTTGCTTCTGCGGAAGATTTAGCGAAACGATTGATTGATTATGGTTTCCATGCGCCGACACTTTCTTTCCCTGTTGCTGGAACGATTATGATTGAACCAACGGAGAGTGAAAGTAAAGCAGAATTGGATAGATTTTGTGATGCAATGTTAGCCATCAAAAATGAGATTAACGAAATTGCTGCGGGTAAATTTGAACCTGAAAATAACGTGTTACATAATGCGCCACATACTGCAAAAGTAATTACGGCTGATGAATGGAATTTACCATACTCTCGTCAGAAGGCGGCTTATCCATTACCATATTTGCATGAAGGGTACAAGTTTTGGCCAGCTGTTGCAAGAGTGAATAATGCAGCAGGTGATCGTAACTTAATTTGTACTTGTCCTCCGATTGAAAGTTATATGGAATCGAATGGGGTAAGCTCGAATAAGAAAAAAGAGGCAAAACTAAGTCATTAACACTTAACCACAAAAGGGACAAAAGAATTACAAAAGTTTTTTTCACATGATTTTTTGAATCACAATATCGTGTGAAAAAAAACTTTTGTAATTCTTTTGTCCCTTTTGTGGTTCAAACCCAAATATTATGATCGTCGTAACAGGAGCAGCAGGATTTATTGGAAGTTGTTTAGTTGGAAAATTAAATGAAGAAGGACATGATAAAAATGTCTTTGTTGTAGATGATTTTTATAAATCTAAAAAAGATCCGAATCTTAATAAAAAATGGATTCGAGATTGGATTCATCGAGATATATTTTTGAAGTGGTTTGGAGGGAATCAGCAATCTGTAAAATTTGTTTTTCACCTTGGAGCTAGAACAGATACTGCGGAGAAAAATAAAATGGTTTTTAATGAATTGAATTTAAATTACTCTAAAGAAATTTGGAGAATCTGTACTGAAAAGCAAATCCCTTTGGTCTATGCGTCGAGTGCTGCAACTTATGGTGGAGGCGAACATGGTTATAATGATACGCATAGTATTGTTTCTAAATTAAAACCATTAAATGCTTACGGTGATTCTAAAAATGATTTTGACCTTTGGGTTTTAAAACAAAAAAAGACACCTCCATTCTGGGCAGGTATGAAGTTTTTTAATGTCTATGGCCCGAATGAATATCATAAAAAAAGAATGGCTTCCGTTATTTTTCATACCGTCAAACAAATTCAAGAGACTGGAAAAATGAAGCTTTTTAAATCCCATAAAAAAGGAATTAAAGATGGTCATCAGCAACGTGATTTTATTTACGTAAAAGACGTGTTAGATATTTTATTCTTTTTTTATAAACTTGCCGAAAAAGGTGGGCAACAAAAAAAGAGTGGATTGTATAACGTGGGTACCGGTAAGGCAAGAACTTTCTTAGATTTAGCAAAAGCAACTTTCCATGCAATGGACTTAAAACCGAATATTGGTTTTATGAATACACCTGCTGCTTTTCGAAAAAATTATCAATATTTTACAGAAGCAAATATCAAAAAATTAAGAGCTGCGGGTTATAAAAAGAAATTTTATACACTTGAAGAAGGTATTGAAGATTATGTGAGGAATTATCTGAAGGGAAAGAAAATATTTTGAACCAATGATAATCAGATTTGGTTTAGATGATGAAATTGAGCATAAAAAAACTTAACTTGAGTATAAAAATTAGGATATGCAAAATATAACTCAGCCATTAACTAATGTACAATTAGAAATTTTAAAGGCTTTTTCACATCAACTAAATGCAAAAGAACTAATCGAATTTAAGGATATGATTGCACAGTATTTTGCCCAAAGAGCAATACATGCTGCAAATAAAGTTTGGGATGAAAAAGGATGGAATAATGAGGATGTAGATAAAATGTTGAATACTAAAATGAGAAAACCAAAAAATAAATTTCCCAAAAGTCAAAGTGATTGACACGTTAACTTTTGAGAGAGAGTTTGAAAATAACAGTTAATGATTACTGCCTCAAATTCAAACCCGAAAAATAAATCAATCTCCATTCATCTCCTGTTTTTAAAAACCGTCTTTCCATCCATAATTTTTTATCACCAGTAGGAATATATTCGAAAATTAAACCGTCACTCACTTGAACTAAGTTTTCGTGAAAACTTTGTTTTCGTTCTTCCATATTACGATGCATTCGCCAATCTTCTTTTTGATAACGGTAATTTTTTTCCAAGACTGTAATACTATCTGCATAGGCAGGAAGTCCTTCTAATGGGAAATTAATATGATCCATTTGATATAAACTATCTGAATGGAATTGAGTATAAAAAACTAAAAAATCAGGAGGAATATTAGATGCTGCTGAAACTTGTGGTTGTGTTGTTACAACTTGTGTACTAGGACGATCTTTTTCCTTCATTAATTTTTGAAAAGCAAACATCAATGAGATTCCAATTAAAATTCCAATAAATACTTTCATCATTTTTGATTATGGATTCAAGATGATGGATTATGGATTTCGAATAATCTTGAATCCATAATCCATAATCCTCAATCAGTTTTTAGGCAATAGACCAGCATGTGGTTGTCGATTTTTTGATAACATAATGTGTAAGTTGCCGAAAATTCATCTTTTATAACATGGCCCACACATTTTCCTTTTTTTAAATTATAATTAAATGGTTCGACTAAAATATGTTCTTTAAATTCTAATTTTTTTCGACCATAGGCTTTGTATAATGCTTCCTTTGCTCCCCAATAAACGTGTAAATGTTCTTGCCTAGTTTTTGTTTTTAAACTTTTCATTTCTTCTTCACGCATAAATTTATGAGCAATACGTTCGACACTAGGAGTGATATTTTGGATATCTATTCCACAGGAGACAGGGGCAGCAATTACGGTAACTAATTGTTTGGAATGGCTAAATGAAATTTCATAAGTCGAATCTACTAAATGTGGTTTTCCAAATTCATCTTTTAAACAAACACTTCTTTTTCTTCGACCACTCATTTTATGCAATAGCCAACGGACTGCCATCCATTCTAATCTTCTACTTTTACCTGTAAGTTGATTTAATTGTTCCAATTCGTCTCCCTTTGGTTTGAGCCGACGAAGGAAATAACTTTGAGGTTCTGTGATGTCCCACAGTCCTAGTTCGCCTTCGGGCTTGATATTATGATGTTGGAGTATTGGCAAGCTATTAATGAATAATTAAAAATGAATAATTTTTCAAACGGTATTCGACACAGCTTTTAAGTAACGTGACTCTCCGAGTCGCGACGTTATTCGAAATATACGTTATACTAAAAAGTATTTTCGAATAATTTTTTTTGTCGAAAACCTTCGCGACTCGGAGAGTCACGTTACTTTAAAGCTGCGTCAAATACCGCTGCAAAAATAAATATTATTTTGTCTTCTTAAATATTTTATTTTTGTGAAGATTATGAAAAAAATATCAGTAAAAAAAATAGCTCAATTGACAGGGCATAAAGGTGGCGTATTTAGTTTAGCGCAAAGCCATCCAAATCATCTTTTTCTTTCAGGGGCAGGAGATGGTTGGATTGTAGAATGGGATTTGACTAAACCTAAAGATGGCGCACTTATAGCCCTCGCCGAAGATAATCAGACGGGAGGAAAAGCGAGTATTTTCTCTCTGCTCAGAACTTTTATGCCAAAAGAAGGAGGAAGTGCATGGTATATCGCAGGTAATATGAATGGTGGATTGCATTGGATTTATCCACGAGATAAAAGTTTTAATAAAGATGTTTTACATCATAAAAAGGGGGTTTTTGATATTCAATTCTTTGATAAAGCGATATATACAACTGGAGGTGAAGGTGTTTTATCGAAATGGTCATTGGAAACGCAACGTCCTATGGAAAGTATTCAGCTTTCAGGTGAAAGCCTTCGGAGGATGAGTTTTTCAAAAGAAAGAAATGAACTCGCAGTAGGTGCTAGTGATGGAAATGTTTATATCATTGATCTCAGTAATTTTTCCCTAAAAAATACAATTAAAGGTGCTCATGATAATTCCGTTTTTGCAGTTCATTATTCTCCAGATGGAAAATTTTTATGGAGTGGTGGACGTGACGCACATTTAAAAGTTTGGGATTTGAAACAATTAAAAACACCGATTTTTTCAGAACCTGCACATTGGTTTACGATTAATTCGATTGTATTTTCTCCTGACGGAAAATTTGCTGCAACAGGTAGCCGAGATAAAACGATCAAAATATGGGATGTGGAAAACCTTAAACTTCTTAAAGTTTTAGATGCGACTAGAAATGGAGGTCATGTCAATTCTGTAAATACACTTCTGTGGACCTCTTATAATAATTGGTTGGTTTCTGGAAGTGATGATCGGAGTTTAATCGTTTGGGAAATCAAATGAAATCAAAATCAAAATATCAATCAAAATCAAAACACAAATTGTGAATCAAAAATATTGTGAATTTTGATTTTGATTGACATTTTGATTTTGATTAATTAGGTTACCTTTGCGTCTTCAAAATATAAAAACAGATTATAAAATGATTCTATCAGATAAAAAGATTTTAAAATCAATAAAAAATAAAGAGATTGTTATCAAACCTTTTCGTCGAAAATGTTTGGGAACAAATTCCTATGATGTGCATTTGGGGAAATATATGGCGGTGTATACGAGCCGAGTTTTGGATGCAAAAAAACATAATAAAACGGAAGAGATTCTTATTCCAAAACAAGGGTTTGTCATCGAACCAGGGACACTTTATCTAGGAGCAACAGAGGAATATACGGAGACACATAATTCTGTTCCTTTTCTTGAAGGGAAATCAAGTGTTGGGCGATTGGGGATTGATATTCATGCTACAGCAGGGAAAGGTGATGTTGGATTTTGTAATCATTGGACTTTGGAAATATCTTGTGTACAACCTGTTAGAGTTTATGCTGGAATGCCGATTGGACAGTTGATTTACTTTGCAGTAGAGGGAGATATTGAAAATTACTATAACAAAAAGAAAAACGCAAAATATACTAAACGTACTGTTAAACCTGTGGAGTCGATGATGTGGAAGAATAAGTTTTGAATGATTGTTTCGCTTCGCTATGGTTAGATTGTTTGGCTTCGCCATTGTTGTCGAATAATTTGATAGTCTATAATTTCGAATCAAAATTATTCGACAACAAGGCGAAGCCAAACCATTCAGCAATCAACGAAGCGTAACCATCATTCGATCATTTCACAGCTATCTTCCAAGACTTCGTTGCCCACTTTTTCAACTCCTTTTTATCATCCAAAACTTCTTTTGGAACCGTCCAGTAAGGCATTCCTTTTTTAGTGTTTCGTGGATTGAATTGAGTCATACCCTTGGATCTAAAATCTTCAACATTACTTTCATCTACTTTGAGATAAAATGCATCATCCTTGATACATGCGAATGCTTTGCCATCTCTCATATATGACATTGCACCAAACATTTTTTTGGGAGTGAATTCCTTGAACTCAGAAAGTTGTTTGGAGACGTATAGGTGTAATTCTTCGTTATAAGCCATATTTATTTTTTATAAAATTAAAACCTTTTCCCAATATTTAATCCAATCCAATATGGAAATATATTGTTCATTAAATAATTATCATGTGCTTCGAATGGTCGGATGACATCAAATGTTTTGAATTGTACTTCCACAAAAAAGGATTGCCCATTTTTAGTTTTGAGATTTTTTCCAAAAAAAGCACCAAATCCAAATCCCCAATGAACTAATAATTTTGTCCAATAACCACTTCTTGATCTTGATCCAAGTTGGTCAGAGTCATCAATTCTTCGATAAACATCTTGCAAATAAAAAGGACTTTCAAAAGCAATTTCCAATCCACCTCGCCAATCATTTTTTTCCAAAACCAATTGATATGGAATACTAATGATATGATAGTGAATGGCTTGTTGAAAATCAGTTGAGAAAGTGCTGCTATTTTTTACGGTTCTGATTTGACTTAGATTAGAGTAGCTAAAACCAATGGTTGGACGAAATATTTTTTTCTTTTTCCCTAAATATCTAAATGCTATGCCATTGGCATAATTTCCTTTGTATGTACCTTCGGGTTTATAATGTTCTCTAATAAAATTAGAATAGCCATTGGTGATGAGTACTTCAAAACGATTGTTGGTTTGACTAAAACTAGTTGTTGAAATACTGAATAAAAAAATAAAAAGGAGATTAGTTTTGATAAAATAGTTAATGTCAATCATTTATAAAGATTGTATTTTTATAAAAATTAATTCTCCTACAAATGTACCCCTTTTCTTATTTTGTTAAATTGATCGAAGCAGATGGTGTAGTATTTATTTTTAGCCTTGTTGCTTAGATCTATTTCTAATTCACCATTTTTATAAATTGCTCCTTGGATTGAATGACCTCTAAAACCTATACCTGAATATGCTCTAAAGTAAGAAACATCACAAAGTTTTATAAAAGTAAAATTGTTTTTGACTGATTTTTAATATTTTAGAACAGCTTTCTCTTTTTTGTCAATTAAAAGAAATCCAATATTCTTTTTATTAGTAATGAATTTGAAAGCTACTTGGTATTCAAACTTTGCAACATCAATTTTTACAATTTTAATTTTTTGAGTTGTATCGAAAGGTAATAAATCATTTGTTTTACAACTAAAAATAAGGAATCCTAATAATAAACAAAGCGTCCAGTTTTTCATATCTTTTTTATTTCAAACAACGCTTTTTACTATTAAAATGGTTGTGAAATAATTCAATCATAAATCGCCTCATAGAAAAAATCCGCCATTGGTTTTGCGACTAAATAATGATCCATGATAATTTTATCCAACTGCGGATCCAAAATTTTATCAGCATCAAATTGCGCCATCACATAAAACTGTTTATTAAAAATCAAAGGTTGTGATTCCGCATCTTCTCGAAATTCTTTAGGAATTCTTTTATTTTTTTCGCCTTGAATTTCGCCCCAAAAAGTTTTGAATTTTTTAGCCTTTAAAATTTTT
>Ga0114957_1002028_pt1 | contig 20311 bp, 17 predicted proteins | sample BantaG_FD_87175 | JGI IMG/M metagenome (GOLD analysis project Ga0114957, IMG submission 87175) | Marine algal microbial communities from Bantry Bay, Ireland - BantryBay_4 metaG | ecosystem: Host-associated > Algae > Red algae > Unclassified | place: Bantry Bay, Ireland | collected 2014-11-21 | reverse complement strand
CAATCATCTGCATCATCATGCGCCCGGCTGGAGTGGTGGTGTCGATGGCTTCGGTCAGCGAGCGAAATCCTGCTCCCGCCGCATCGATCTTCTCGATCAGCGCCAGAAGATCCTTGAGGGATCTGGAAAGGCGGTCGAGCTTCCAGACGACGACGATATCGTCCTCGCGCAGCTGGTCGATCATTCTGTGAAGTTCCGGGCGGTCCCAGCGTCCCCCGGAGGCTGCTTCGGAATAGACACGTCCGACACCGGCCTGTTTGAATGCCGAAAGCTGGAGCGCCGCGTTCTGGTCATCGCCCTTCGAGACGCGGCTGTAGCCGATGATCATGGGTTCCCAGGCTTTCGCAAACGACCGTCTGTGCAAGGATCGGAGGCGATCAGCGCGACAACGGCTTTTTCCTTTCACAAACCTATTGCAGAAGCGCGCTCATTGGCAATGCGTTTTTGAAAGGATTCCCGATGCCTCGCCGTGTCGTTCTTACCGCGCGCCAGCGTGCAGCGCTGTTCGACCTGCCCGACAGCGAAGCGGATGTCATTGTGCATTGCACCTTGAGTGATGCGGACATGACGGTAGTCAACAGACGGCAGGGTGCGGCGAACCGGTTGGGCTTCGCTCTCCAGCTCTGCGCCTTCCGCTATCCCGGTCGCCTGATCCAACCGGGTGAGGTCATTCCCGCCCCGATGCTGAGTTTCGTGGCCGCGCAGGTCGGCGTCGAGGACCGCGAAGCGATGGAAGTGGCAAACACCTATGCGGTGACGGGGACGACGCATTACCGGCACTCGTCCGACCTGCAACGGCTCTACGGCTATCGACCGTGTTCGGGGCAGGCGCTGGCGGAGATGAAGGCGTGGCTGCCGGAGGCGGCAGGGGCAGCCCCTGCGAATGCCGATCTCGCCGCTTCCTGCGTCGCGGAGATGCGCCGGCGCAAAGTGATCGTCCCCGGTCCCACGACGGTCGAACGGCTATGCGGCGTGGCGCTGGTGCAGGCGGAGCGCAAGGCAGTCGAAACCGTCGTCGGTCGGCTGGACGCGAGAACGCGCACCCGACTGGAAACGCTGATCGGGGAGACGGTCGACGGGCGCGTTAGCCGTCTGGTCTGGCTTCGCCGGTTCGAGGCTGGCAGGAACAGCGCCGACATGGGACGCCTGCTCGACCGCCTCGACACCATCGACGGTCTCGCTCTTCCCGTCGATCTGCTCGACGGCATGTCCCGGCGACGGATCGACCGTCTGCGGGGCGAGGGAGAGCGGCTCTACGTGGACAGCCTGAAGAGGATGCCGCCCGACCGGCGGCTCGCCATCGTCGGTACATCGGTCGTGGAATGGCGAGCGACCCTTCTCGATACGATCATCGAAACCCAAGAGCGCATCCTCGGCGGTGTATTACGAGATGCGAAGCTTCGCTGCGGCGAGGCTCTGGAAGGTGAACGGGCCACCGTCGCCAAGGCGCTACAGGCGTTGCGCACCCTGACTGACGCACTCATCGAGGCCCGCGCGGAAGCGGACGATCTCGACATTGCCGTCGAGACTGCCATCGGCTGGAACGAACTTCCGCGCCTTTCGGATGCCGCTGCACGGCTTTCCAGCTCCGTCGGGGCCGATCCCATCGACTTCCTCCGTACCGGACATGCCCGTATCCGCCGCTACGCGAAACGGATGCTGACGACGGCCCCGTTCGAGGGTGCAACTGCGGCGAAGCCCCTTCTCGCGCAGATCGATGCCCTCAAGCGCATGTACGAGGCATCGCGGCGCGCGCTGCCCGAAGAAGCCGATGCCCGCTTCGCCCCGCCGAAGTGGCGCAGCCGGATTCTCGGCCCCGATGGTGCCATCGATCCGCAAATGTGGGAGATTGGGGTGCTCTTCGTCCTGCGCGACCGGTTGCGCTCCGGGGATGTCTGGGTGCCGGGCGCGCGGCGGTATCGCGAACTCGACGCTGCCCTGCCTGCGGTCGCAAAAACGCCGGAACTCTCGATCCCGCTGACAGCGGAACCCTGGCTCACCGACCGGAGAGCGCGGCTCGATGCCATGATCGCTTGCATGGGAACTGCGGCAGACACAGACCGTCTCGCCAACGCCCGCCTTCAGGGCGGGGTGCTGAAGCTCACCCGCCCCGAACGCGCGACCCCCGAAGGAGCCGCCGATCTGGCGCTCGATCTCCATGGCCGCATGTCGCCGATCCCCATCACCGATCTGCTGCGCGGCGTCGCGCGCGATACCGGCTTCATGGAGGCATTCACGGAGCTGCGGACGGGTGCGCCGCCCCGCGACGAACTGGCCCTGCTCACCGTTCTTCTCGCCGACGGACTGAACATGGGGCTGAGCAAGATGGCCCAAGCCTGTCCGGCCTTCTCGTTCCACGAACTAACTCGCGTCGCCACATGGCACGTCCGGCAGGAAACCTACGACCGGGCGCTCGCCATGCTGGTCGAGGCGCAGGCAGCCCTGCCCATGGCGCAGTTCTGGGGTGCGGGAACGACCTCTTCCTCGGACGGCCAGTTCTTCCCGACGAGTGGCATGGGCGAGGCGCTCAACGTCGTCAACGCGCGCTACGGCTCGGAACCGGGGATGAAGATCTACACCCATGTCTCCGACCGCTACGCGCCCTACCACGCAACCCGGATCGCCGCGACCGCCTTCGAGGCACCCTACGTGCTCGACGGCCTGCTCGATACCGCCGCCGGAAGGCAGGTCCGGGAGCACTTCGCCGATACAGGCGGCTTCACCGATCACGTCTTCGCCGTCAGTGCCCTGCTCGGCTTCACCTTCGCCCCCAGGATCAGGAATCTCGCCGACAAGAGGCTCCATGTCTTTGACCGCAGCACCGTTCCGGGCGCACTCGAACCATTGATCGGCAATCAGGTCCGTGCCAATCTCATCCGCGAGTGCTGGCCCGACATTCTCAGGATGGTCGCAGCCATGGCCACCGGCACCGTCGCCCCCAGTCACCTCTTGCGTCAGCTTGCCGCTTATCCCAAGCGCAACGCCGTCGCGATCGCGCTTCGGGAAATCGGGCGCATCGAACGCTCGCTCTTCATGCTGACATGGCTGACCGACGAGGCTCTCCAGCGACGTCAGCAGGCCAGTCTCAACAAGGGCGAGGCGCATCACGCCCTGAAAAGGGCGCTCTGTCTCAACCGCCAGGGCGAGTTCCGGGATCGCACCGCCGGAAGGCAATCCATTCGCGCCGCAGGTCTCAACTTCCTCGCCGCTGCCGTCATTCACCACAATACCGCAGCCCTCGGACGTGTCGTCGCCGACCTGGTTGATCAGGGCGCGCCGCCCGACCCCAGCCTCCTAGCCCACGTCTCCCCCCTCGCCTGGGAACACATCCGCATAACCGGCGAATACCGTTGGGAAGGTTGAAGCCTACCCCGACATGCACCTCAGCGCGAAAACATGTTATAAATCTGCCCCCACACGCAAACGACCCCAAGACGCCTTGTCCCGCCAGTCCAGCCGCCATTTCTCGCGCGTAGAGCGCCGGTTGCAGCATGGCGGTTCCCGGTGTGTAGAGGCCGCTCTGATAGTACGACGAGCCGCACAGCGTCTTCATCCGCGCTGCGTCGTAGAGCTCGTGCGCTTCGCCGAGCGCGCTCAAGTGCGCAGCATAGGCATGGTTATGCGCCGTGCCTTTGTCGCTCGCCGCCGCGTTCGTCTTGCCGCTGCGCACGAAAGCCTCGGACGCAAATCCGTAATCATTGGCCGCGTCCTGAGCGAAGGAGATCGCCATTCGGTTCATGCCAGTCAGAATGCGGTCCGTTTCGATAGCGCCGGCGTAGTCTTCGGAGACGAGATTATGCGGCAGGTCGATCATGAAGCCCGAATTGCGTCCGACCGGACCTTCGGCGATGCGCCGGGCATCCAGCAAGACGATGTCATCTTTCGGGTGAAGCTGTCGCAGTTGCCGCGCAGCCGCCAGCCCGGCGAAACCGGCTCCGACGACCAACCAATCTGCCCGGCGTGCGCTCTCCAGTTCCGGATAGCGCCGGCCTGTCGGCAAAATGGCATCCCACGCCGCCGGGCCGGGATTTTTCGGCAGTCGCGAAACCTTCATGGCAAGCTCAGCTTTGCCGTGCGCCCGCCATCCACCGTGTAGATTTGGCCGGTAACGAACGCGGCGTCAGCGGACGCAAGCCATGCGACGAGGGCGGCGACTTCCTCGGGCGCGCTGGTACGGGCGACGGGATGAATGCCCGCGATCCTGGCACGGAAGGCGGCGGGGTCGGGTTGGCTGTTGATGAAATCCACATTGAGCGACGTATCGATCCATCCCGGCGCGACAGCGTTGCAGCCCACACCCTCCGGCCCGTGATCGACAGCGATGGCGTGGGTCAGACCGTGCAATCCCGCCTTCGACGCGCAGTAGGCCGGGTGACGGGGATTGGCACCCCGGCCCTCGATAGACCCGATATTGACGATGTTTCCGTTGGTCACGCGCAGATATGGCATCGCGTGTTTCGCCAACAGGAAAGGCACGGTCAGATTGAGATGCAGGGTCGCGGCCCAGTCGTAAGTACTCATTTCCTCGACAGTACCCTCGCGCATCAGCCCCGCATTGTTGACAAGGATGTCAAGTTGTCCGGCCCTATCGATAACGTCGGCGATGACTTCTGCGGGCACGCTCGGATCAGATAGGTCGGCCTCGATGGTCTCGAACTCGGAAGGACGGCGCTGGGGACAGAGAACGCGCGCGTCCTCCTCCGCAAAACGACGGGCGCAGGCATGGCCGATGCCACTGCTCGCCCCGGTCACGAGGACCGTCTTGTCTCTGAAACGGCTCATTCGACCGGCTTTCCACCGTTGACCTCGATCAGCGCGCCGCAGATGTAGCGCGCCTGTCCAGAGGCAAGGAAGACGACCACATCTGCGATCTCTTTGGGTGTCGCGACATGGCCGACGGGAACGGTTCTGCCAAGGTCGGCGACGGCGGTCTCGGGATCGAAGCCGCGCCGCTCGAACCCCGTGCGCAGCATCGGCGTATCCACCTCGTTGGGGCAGACAGCGTTGATACGAATGCCCTGAGGCGCGTGGTCACGACCCATACATTGCGTGAGGGAGACAATCGCCGCCTTGGTCATGCAGTATACGGCATGTCCCGGCCCCGGATGCATCCCCCAGCAGGAGGCCGTGTTGACGATCGCACCGCCGCCCTTGTCGGCCATGATCGGGGTGGCGGCACGGCACAGCTGGAAAGGGGCCTCGACGTTGACCGCCATCGAAATCGCAAAGTCCTCATCGCTGCTATCCGTCACCGGCCCGCGCCGCATGATGCCCGCATTGTTGATCAGGATATCGAGCCGTCCCATAGCGTCGGCAGCACGCTGGGACAGCCCATCGGCATACACTGCGTTGGTCAGATCGCCGGTCAGCGCATGGTTGGCCCGCGTCCCGGTCAGGTCGAGATCGGCGGCGGCGACCGTTGCGCCTTCGGCTTGCAACGCGGCAATGATAGCCTTGCCAATGCCGCCTGACGCGCCCGTGACAAGAGCATTTTTGCCTTTGAATCTCATGGCTTACCCATAGGATGCGATCGGCGCGCCAAAGGCGGCCTCCTCTGGAATGATGCCAAGGCCAGGCCCTGTCGGCAGTTCGATGTGCCCGTCCTTGATCCTGATTCCGTTCTGCGGATCGTAATTTCCGTCGATATAGGGGGCTGCGAGTCAGACCCCTTCACTCAGACGCGATTCGACCGTGGCTCCGATATGCGTGCAGGCGGCGGCGATGAAGTCACCGCCCCAGCTGTCATCGCACGTGTGCGGCAGGGATCGCGCGGCACAGATGTCTCGGAAAACGCTCATCGGATGCAGGCCGCCGATACGCGTGACCTTCATGCCGAACCCATCACACAGGCCCGTTCCGGCGGCGCGGATCACCGTGGCGAGATCGACCGCGTTTTCATCGAGATAGATGGAGTGGCCGATCTGCGCGCGGATCGCGGCGATTTCCTCGATCGTATTGCAGGGCTGCTCCATCGTGAGGGGAATGTCCGAGCACTCCCGGCTGACGCGCAGCGCATCGCGGGTCGTCCAGCCCCGGTTGCCGTCGACGGCGAGCCGCTTGGATGGCGCGACCGCTTCCCAAACCTTGTGGATCGTCTCGATATCGATGGCGACATCGCGGCCTCCGACCTTGATTTGCAGGCGGGGATAGCCCTCCGCCTGCTTGTCCTTCGCCAGCCGCGCAATCTCGTCAGGTGCACCAACGCCGGTCGCATAGTAAGATGGCACCCGCTCCGTAACCGCACCGCCGAGCAGATCGCAGGCCCGAACCCCGTATCGCTTGCCGAGCAGGTCGTGGACCGCGATGTCGATAGCCGCTTTCGCGTAGTTGTGCCCGTTGAGCAATCCGTCCATCGCGCGGTGGACCGCCAAAGCATGGGGGATGGCCGTGCCGATCAGCCCTTGCGCCATCGCGCCCAGCGCCGCCCGCGCCCCCTGCGCATGCGCCTCTGCGTAAGTCGGTCCGACCGGACACGTCTCGCCCCAGCCGACTAGTCCGGTATCGCTCACCAGCTTTACGATGGTCGTATCGAGCGCGTATACATTCGCCCGCGCCATCGTATAGGGTCCGCCGACAACCGGTAGATCCTTTTGATAGATGTGAATTTCGGTAATTTTCATGTCAGTGCGTGTCGTTCAGGGCGTCTTCGGCGGGTATTTCTCGCTCGCGCCGCGCGATATAATCCAGCAGCGCGTCGTTCACGCTCTCATCGAGTTTCGGCTCCTCATAAGCGGCGAGCGTCGCCCGCGCGGCCTCAAGCGCGCGGGTGGTGGCATCTTTCGCACCGTCCGCAACCCATTGCTCGATGGAGTTGTTGTCGAAGAGTTTCGGCATGAAGAATGCTCTCTGAAACTTCTCCAACGTATGCGGATGGCCCAGATAGTGACCGCCGGGGCCGACATCGGGAACCGCCGCCAGCGCTTCGTCGAAATCGTCCCAGTCGATGCCCTGCGCCATGCGATAGCCCATTGCGCATTGCTCGGCATCGAGCATGAACTTGGCGACCGAGCAATGCATCCCGGCCTCGTTCCAGCCCGCCGAGTGCCAGATATAATTCGCCCCGCTCATGAGTACCGCCATCAAGGTCGTGGCACTCTCGTAACCCGCCTGCGCGTCGAGCGTCTTCGCCCCACCCAACGTGTTGGAGGTCCGCCAAGGAACGCCGTAGTACCGCGCCATCTGCCCGATCATGAAGTTCATCAAGCTGATTTCTGGCGTCCCCGCCATCGGCGCGCCGGAGGCCATCGAGACCGTGGACAGGTAGTGCCCATAGATAGCCGGACAGCCTTTGCGCACCACCTGCGTATAGGCCAGCGCCGACAGAGCCTCGGCATTTAACTGTGCCACCGCCGCCGCTGTGCTCGCAGGGGTGTTCGCACCGCCGAGCACGAACGGGCTGCACAGCACCGGTTGGTTTCGTCGATTGAACGCGCGCATCGCGCCCAGCATCACTTCGTCCCAAACCAGCGGCGAGTTACCGTTGCAGTTGCCGGTGACAACAGCATGGGTTTCAAGAAATTCGGCTCCGAACAGGATCGCGCACATATCGAGCACGTCCTCGGCGTTCTTGGGCGAAGTCGTCATGCCCATGAACATCTTGTCGCTGTGTTTCATGGACGAATAGGTGATCCGCAGGTGCCGATGACTGATCGCATGGTCCATCGGTTCGACGATGTGATGGGCCGACGAATGCAGGGCCGGAGCCATATGGGCCAGCTTATGAAACATCGCGAGATCGTCCAGCGTCGGTGCGAGTCGCTTGTCTTCCAGATCGCGTAGATAGGATGCCCCGGTCATCGGGATGAACATGCTTTTCGGCCCACCGATCCGAACCGACTTGGCCGGATCGCGGGCGACGTATTCGATGTCCGAGGGGATCGACGCGATCAGCTCTCGCACCATCCCACGATCAAGGTGCACCCGATCTCCGTCGCGCACATCGGCTCCCGCCGCTTTCCAGTCACGGATCGCCTCATCGTCGCGGAAGACGACACCGACATTTTCCAGAATATCCATCGACGCGGCGTCGATCCGCTCGAACTGTTCGGGCGACATCGGCTCGGTCAGCGGCAGGCCGCGCGTGAGGTGAGGCAACATCGTCTCGCGGACGTCACTGCGAATCTCCCGCCGCGCCCCGCGCCCGCCCCGGCGGGTTTTGCCCTCGGCCTGAACGCTCATGACGTATGTCGACGGCTACGTTGCCCCGAACTTGATGCGGGGCCTTTTCGTGCGGAAACCGATCCCGGATCAAGTCCGGGACAGCGGAAATCGACAATACTCATCCCACGTTATCCCCGCTGGCCGGATCGCTGAGGTCAATCCAGATGGTTTTCAGTTCGGTGTATTGGTCGTGGGCATGAAGGCCGTTATCCCTCCCGCCGAAACCGGACTGCTTATAACCGCCGAAGGGCGTCGAGATATCGCCCTCTCCGTAACAGTTGATCGTCACCGTCCCGGCCTTGATCGCGCGAGCCGTGCGGATCGCGCGTTTACCGTTCGCAGTGAAGATGCTGGCGGTCAGGCCATAGTTGCTGTCATTGGCGAGCGCGATGGCTTCGTCCAGCGTCTTGACCGTCAGCACCGACAGAACTGGCCCGAAGATTTCTTCGCGGGCGAGTTTGTCTTTTGGCGTGACCTCGTAGACCGTCGGTTCCACGAACGCGCCCTTGATCGACCCACCCGCGAGCGGCTTGGATTTCGTCTTGAGATAGGAGGCAACCTTCTTGCAGTGATCCTTGTCGATCAGCGCGCCGAGATGGTTGGCGGGGTCGAGCGGATCGCCAGTCTTCCAATCGCGCAGCCGCGCCATAATCCGTTTCAGCAAGGCATCCTTCACGCCCGCCTGTACGATCAGCCGCGAGTTGGCCGAGCAGTTCTCGCCCATGTTCCAGAACGCGGCGTTGACGACGTGCTCCGCGACCAGATCGAGATCTTCGGCATCGTCCAGAACGATGGCCGGGTTCTTGCCGCCGCATTCCAGCACGATTTTCTTGAGGTTACCGTCGGCGGCGTAGCGCAGGAATCGCCGTCCGGTCTCGGTCGAGCCGGTAAAGCTGACCATGTCCACATTCGCATGCATCCCGAGCGGCTCGCCGACCGAGGGACCGTCGCCGGGAAGGACTTGCAGCACACCGCGCGGCACGCCCGCCTCTGCCGCGAGTTCCGCTACCCGCAGGGCGGTGAGGCTTGTCTGTTCGGCTGGCTTCACGATGATGCTGTTACCCGCCGCCAGTGCAGGACCGATCTTCCACGCCAGCATCAAGAGCGGAAAGTTCCACGGCAGCACGGCGGCGACCACACCGACCGGTTCGCGCACGATCATGGCGATGGCGTCGTCTCCGGCGGGGGCGGTCTGATCGTAGATCTTGTCGGCGGCTTCGGCATGCCATTTGATCGTGTGGATCGTCTCAGGGATGTCGATCAACTCGCAATCGCGGATCGGCTTGCCGCTGTCGAGGCTTTCCATCACCGCCAACTCTCGGCGGTTGCGGGTGATGAGTTTGCACAGCCGTATCAGAACATCTTTGCGTTCGGACGGGTGCAGCGTTGCCCACCCGCCGCCGTCAAACGCCTCGCGCGCCTTGCCGACCGCAAAGTCCACATCCTTCGCATTGCACGCGGCAATCTCACAGATCACCTTGCCCGTCGCAGGGTTGACCGTCTTCAGTTTCGCGCCTTTGCCCGCGCGATACTTGCCATCGACAAACGCGGCGCGCGGAAAGTCCAGTCCATCGGCAATCGCCTGATATTCGGCATGGGTCAGCAGATCGCTCATCTCAAATTCCCTTCATCATGCCGACAGCGAAAAGACGGCATCGCCCAGCGCATCCATCCGGGGCGTCACGCCCAATCCCGGCGCATCCGCCGCGCGCATCGTCCCATCCTCGATCACCGGACCGCTATCGGCGATCACGAGGTCGGTGTATTCGTGAAAGGCCGAAGACTGCGAGTGGAACACCGCCGGAGTCGAGTGAGCCAGATGCGCGATGGCGGCAGTGGCAATTTCTCCGCCCCAGGCATCCTCGATGGTCATGTAGATACCGAATTCGAGGCACAGGTCGCGAAACTGCCGCGCCTTGGTCAGACCGCCCAGACGATTGATCTTCAGGTTCACCTGATCCATCGCATTGTCTGCGCGGCCTCGGATCAGCATGCCGATGCTGTCCATGCACTCGTCGAGGATCATCGGCTGGTCGCAATGGCGGCGCACCGACAGACATTCCTCATAGGTGAAGCAGGGCTGCTCCATGTAATAGTCGAGCCCCTTGGTTGCCCCGACCACCCGCATGGCATCGTGCATCTTCCATGTCGTGTTGGCATCGGCGGCAAAGATGTCTCCGGGGTTGCGTGCCGCGAGAATCTTGGTGATCCGCTCGATATCGCTATCGGCATCGCCGCCGACCTTGATCTGATATTTTTTGAAGCCCTGCGCCTGATACTCGGCCAGCTTCGCAACCATCGCATCGGGGTCCTGGCGCGACAGCACCTTGAACAGCTTTACCCGCTCGTTTCGCAGCCCGCCCAGCAGCATGTAACACGGCAGTTCCATCGCCTTGCCGAAGATATCCCAGCACGCCATGTCGATGGCCGACTTGATATAGGGATGCCCACGCAGGTTCCGGTCCATCAGATCATAGACCGCATCGACCTGTCGCGGATCAGCCCCCAGCAAGGCGGGCGCAAGCGTCTCGATCCCCGACCGCACACCCTGAGCATAGGCGGGAAGATAGGCAGGCCCCAGCGGGCAACTCTCGCCCACACCCGAGATGCCCGCATTGGTCTCGATAATGACCACCGTGCTGTCAAAGGCGGCAAAGGACTGTCCGCCCCAGCTATAGGCCCCCTCCTTCATCGGCAGATCGACCTGGTGAACGGAAATCTTCGTGATCTTCATGGAGCGACTCCCTTTTCGATCGCCGCCAGTGCGGTATCCATCGTGCGGATCACCTCGGCCAACTCGCGCTTGTCGTCCTTGTTGAGCGGTTGCAGAGGGCGGCGCGGTGGTCCGGCATCAATGCCGCGCAGGGTCAGGCCGTGTTTGATGCACTGGACGAACTTACCGCCTTGTTCCAGCACGCCTAACAGCGGCAGCATCGCTGACATGATCGCGCGGCCTTTGGTGAAATCGCCTTCGACCGCGCAGGCTTTGTGGAGCGCGATATGGGCTTCCGGTGCGAAGTTCGATCCGGCACATACCCATGACCGCGCGCCCCAGGCGAAAAACTCCAGCGCCTGATCGTCCATGCCGCAACTCAGCGCGATATGCGGATAATCCCGCGCGAGCATATGCAAGCGGTTCGGATCGCCGGAGCTTTCCTTGATGGCGCAGAAATTCGGCGAGCGGCCGAGACGGTCGAGACATTCCTCGTCCATGTTCACGCTCATCCGGCCCGGATAGTTATAGAGCATCACCGGCAGGTTCGCGGCACGGTCGATGGCGAGCGCGTGCAAGGCGATCTCGCGCCCCGTGGGATAGGCGTAGGGCGGCGTCGCGACCAGCAGCGCGTCGGCGCCGATCTCTTTCGCGGCCTCGGCAAAACCGATGCTATCCTCGGTCCGGATAGCGCCGGTGCCGACGATCAGCGGCAGACGGCTCTTGATGAGCGATTTCGCACGCTTCATCAGCGCCACCCGCTCTTCGCAGGATTGCGCGTAATACTCCCCCGTCGTGCCCGCGACGATGATGCCATGCACCCCCGCCGCGATCAGGTGCTCGACGGTTGCGGCGAAGCCGTCTTCGTCCAGTGAATAATCCGCCCGATAAGGCGTAACGATGGGCGTGTAGATGCCTTCAAATCGCATCGCGCATCTCCGTTCCGGGGTCTAGCGGCAGTGGATCGGGCTGCACGAACCGCTCGATGCGGTCCCGCGACAGAGCCCAGTGATCGAGCGTCAACTCAACGGCGCGCGCAGGCTCACGCGCCTCGAATGCTCCGATCATCGCGTCGTGCTGGTCGCAGGCCGTGGCGATCCTTTGCCGGTCCGCCTTCGAGCGCGCGTCGTAGAAGGCCTGGCTCATCCGCGCATGGTCGATCTGCAGGCGACTCAGACTGGGCGTCAGATACGGATTGCCCGCCATCTCGCCGATCGTTTCATGAAAACGGTGGTTGAAGATCGCCATGTCGCGCGGGTTTTCCCCGGCGGCTGCCGCGCGGAACGAGGTCTGACTCTCCCGCAGCGTCTCGATCTGCGCTGGCGCGCCATTCTCCGCCGCCAGCCGTGCGACGGCGGCATAGATCATCGGTGCCGTCTGAAAAAAGGCCCGCATGACCGGCATGTCCTTACTTCGAACGGCCGGAATGTGGAAATTTGCCGCAAAGCGAATGTTCTGCGGCTGGTGGATCAATAGGGTCGGCAGACCTGCGGCTTTCATGCCTTCCTGCAGCCTTGCCAAGCGCTGCTGATACTCTTGAAATGGAAAGTCCACATCTTTCTCCTCGAACAAAAGCGCATCTTCAACAGCGCCGCATCCTCTGAAATTGCCGTCAACCGGAGGGACGAAAAACTATCGGCCTGCTCGCCTGTTCGACCTCACTCTGATTGCTTCGCAATCGGTTGGCGGCCATCGCGATATGATTTTGCTGGATATTGGCGACGGTGAGCATGTTACCCTGCTCCATCCAGAAGGCCGTTTCCTGAACCTCTCTGATCAGATAGGCGAACTCGCGTTCGGGATTGTCCAGAAAGAGCCGGAACCAGAAGGGTGCCACCTTGAAGTAGTAAAGGTGATGCAGGGCGCGTAGTTCCCTGTTTTCGACGATTGCGTTGACGATCTTGTGCCGTCGCTCGTTCAGACTCCAGAATTCCGTGGACGACAGGGTCGGCTTGAGCGCGGTGATCTCTTCGTGCAACGCGCGCATCTCCACCGCGGCGGATGCAGGGCACGGCCCGGTCGCGAATTGTCCGATCAAGTGGGCCAGTTGGATGCGGAGCTGATAGATGTCTGTCAGCAATCCGGGGTCCCCTGCGATGACGATGGTTCCGACGCCATTGCGCGTCTCCAAGAGGCCGAAGGCGGCCAGTTGATGCAACGCTTGCCGAATTGGCGTTCGACTGACGCCAAACTCCTTCGCCAGCTCAACCTCGCGCAGGACGGTCCCGAAGGGCTTTTCGAGCGTGCAGATGCTTGTTCTCAATGCCCTGAAGACAGGGGTATCAGTCGACATTTTCGTGCGTTCGTTCAATGGTTCTTCAACAATTGACCGAGGCCTGAAAGCCTGTCGCTCACCCCGGCCAACCGAAGGCTATCCCACAGCATAGCCTGGTTCGAGCAGATTGCGGGCTTGCCGAGCTTTTGCTCGATCCTGTCGATCACATCGATGCTTCGCAAGGCGCCGCAACTGAGCAGAACGGCGTCCGCCTGAGGATCATCGATAGCCTGAGCGTATGCGTAGAGATAGTCCGGTGAGACCCGGATCATTTCGGTGTCGTAGTTCAGTCCCATACCATGCGCGCGGAGAATGGAAAAACCCGCCGCCTCAAGATAGCGCACGACGTTGTCGTTCAGCTCCGGCACATAGGGAGAGCCGAGAACGATTTTCTCGGCACCGACTGCTTTCAGCGCCTTGCGAACGGCGCCCGCCAGTGTGGTGGCCTTGGCACCGGGGGCGCCCTTCAGCAGTTCGGCGCAGGAAGCCTCCTCGCCGACGGCGACGGTTCCCGATGTGCAGGCGAAGACGATCACGTCGAGCTTGTCGTCCGGCAAAATGCGTGCAGCGGTGTCGGCGAGCGATCCTCTGAGTTGCGCGAGGCTCTCGGTTGAGATTTCGCGCGGCATCGTGGCTCGGCTGAAATAAGCGCCGACGCCTTTGGGCAAATACCGGATCATGTCGTCTTCGATCGTCTGCTCGTTCGGAATCAGAACGAACCCGATCTTCCCACGCGCATTCCGCCCTTCGTCAAAGCCGACATTGTCCAGAATGGCCACGTCAGCATCGCAGATCGAGGTCGTCATAGGGTGAATCTCCAGATCAGTTCATCAGTAATGTATACAGCATTGGCAAAAATTGGAAAAAATATTGTGTGAAATGCCAATATAATTGCGATAATGCGATTTAGCTGTATACATTGAGTCGGCGAATTTATCCAGCTGCAGAGAAACCTTTCGAACCGACCCCGATGAAGATTCAATCCATCAGCGCAATCCCGCTCGGAGTTCCGATTAAGCGTGTCGGCTATTTTGCCCGCGCTCGCAGAACCGCAGCGATGCGCACCGTCGTTGAAGTCAGGTGCGACAACGGCGTTGTGGGTGTGGGCGAAACACGCGGAACAGCGGCGGCGGAAATTATTCGAGACCGATTTGCCGATGTGTTACAGGGGCGGAGCATCACCGACCCTGCGGCGCTGCGGTCAATGTGTCTGCCCCATCGGGCGGATTACGGGTATCCCGATCAGTTGGTGGAACAGAGCGCCTATGCTGCGCTCGATATGGCGATACTCGACTGTATCGGTAAGGCGGCGGAATTGCCCGTCTACGCGCTTCTTGGAGGCAAGGTACGGAACGCCGCCAAATTCGTGGCCTATGAATACACAGTGGACCCCTCGGAAGAGGTTGCGGCGACCGATGTGCCGGACCGAATGGCGGATAAACTGGCCGCCGCCGCATTGGCAACGGGTTCGGATTTCATCGAATTCAAGGTCGGTGTTTACCCGGTAACGACCGACATAGACACGATCGCTGCCGTGCGAGACCGCCTTGGACCCGATGTCTCGATTGGCGTCGATGCCAATATGGCATGGGACTTCGACACTGCGGACAGATTCATGGCCGCGACGCGCGATTATGGGCTCGCCAACGTCGAGGAACCTGTCGCGGACCTCGTCGGCATGAACAGGCTGGCCGAACGTCACGGTATGAACGTCTCGTCCCACGCGACTTCCCCCGAAACCCTGCGGCAGTTTCCGGCAATCGACGGTGCCGTAGGTGAACCCCATGCGGAGGGGTCGTTGATGCTATGCAGAGACCTTTCCGAACGGCTGGCCGCCATAGGCAAGCGCTACTGGTTCCGCTCGGTGTGGGAGGCCGGCGTTTCGTGGGCCGCGATGTGCCACATGGCGGTGGCCTACCCATCGCTGACCCGGCCCATGCAATCCCTCTTCAATCATCTCGACGACGATCTGATCGAGGAGACGGATTTCGAGATGACGGGAGGGGCCGTTCAGGTCCCTGACCGCCCCGGACTGGGCGTGACTCTGGATCGCGCCGCGATCGAGAAGTTTCGTGTGGGGGCGTCTTCATGACCCTGAAGAAGCCGGAACTCGAAACCTTCGCCGACATGCGGGATATGCTTGCGACGTATGGATTCAGCGATGCGGAGCTTTCCGAACTGGTCGATCCGAAGCTGGGGATCATCACCGGATTTGCCGACCTTCTGGCGCAACTGGAGGTGTTGCGGAAGATGGACCTCGGCGCAACGCCACCCGCGTCCGGCATCGCCCACCCTGAGCCCGGCTCATGACACCGGAAAGGGTCGCGACCGCGACAATCGCGAATTTGACCAACGCGCTGCAAAACGGAGGCACGACCGCATCGGCAATAGCGGCCGCCTGCCTTCAACGCGCGGTGGACCTTGATCCGGTCTGCAATGCATTCATCGAAATGTTCTCCGACGAAGCGATGGCGCGCGCCGCCGCTCTGGACAGCCGCCCGCGCGGCGGAGCGCTCCAGGGCATACCCTTCGGCGTGAAAGACATGATCGATTGCAAGGGTCACCGCACGACCGCCGGCTCGGCGGTGCTGCATGACAATATCGCGCTGGACGATGCACATGTCGTCGCCGCGCTCAAAGCCGCCGGCGCGAACTGCCTTGGCAAGCTCAATCTCCATGAGTTCGCCTATGGGGCCACTGGCGAAAACGCGCTCTACGGAACGGCGGTCAATGCCCATGAGCCCTCGCGACTGGCTGGTGGCTCTTCCAGCGGCTCGGCTGCTGCTGTCGCATGGGGTTTGCTGCCCTTTGCACTCGGCACCGACACGGGCGGCTCGGTGCGTGCGCCTGCGGCGCTCAATGGCCTCGTCGGTCTGAAGCCCACCTATGGCCGCTTGTCCGTGCGCGGCGTGGTTCCCTATTGCTGGTCGCTCGATCACGTGGGGATCATCACACGCACTGTCCCGGACGCGGCATTGGTGCTGCAGGAAATTGCAACGCCGGATCCGGCCGATCCGGGATGCATACGGGCCTCAACCGACGACTATGTCGCTGCCGCGCACGGGGGGAGTGACCTGTCCGGCTGTTCTGTCGGCATGCCGCGCGCGTTCTTCTACGAAAATGTTGATGCCGAAATCCGCGCCGCCGCGGAACGCGCAAGCGCTTTTCTGGAAAGCAAGGGTGCGACGATCAAGGATGTCGTGCTGCCGGATATGACCCATACGCGCACGGTATCCCTGACAATCCAGATGCCGGAGGCGCTCAGCTATCACATGCCCCGGCTAGAAGAGCGCGGCGACTTGTACGGTGCCGATTTCCGGGCCGGTCTGGCTTTGGGGCAAAATCTTCTGGCGGAGCATTATGTCCGCGCAAAACGTATGCTCACTGTCTACCGGGCGGAAGTCGATCGCGTGTTCGACGGGGTGGATGTTCTCCTCACGCCCGCTACGCCCGCGATCGCCCCGAAGCTGGGGGCTGTCACGGTTACCACCGACGGGCTGACGGAGCCCGCCGGCAATGCAATCACCCGGTTCACCAGCTTCTTCAACATGACCGGCCACCCCGCCATTACCGTGCCCTCTGGCCTCCACAGTTCGGGGATGCCCATGGGCGTGCAGTTGGTCGGTCGCCAGTTCGGCGAAGCAGAGCTTTTGAGCATAGCCGCTATCATCGATGCCAATCCCGATTTCAACGTGCCGTCAGCATCGATCTGACAGACACAAAGGAGCACAACATGCACTCAAACCCCTTCAGTGACGCAGAACTGACCCGCAGGATTGCGGCAACGCGCGAGGCGATGGCGGCGCGCGGACTCGACATGGCCCTGCTGAGTTCGCCCGAGAATATCTTTTACCTGATCGGTCTGGATCACTGGGGGTATTTCGCGCCGACCGTGCTGATCGTGCCGACCGACGGCGATCTTATTCTGATCACTCGCCAGATGGAGCACGTCGTAATACGTAATCAGGTACGCAATGCGACGTTCATCGGACATACCGACTCCGAGAGCGCCGCCGATACCGTGATCGCGTATCTGTCGGGTAAGTCCGTCGGCAAGTCGCTCGGGATCGAGGAACGCTCGTCGGGGCTGTCCTTCGGCATGGGAGCGCAGATCAGAGCCGGGGTCGAGGCCGGTCAGTGGCAGGACATCACCGGAATGCTGGACGAGATGCGGCTGGTAAAATCGGCGGAGGAGCAGGTCTTCATGCGGCAGGCTGCGCATGCGGCGGATGCGGGGACGCAAGCTGCCATAGCGGCAATTCACGATGGCGCACGCGAAGCGGATGTGGCTGCGGAATGCCTGGCGGCCATGACGCGCGCCGGCAGCACCCCGCCGGGGTTCGGCCCGTTTCTGCGACCCGCCGCACGCATGGCCGAAGAGCATACGAGCTGGGGCGACGGCACGCATCATGAAGCCGTCTTTCTCGAAGTGGCCGGATGCGTAGCGCGCTACAACGCACCGATGGGTCGGTTGGTGAATATCGGCGGGATCTCTGACGAAGACGCCGAGATGGCGGAAATCTGCAAGCGGGCGTTCGACGCTACGTTGGCGGCGCTGAAACCCGGTGTCGCCGCACAGGATGTCTACAATGGATGGCAGTCGGTGGTGGATGCGGAAGGAATGCCAGAATACCGTCGGCATCATTGTGGATATCTGGTGGGAATTGGATTCCCGCCGTCATGGACGGGCGGGCCGCGTGTCACCGGTCTGCGGCACGACTCCGATCTTGAAATGAAGGAAGGGATGACCTTCCACATGATGTCCTGGTTCACCGAGACCGGACGGGGCAACTATTTCATTTCGAACACGGTCCTGTTGGGGTCTGACGGGGCGGAAGTTCTCACCGATACGCCTTACGGACCGCACATAGCATGAATTGCAATCAAGGGAGGTGGAAAGACATGCAAGGAACAGGTCTCGATCGCTGTTCCGCAAAGCCAGAACAGATGCAGAGGTGAAGCCTGTAAATCACAGACTGCCCTGCAATGTATAAAAAACGGGAGACACATGATGACGAAGACAGAAGACCAGATGCTCATCGAACGGCTTGCCGACGCTGCCCGCGAGGGAAAGATTTCGCGCCGTTCCTTCATGAACTATTCGCTGGCCGCGGGGATGACCGCGTCTGCGGCGACAGGCTTGTGGGGCACCTCGGCCATGGCGGCCCCGGCCAGAGGGGGGACATTCCGGCTCGGCGCGCATGACGGCAACACCTCCGACTCTCACGACCCCGGAACCTATGTGACCTTCGCCATGATTCAGCTGGCGCACACGTTTCGGTCGTATCTGACACTGATCGAGCCGGACGGCTCCCTCGGGCCGGATGTGGCGACCGAATGGAGCGCGACGCCGAATGCGAAGGAATGGACCTTCAAGATCAACGACAAAGCCACGTTCCACAGCGGTGCGAAAGTGACGGCCGCAGACGTCATCGCGTCGATGAACCACCATCGGGGCGAGGATACGAAATCCGCAGCCAAGGCGCTGCTGGCCGATGTCGAAGAACTGGTCGATAACGGCGACAATTCGGTCACCTTCAAGCTGAGCGCGGGCAATGCGGATCTGCCTTGGCTGATGACCGACTATCACATGCCGATCTGCCCGGCCAACGACGATGGCACGCTGAACTGGCAATCGGGTGACGGGTGCGGGCCATACAAACTCGAAGAAGCAGAGTTCGGCATCAGATACAGTCTGACGCGGCACGACGACTGGCACCTGGAAGGCGCCTACTTCGATGCTGTCGAGATTCTGGTTCTGAACGATCCGACCGCGCGTCAGTCGGCTCTGCTGACCGGCGAAGTGGATGCGATCACGCAGCTCGAACTGAAGACGCTGTCGTTGCTGGAGCGCAATCCGAATATCGAGATCGACAATGTGCCCTCGGCAGCGGCGATCACGATGCCGATGCTGACCGACATTGCACCGTTCGACAATGTCGATGTACGCAACGCGCTGAAACTGTCAGTAAACCGCGAGGAGCTTATCGAGAAGATCGCCTACGGGGCGGCTTCGCTCGGGAATGACTTTCACCATTCATCGGCAATGCCGTACTGGCCTGACGACATTCCACAGCGTGAGTACGATCCGGATCAAGCCAAGTCACTCCTCAAGAAAGCCGGCATGGAGGGGCTGAAGGTTGATATAAGCGTGGCTGACTCGGTTTATTCCGGCGCGGTCGATATGTGTGTCCTCTATTCCGAGCACGCAAAGGCGGCCGGGATCGACATCAACGTCGTTCGAGAACCGAACGATGGCTACTATTCGAACGTCTGGCTCGTAAAGCCGTGGTGCGCGGTCCAGTGGGGCGCGCGCCCGACGCCGGACGTCATGTACTCGCTGGCTTACAAGGACGATGCCGCATGGAACGAAAGCCGTTGGCAGAACGAACGGTTCAATGAATTGCTGCGCTCGGCCAAGGCAGAGCTGAACGAAGGCAAGCGCGCCGAGATGTATCGGGAAATGGCCATGCTCGCCCGGGACGATGGCGGGTCTGTGATCCCGTTCTTCCCGAACTTCGTCTATGCCCGCCGCAAGAACGTCAAGCATGGCGAAAATCTCGCGGCCAGTTGGCAAATGGACGGTGCCCGTGCTGCCAGCCGGTGGTGGTTCGAAGGCTAGAACTAAAGAACTTGGTGATCTTTCCAATTTCTTACCGCCCCGAGCAGTTTGCGTGCCGAACTGTCGGGGCGTTTTCCATGCTATGAAGACGCGCATCTGTACGGCGATTCCAACAGTCCTTTACCTGAACGAACCTAGTCGACGCCTTCATTTGCGGAAGCGTCGCGCTCCAGCGGTTCAATGGTCGATGGATGTCTGTTTTGCGCTCGTCTCCACCGTCGATCCGAGGCGGGAAACGCGTGAGCGATGACGGTGGTGAACGCGAGCATCACCACCGTAATTCGCGTCTCCGGTGATAGGCCGGTATGGGCCGACAGCAGCCTCCTCTGCATTGGTTATGAACAAGGTGTGTCCGCAAGCCGATCGACCAACGAACACTTGGAACGAAACCGCCTCCGATTACAGGAAGTGCAGAAGTAGGGTAGGGCGCTATTCTCGTAAGACTGGTACGATAAAATATGCAGTGAAGGGAGGTCTATCGTAACAGAACCGCCATGGCAGGCACCCCAATCAGATACGTATGCTGCTCGACAAGCAGGAT
>Ga0114957_1002025_pt1 | contig 20352 bp, 12 predicted proteins | sample BantaG_FD_87175 | JGI IMG/M metagenome (GOLD analysis project Ga0114957, IMG submission 87175) | Marine algal microbial communities from Bantry Bay, Ireland - BantryBay_4 metaG | ecosystem: Host-associated > Algae > Red algae > Unclassified | place: Bantry Bay, Ireland | collected 2014-11-21 | reverse complement strand
GCAATTCAAAGAATTGCGGGAAAACGGTCCCACCCTAAAATTTAGATTTTGACACGGGACAAAAGGACCGGTTTTTGTAGCAATTCAAAGAATTGCGGGAAAACGGTCCCACCCTAGAATTTAAATTTTTACAATGAACTTAAGTCCCGAAAACAGAATAGTTTCCTAAGTTGTACACGCTGGTCTACAGTACTTGATTTTCGATTTCTCGTCCTCTTTATCTATTGCTAACCATTTTCTCCAGTAATTCTACCCACTCTATGCGATATAAAGCTGATTTTGATCGATGTTCTAATTTGTCAGGGCTTACCAATCTCTGCGAGCTTGGGAATCCCTTCGAGCTTGGGAATCTCTTCGAGCTTGGGAATCTCTTCGAGCTTGGGAATCTCTTCGAGCTTGGGAATCCCTTCTGTCACTGAATCCAAATTACTTAAATGCAATAATTTCAATTTTGTATCGGAAACCATTATGTATGCTTAGGAAAAGAATAAGTGCCTTTCGGAAAACGGCTATATAATATAATTGAGACAAAATATATTTTGCAATTAATATATAGACAATTATCATTTATACCACCATTTGAATAGTATACTTCCATAAGAATAAAATATCTAATTCCGATCGATGAGATACTTTTTAAAACAAAAAAAAATAGACAATATGAAACCCTTATTTACACTTTTTATTTCTTTTGTATTCTTTATGTCCCAATTTTCATCTGATCTTAATGCTCAGTGTACTGGGGATATTACCTTGACTACTCAATCTGAGGTAAATGCATTTTCTTGTTCCAATTGGATGGGTAATTTGATTATCCAAGATGACCCTATGAATGGAGACAACATTACTGACCTTACGCCTATTTTTAATAATGTTGCTGGAGGGCTTGTGACAGTTTCTGGCGATTTTGAGTTAATTGATTGTGATTTTCTTCTTAGCCTAAATGGTCTACAGGGACTTACAGATGTTGGTGGGAATTTCGAAATATCATTTAGTAGTATTTTGGTTAACATAGATTTCTTTCCGCTGTTGCAATCTGTTGGAGGAGATTTCCGAGTTGTTCAAAATAGTTTATTGGTTGATATTAATACTTTCGATAATTTATCTAGTGTAGGTAATAAATTTGCTATAACAGGAAATTCTATATTGAATATTCCCGATTTCTCACTCATTACCTCTATAACAGGTCAGATTACCCTAAGTGGAGCTTTTACCACTTTAGATATTTTTAGCAATTTGACTAGTGCTAATTTTATTTTAGGTATCGGAGATAGTGATAATTTACAGACCATTTCAGGGTTCGATAATTTAGTTAATGTTGGTTCGTTATTAATTTCTGATAATCCTCAGCTTACGACAATAGATGCTTTTAATACCTTAACATCTGCAGGAAAAATAAAATATACAGATAATCCTTCCTTAGTGTCGAGTCCTGCTTATGATAATTTAACAACTTTAGATGTATTCGAATATGACAATAGTGGAGAGATTACATCGGATTTTGCTACCATTACAACTATAGAATCTATTTTTATAAGATATAGTACTTTTACAAGTACAATTAATTTATTTCCGAATCTTCAAGATGTTACAAGTTACATTGCATTTGCTTATAATCCTGATCTTGTTGATTTAAATGGATTTGGGTCAGTAACAAGTATAGAGCTTTTAGAACTTGTAAGTAATCCAGATCTTAATTGTTGTGATGTTATCCCTCTAGCTGCTGTAAGTAATAATGTAAATATATCAAATAACGGTGTTGGATGTTTCTTTTTTAATGATTTTCTTAATAATCCGCCAATTGTAAATTGCCCAGCTGACGAATCCGTCGAGCTTATTGGAGGGCAGACTACAATATCTGTTTCTATAGCAGTGCCTACAGTCACATACTCTTGTGATCTGGATGAATACGTAATGAATGTGGTCGATCAAAATTCAAATCCGATAATAACTAATCAGATCGTAACAGAGGGTAGTACAGAATCAGTATCACTTCCAGAAGGTGATAATGTCATATCATTCTCAGCAACAGGAAACAATAACCTTACTGGTATGTGTTCTTATACGATTACGGTAGATCCTCCTTCTTGTTTTGGTACAATTACACTTACGACACAAGCTGATGTAGATGCTTTTGATTGCGCTACATTTGATGGAGATTTGATCATAGAAGATGATGGTAGTGACCCGATTACTACATTTACGAATTCATTATTATCTGGATTAACAACTGTAACAGGTTCACTAACGATTATAAATAATCCTGATCTTACTTCTCTTGATGGGCTAGAAAACTTAATAGAAGTAAGTGGATCTCTCACAATTGAAAATTGTTTGATGTTAAGCGATCTTTCTGCACTTGATAATTTAGTGACTATAGGAAATGTGTTGCAGATTCATTTTACTGGCGCTACTGATTTAACTTTTAATAGTTTAGTAGATCCTTTTAAAATAGATATAAGATTTAATAATAGTTTATTGGATATTTCAGGTTTTAATTCTGTGGTTGATATGTTTAGTTTAGAGATTTGGAATGCTTCGAGTATCCAAGATATTTCTGGTTTCCAATCTTTATTAACATTGGACGAAGATTTGCAATTGACTAACCTTTTTAATATTCCTGGTGTAACTGGATTCGGATCAATAACGAATGTTGGAGGTATACTCCAAATAAATGCTGGTCCGTTTAACAATGGCTTTCCAGATTTTGGTAATAGCTATACAGTAGGTACTGTAAATATTATTTCATGTAATATGATAGAGGATATTAGTAATTTATCTTCAATTATCTCGATTGGTTTAGATTTAAATATTTTAAACAATGGTATACTCAGTGATTGTTGTATAATTCCAGATATAACTGTAGGTGGAATTTACAATATTTCAAACAATGATCTGGGCTGTAATTCTTTTGCTGAAATAGGTAGCGAAGCTCCAGCTTGGGATGATTTAACACTTTCTCTTTCTTTGACTGGTGTTTGTGGGGTTGATAATTCAGCAACTCTTGCTAATGCCAATATACCAACTGCTATGGATGATTGTGATATAACTACCGTTACGCAGGTAAGCATGGTACCTGTAACCAGTTGTGGTGCTTCAGAAGTGATGATTTTTTCTTATGAAGCTACGGATGATGATGGCAATATAAATCCTGACTTATTTGAAATTACAGTAACGCTAGAAGATCTGACGGCTCCTGTATTATCTACAGTACCAGCAGATGTAACTATTTTTTGTAATGATCCAATTCCAACACCTCCAGCACTTACAGCAATGGATGTCTGTAAAGGAGATGTTTCTGCTGATATAGTAATAACGCCATCTTCTGTTACGGGAGCTTGCACTACAGGAACACTACAGGAAGAAATTACTTATACATATACAGTGGATGATGGATGTGGAAATATTGGTACAGCTATGTGGAAAACAACGATAATGAATGACTTTGTTGTGGACCTCGGCCCTGATATTTCAGCTTGTAATATAAATGTAACGCTTGATGCTGGTGCAGGAAATACGTATTTGTGGACAACAGGTGAGACGACTCAGACTATTATTGTTTCTAGTTTAGGAACATATGGAGTAGAAGTGACTTCCAATAATGGATGTTGTAGTTCTGATGAAATTGTTGTAAATGTAGGAACGTCGCCAGATATATCTGTCACTGATGGAACGCTAAATTGTACGGATAATTCAATTCAACTATTTGCTACGACAACTTCAACAGGAGCAACATTTGGCTGGATAGGACCTAATGGATTTACTAGTACTGTTCAAGATCCATTTGTTTCTGATCCAGGATTATATAATCTTACAGTGACCAGTGTAAATGGATGTACAAGTGGAGCTGTCTCTACGGTTATAGAAGATATTGCTGCGCCTGGAGCGGTAGCAACTGGAGGAACATTAACGTGTACAGATACACAAATCAATATAACGGGCTCGACAACAAATGGAGTATCATATTTATGGATTGGACCTAACGGTTTTTCAAGTACATTGGCTAGTCCAATCGTAATAGAACCTGGGTCATACGATCTTACAGTAACTGGTGCAAATGGATGTATAAGTTTAGATAATGCGCAAGTATTAGAAGATATAGAAGAACCAGATGTGTTAATAATGGGAGGAACGATTAATTGTGCTGATTCTGAAGTTGAACTATTAAGTAGTGTAGTAGCAACTAATCCAGTATATGCTTGGACAGGACCAAACGGATTTTCAAGCACTGACGAAAGTCCTTTAGTTACAGATATAGGGACCTATACATTAGTAGTGACTGGAGACAATGGATGTTTCTCAACAGCTCAAACTGAAGTTGATCAAGATTTTGTGCAACCAGATCTATTCGTAGTTGGAGCCAATCTTGATTGTTTTACACCTATTGCAGCAATTACTGCGTTCTCAACAGATGCTAATGCAACTTTTCAGTGGACTGGACCAGACTTCTTTGTAAGCACAGCCGCAAGTCCTTTAGTTTCAGATCCAGGAAATTATTTTGTAACGGTAACTAGTTCAAACGGATGTTCAAATTCTGATCAGGTTACGGTTACGACTACTAGCAGTGTTCCAGATCTTGAAGTAAATGGAGGCACAGTCGATTGTAATAATACTTCAGTTACATTGACAAGTTCTACTGACCAAGACGTTGCAACATATCAATGGACTGGACCAAACGGATTTGTTGCTGGTATTGAAAATCCAACAGTTACACAGCAAGGAACTTATAACTTAATGATAACTACTGTAGATGGTTGTACGGCTGATCAAGATGCTATTGTCGTAAATGATACTGCTATTCCAGATGTAAACCTTGTGGGATCATTACTTACATGTTCTAATAATGTCGTTGAAATAATGAGTACAACGACATCTATGAATGCAACATTTACGTGGACTGGACCCAATGGTTTTACAAGTAGTGATCAAAACCCTATGGTATCTGAATCTGGTACGTATAACCTATTAATAACAGGAACAAACGGCTGTTCAAAAACAGAAAGTATTGTTATTGAAGATGATATAACAGAACCAACAGCGTCAGCTGATGCAGGGACATTATCTTGTAATATGAGTAATGTACAGATTGCAACAAACTTATCAAATGATGTAGCTTCATACAGTTGGTCAGGACCCAATGGTTTTACTTCCAATGATGAAGATCCATTGGTAAATACAGCTGGAATATATACTCTGAATATGTTAGGTAATAATGGATGTTCGAACACATTGATGATTTCAGTAGAGGCAGACTTTGATGCGCCTGATGCCTCTGCTACAGGAGGAGTAATCGGTTGTGGACCACAATCAGTAGTGCTAATGGCAAATTCTGAAACAGAAGATGTCACTTACGGTTGGGCTGGTCCTGGTGGATTTGCTAGTTCAGATCAGAGTCCAACTGCAGGGATCGTTGGATTCTATACATTAACTGTAACAGGTCCAAATGGCTGTATAGCTTTTGCAGTGGCAGAAATAAGTGAAAATACCGAATCTCCAGATTTGGCTGTCTCTGGAGGAACGATTGATTGTAATTCTGATGAAGTAGTGTTAAGTGCAAATTCTACTGTAAACGATGTTAGTTATAGTTGGACTGGACCTAATGGATTTACAAGTAATGAACAAAATCCTACTGTGACTATAGAAGGAGAGTATGAAGTGACTGTCTTAGGGAGTAATGGCTGTAGTAATACAAAAAATGCTTTAGTAGTTATGGATATAGAGACTCCTGATGCGATGGCCAATGGAGGTACAATAGATTGTATAAATACGGAGATAACATTGATAGGAAGTTCATCAGATATGAATGTAACATATAGTTGGACAGGACCAGGAGGATTTGCAAGTACTGATCAAAACCCTACAACATCAGAACCAGGAGAATATATTCTAACTGTGATGTCATCTAATGGATGTAGTGTAACGACAATAGCTGAGGTTGTCGATGATGCTAAGCAACCTGAAGTAACGCTTTCATTAGGCGATGCAAATTGTGAAGATGGTACAAGAATATTATTGGCAGAGGTTGATGAGATGGACCTTAATGTTATTTGGACTGGACCAAATGGTTTTGCATCGAATGAGCTGTCTACCTCAATAACTACAGCTGGTACATATACACTACAAACCTTTCCATCAAACGGATGTAATAGTACACATTCCATTACTATGGATGAAAATGTAGGCCTATCAGCAGACATTGAAACACAAGATATAGTAGGAGGTAATGAGTTTGGGTCCGCAACAATAATAATTACAAGTGGTACAGGAGAATTTATAATTGAATGGGACAATGGTGAAACTGGTGAAACTGCAGTGAGTTTAGAAGAGGGAGTACACACTGTTAGTGTAACAGATGGCCTTGGCTGTACACTCGTATTTGAGTTTACTATCGATATCATCAACTCTATAGAAGAGTCTGAATTATCAGTTAGTATGTCAATATATCCGAATCCAGCAAGCGAAGTGTTAAATATTGAATTTTCTAACTCGGAAGAAAAAATAACAGATATTGAAATAATTAATGTCAATGGTCAGATCGTAAAACAGATAGAAATAAAAGATTCTAGAACAAGCATATTGGTATCTGTTGATGAATGGTCATCAGGCGTATACTTCGTGAAGGTAAACGCGGATCACTTGTTTAAAATGGAGAAATTCTTCATTAGATAAATACATACTTATTCAATTGAATAGAACATATATGAATAGTTTTATTTATATTGAAGATGTATAAAATAATAAGTAATAATGATTTACATCGATTTGATAGTAAAATGTAAATCCTGAAATTAAAGTTACCACCTTATAAAATTTCATTGCTCAGGAGTATGGAAATTATACTTCTGAGCATTTTTTTAAATGAAAATGATCAATTAAATAGATGAAGGTAGTAGTTATTTTATCAAACCTTATCATAGGTGAGCACATTAGATGTTTGTTAAACAAGAATGGCTACGAAACACTAGATAGGGTATACACAAGCGAAGACGCGACTCAAATATTGTTGCATAGAGATTCTGACTATTTTATTGTAAACGATGGAAATGTAAAGTTAATTTCAGAGCTAATTGAAAAGTCATCAGAAAAAACGGAAAAGGGAAAAATTATAAACTTAAAAAATAGCAGTGTTTTTGATAATGAAGAAAAAAAAGAAAACAAAAATGATACAACAATTATTGAAAATCCCTTTATGAATTATGAAGTGATATCGGCCTTAATGTAGATTTGAAAAACAAACCAGGTATTTAAAATGGTACAAGAAAATGGTAAAAAAATATTATTAGTTGAAGACGAACTGATTATTGGAGAGCATATATCTAGAGAGCTTCAAAGTTTTGGGTATGTGATAATGGATGTTCTAATGAAAGGCGAGCATGTTCCTGGATATGTATCCAAGAATAGACCAGACCTTATAATTATGGACATCAATTTGGCAGGTCAGCTAGATGGAATAGAAACGGCGAAGATCATTGCAGAGACGGAGAAGATTCCTGTTATTTTTCTTACTGGAAATGTTGATGACAGTACTTTTGAAAGATCGAAGGAAGCATTTCCATATGGATTCGTTGGTAAACCATTTAAAACCAAAGAACTAGTTAGAGCGATTGAGCTCGTACTTGAGCGCGTTGAAAATGCCTATACAATGGAAGAGGTCGATAATATTAATGCTGATAAAAAGTCTGTTGCAAATGGGGCAGATTATATATTCGTTAGAAATAATGAAAAAATGACTAAAGTTCTGTTCAAGGATATTAATTATGTGAAAGCGGATAGAAGTTATTCTGAGATTCATACAACTCACAAAACGTTTTTAATTTCTTCACCTTTAAAAAAAATAGAAAAAAATATAGATTCTCCTTTATTCCAAAGAACTCATAGATCTTATGTAATAAACGTAAATACAGTAGACGAATTTGATGACAACTATGTATTTATAAAAGGCACTGCAATTCCAATTAGTAAATCTTTTAAACAAGATTTGTTTTTAAAGTTTAAAAGAATTTAAAATTAATGAGAAAATGAAAAGTCAATCTTCTAGATATAGAAGTTATTACGCAATCTTATATTGGTTATGTAAAAGCTTTATAGTTGGGCTTTTGATTTTTTTTAGCATTACTCTTATTGGCCAAAGCGATATTGACAGAGATTCTCTTTATAAAATTAAGATGGATGAAATCCTCAAGAGTGAGGTTGCCGACACAATCAAATTAAAAATACTTATCGAAGAAATAGGAACACGAAGCTCTCTAAAATCTTTGTTGCCTTTTCAATATTTTAAAGAAGGAAAGATTCTAGCTGAAAGAATCAATCAAGACTACTGGAACTATAAGCTGAACATAGTTTTGGCTAATTTATTTGGTGAGATTAGGGATTTTACGCTGCAACAAAAAGCTTACCAGCAGGCTCTTATATATTTGGAGAAGAGTAATAATCTTCGAGAAATTTTAGATATAAAGTTAGCTTTGAGTGGGAGTTGCGAGAGTAGTGAATCGCCAGATAAGGCACTCTCAATAGCATATGATGCGCTCAAATTAAGCAAGAAAATTGATGAGATAGCCACTGGCAAAGTCTATGGACATTTGGGATTTCTTTATTTTTACAATAACGAACAAATATTAGGAATCGAACAGCTTTTACTATCGATTGATGTTTACAAAAAGTATGATAAGCAGTATGAACTTTCATTGATTTATCAAGAGTTAGCGCTTATGCATCTTGCTCTATCAGAGTTTGTTAAGGCTCTCGAATATATTGATAAAGCTATAGAGGTAGCAAAAAAGAATTTGATTTGGGGATTTAAGCAACATCTTAAGTATGTACAAAACCGAGGATTGATATTAGGCAACTCTGAGAAGTATAATGAAGCCTTAATTGAATATGATTATGTAGAAAAACTGACATATGGTATAGATAGCTTAAAAGAATTCTATTATCTCAACAGTTATAAAAAAGCAGAATTTACTTTCTTAAATAAACAATTTGGTAGAAGTAAGGCGATATATATCGAAATTGTAAATAGGCCGGATATTGAGTATAATCCATGGGTTTCAGATATTTATTTAAATCTGTCAAAAGTCTATGTTGAAGAAGGTAAACTAGATTCTGCATTTATCTGGAATCAAAAAAACTATTATAGAAATAATGCAGAGTATGCTTCCAAGCGATTAATCCATAAGGAAAACCTAAGAAACTTCTATGAAACAGAGCAAAAAGAAGCACTTATTAAATTACAGACAGAACAAATCAGAAGTGTAAGAGTGATTATGATTTTGAGTCTGATGACGGCTGGAGTAATGGGATTACTATTTTTTCAATCATATAATAACTCCAAGGCAAGAAAAAAAATCAGCCAAGCCTTAGAAGAGTCTAACTCAAACTTAGACAGAGAAAATAAACAAAATGAAACATTGTTAAAAGAAATTCATCACAGAGTCAAAAACAATCTACAGACCATTTCTAGTTTACTTTATTTGCAATCGTACAATATTGAAGATGAAGCCATAAAAAAGAGCATTGATATTAGTCAACAAAGGGTGGAATCAATGGCACTAATACATAAAAGTCTTTACCAGACAGATGATTTGTCAGCGATAGAATTGAAGGGCTATTTTACAAAGTTGATGGCAAATCTATCAAAATCATATGATATTCATGGCAATGTATTAATGAAGGTGGAAATGGAGCCTATACATCTTGATATAGATACAACTATACCTTTAGGATTGATCGTAAATGAATTGGTTACAAATTCTTTTAAATATGCTTTTCTTGAAATTGAAAATGGTGAAATAGCTATAAGCTTGGTTAAAATAAGGGAAAAACACATACTCAAATTATCAGATAATGGAATTGGAAAACCAGATGGTGTAAAAGAAAATTTTGGCACTCAATTGATTGGCTTACTTGTACGTCAAATTGATGGTCAAATGAAGGAAGTAAACAATAATGGATACACTTGTGAGATAATCTTTTAAAAACCATTAATTATGAATAACCCAATCAGCCAATACCTTTTCTATTATTACGATAAATCTCTCAATAGATGCTTGTCTTTATTTTTAGTATTTATTTTATTTTCTCTTGAAATAGCATCGCAAAATATTTCTTCAGAAGATTCTTTGTATATACTTAAACTGGATTTATTTTTTGCTAGCACTTTGCCAGATACAGTTAAGTTAGAACAAATTGCACAAGCTATTGTAACAAGAAGTGCATTAGATTCGGAGTATCCTTTTCAGTATTTTGAAAAAGCCAAGAATATTTCTGATAGGATAGACATGCATTATTGGAGAGGAAGGGTTCATAATATTAGTGCAATTCTCTACTCTCAATTGGGAGATAAAATAAATCAAAGAACTTCTCTTGAAAGCGCATTTAATGAATATGAAAAATCAAATAGAATAAAAGCTATTTTAAGTGCAAGATTAAAGTTGGTGGACTTTTATGCAAGTAATGGAAAGCAAGATCTATCATTGCAACATGCTTACGAAGCGTTAGTAGACGGAAGCCAAATTGAAGACGTTGATAAAGCGCAAGTGCATCATGTTATTGCTGATTTATATATGAGTTCCAGCAATGAAGATTTAGCATTGGAACAGGTTGATATAGCAAGAGAGATTTATCAGAGGTTGGACATGCAAAGAGAACTCGCACAAGGGTATGAAAGCTCAGCTCTCATGCACATGCGAAGATCTGAATTTGTAAAAGCCTTGATTGATATAAATATTGCTATTGATATTGCGAAGAATCATCCTGAGTGGGGAGTTGAAGAGTACTTGGGATACATACAAAACAGAGGTCAGATATTAGGTGATTCTGGTAAGTATATGGAAGCTTTAGCCGAATATGATTATGTTAATGAAGTTATAGATGGTGTGGATAGTTTGAAATATTTCTATTTTTTTAATTCACACAAACAAGGTACCTATACATTTAGAATGGGCCAATTAGAAAGAAGCAAAAAACTTCATCTTAAAATAGTAAACAATCAAAACATAAATTCTAATCCATGGAAAAATGACGCATATGCCTATCTATCTATGATTTATGATAGACAAGGTAAGTTAGATTCCGCTTATAAATGGCATATTTTATATGCTGATTCTGTAAATCATAAAGCTCGAACAAATTTGCAAATAAGCTTAAACAATATCAAGAAATCTTATGAGACAAATCAGAAAGAACTCCTTATAAAAGCTCAGAAAAAAGAAATTAGAAACACTAAAGCTATTCGGTTTTTAGGTCTATTTACTATAGGTATATTAGGATTGTTGTTTTTTCAATCTATAAGAAATTCTAGAGCGAGAAAGAAGAGTAATGATGCTTTGGAGGTATCAAATTCAAAACTTGATAAGAAGAATAAACAAAATGAAACCTTGTTAAAAGAGATCCATCACAGGGTCAAAAATAATCTTCAAACTATCTCAAGTTTGCTATATCTTCAATCCTATAATATACAGGATACAGAGGTGAAAAATAGTATTAATGTAAGCCAACAAAGAGTAGAATCGATGGCATTAATTCATAAAAGTTTGTATCAAACTGATGACCTGTCATCGATAGAACTAAAAGACTATTTTAAAAAGCTGTTAGATAACCTTTCTAATTCGTATGATCCTGATGCTCTTATTTCTCTAAATGTTGAAATGGAGCCTATTGAAATCGACGTTGATACAGCAATTCCTTTGGGCTTGATTGTAAATGAGCTTGTAACGAATTCATTTAAATATGCTTTTCCAAATAAAGTCGGTGGAGAAATTGTTTTGAGATTAGAATCAAGTGGAGATAAACACATCCTAAGAATAAATGATAATGGTATAGGCAAAGGGGAAAATGTAAAAGAAAGTTTCGGTACCCAACTCATTTCATTACTTTGTCGTCAAATTGGAGGATCTATTAATCAAAGAAATGATAATGGATATTGGTTTGAGATGGTTTTTTAACAAAAAATCATGCAACATATACTCCTAAGTTAAAGTCAGCAGTAATCTACAAACGATTGTTCACAACACGTCATTCTCTTGTAGTTTTATTTCATTATGAGGATAGAATGAATCTTTTTTATCAACTAATAAATAGCTGCTAAAACAGTCAGAATCAAAATGACTTTACAATTATTTCTTAATGGTTTTTTAAGTATTGAAGTAACTTATTCAGTATTTGTCGTCTAATAAAGTGTTGTTATCAATTACAACATATTACTCAACATCATAAAAATCATATAAAAATGAATAAGTTTCTTTGTTTACTTTGTACTATTTCTTTTCTATTCGTTAGTCAATCTTGTAATGTTAATAAGGGATTAGCTGGACTTTCTCCAGAAAAAGCCTTGTCTGGTGCTCAAGCCTTGATAGGCGGTTCTACGAAAAGTGCCTTAAAAGGTTTTGCAGGCAATGTCTTACAAAACGAAGTAATGAAGAAGGTCATGCCAAAAGGACTTTCAAATATTACAAGTATATTAGGAGGATCGAGCGAAGGAACTCAGGCGTTAAGTTTATTAAATAGTGCTTTAGGATCAGTAGTTCCAGGTGCAGCATCATCTGTATTAGGAAATGCGACAAAAGGAATCGGAGCATCAGATGCAATGAATCTTTTAAAAGGGGGTGATACTGGAGCAACAGACTTCTTGAAAAAATCAGCGGGGAAGCAATTAGCTGCGGCTCTATTACCAGCGCTTACCGAAAAATTGACGAAGAATGGTGGACTAAGTGCTATTACTTCTGCATTAGGAGGACAAGCATCTAGCTTATTAGGAAATGGTAAACCATCATTAACTGATATGGTTACCAATGGTGCAGTAGATGGACTTTTTGGAATGATGGGTAAGGCGGAGAAGGCTGAACGTGCTAATCCTACAGATCCTGTGTTGAAAGATATTTTTGGCAAGTAAGAGATAAATATTACAAGTAAGGGGGGGCATTGTGCCTTCCTTTATTTTTAGTTAGAAATTGCTTATTCCAAATAAGCATAGCTATGAAATTGTAAAGTTCTTACATCCTATACTGTAGGAGAAAGATGAGAAATGCATAAAGATAAATCATACTCGCGTAAGTAGAATCTAAGATTATAAAGAGTTTCCAAGAATTGAAAAGAGAAAGATTGATTCTTAGACCATATCATGGGCATTATTTTTATTAATTTCCTTTGATTTTCTTTAATAAGGTAGAATAGTGTACCAGATCTAAAGTAGTACAGATCTTAAAACGAAAGAATGAGAAGATTTTACGACTTACCTAAACTGGTACAATGGATCATTGCAATTATACTATTGGTCTGCGGTTTTGGGTCTATGATGTCCATTATAGTGGGGCCTTATGGCATTTTGCTTCTGCCCTTATTAGCTCCTTTTTTAAATCTTGTTTCTGTTCCATTTTTTAGACTGATTGGCTACTATAAATATTTAAACCCATTCGTGATCTCTACTGTTCAAAATGACAAGCAATATGATTTGCACAATGTGTTTACATTCGATTATTTAGTGAATTTTAAATGGGCAGATCGAGGAAAAAAGGCTCAAAAAACATTGCTGGCCCATTACTTCAAAGCTCTTATAACTATAATAGAGCGCATAGAAAATAAGAAACTATCCCCAGAGGTTGAAATTGTTGGTCATAGCTATTTTTTTAGTGATCGAACAGCAGAAAAGTTAGGTTTTACAGTAAGTAAGGCAGGCGCTTTTTGGATCATAAACTCAGCTTTACAATTTATAGAACTTACCTACTTATATTCCTTTAGTCAAGGGAAGTGGGCTATGCCTAAATTTTGGAAGGTAAGAAAAGCTGCAATTGTTGGCAGTGATTTAGTCAAGAAGAAAGAAGTGATAGAAGGGTTAGTTAAGAGGTTTGGTTGATCTTTTTTGTTTTCGTGACTTTAGTCGCGTTTTTCTTAAAGATAGCGTTGTATAGTTTACTGAATGATTGACAACCTTTGAACTTTAATATATTGACGTACGAAGCTAAAGCATCGAAAACATTTAGGGAAGAAAAATTAATTTGAATGTACAGCGATTGCAGATGTCGAAAGTTGTTATTAGTCCCTTAGTATTAAAGCTTTGCACCCCAGCAAACATAGTTTATAAGAAATTGATTAATCCATTACAAATGTAACACCACCTGCCGAATGCAGATGGTGTTGTTGAATCAGCAAATTTAAAATGTAATAAAACTAAGCTTAGTCTATTTCATTTATTCCTCTTACTGAAACTATAGCACCATTAGTGATTCGTCCACTATGGCCAAGGGTGTTTTTAATTTTGATATTTTCTAAAATTACATTGTTTGCACCATCTATTAATAGGGCTGATCCAGAAGAAGTGATTTTCGACATTTCTAAAATCACATTACGAATTGTAGCGGGTTCAGTAATCAATACAGATTGTTCGCCATTGCCGGATGCAATAGTCAAGCCATCTATAATTAGATTAGTAAGGCCATTAGCTTGTTGTAGAATCAAGGCTGAGTTGTCTTCATAGTTAATGAAATTTGCTGCATCATCTCCATTCAAATCACCACTAAGTGTAGACAAATTCATCGTAAGATTTCGAAGATCAATATCTTCGTTTTCTGCCAGTATTTCACTACCAGCAAAGCCTCCAATGATGGAAAGTTCGTTGTTGATTTTAAATGTCAATTCTGTATTGTCAGCTGGGTTGTTATTACCCATTGCATCTTTAGTAGGATGATAAGTTCCTTTGGCTATTCTTATTTCAGAAAGTGAGTTGCATGCGTCTACTTTATCTAGCGCGGATTGAAGATCAGTATAAGCATCATTCCAATATGATCCAGCCTCTTCTCCTTGAGCATTCTCATTAACATATAATGTGTTTGAAAATATAAAATCTGCCATTCCAAATCCTCCTAGAGGTGCTGAATATGTTCCCGTTATTTCTGACACACCATCGAGAAGACTGCTGGACAATTGACTATTTCTATCTTTTTCGAAATCAGAGTAATTAACCCCGTTATTGACTGGTCCGTCCGTTCTAATGCTTCTTAACGCAGATTCATCTTCACAGCCAAAATTGTTAGGGGTTGACCAAGGTGTTATGTTTATGTCTTTATAATAAGTAGTAACTTCATAATTACCAGTGTTGGTGTTATTAGTTGGAGTCATAAGAATCGAAAGCGCTGCTTGATCTCCTATAGACGTACCACTTATTTCTGTTGTTCCAGTTCTATCAATTGCGATTGTTGTACAGCCGTAGTCATATGTAGATAAGTTGTTGAAACGAGTTATAAGATTATTTCCAAAACCGTTATAAACATAGACATCATGATTTGGGCCAATGTATATTTCTGACGGAGTATTGGTTACAGACGTAGTTACAGACTCTTCTCTTCCTTGGGTACCTGCAACGAGCACATCGTCGATTGCCAATGGTGGATCTGTACCTACTAATTCGTCATTCATCCACCGGAATGCAATTCTTACATCTGGCTCATGAAATACTTCATCAGGTAAATCAATCGAAACCGTCTGTGCAGATGGAGCAGTTACAAGATCAGGGCCAAATAACTTCCAACTTGATCCTCCATCAATGGAATAAAGTAAAGAACCAAAGTCAAAGAGTGTACCTTCTGTAGCATCTTGTTCACCTACAACCATGTATGTAAAATTTAAATAAGTATTTTTCCAATACGTCATATCCATGCTTGGTAATTCTAAGAATGATAGGGCAGGGCTGGTTAGATTGTAACTGTATAGGTCTCCTGGAAGATCAGTTCTCGATATATAAGCGTATGCGTCTGTCCCTGCATCAAGACCATTTACAGCAGTACCTACTACCCAGTCGTGGCTAGGCAATATTGAGTTGTTGGTCCAGTTTGCAGGAAATCCTGCGTCAAAACTCTCACTCAAAAGTACACTGTTAGGAAAAAATGCAGCATGTAATGGATCAAAATCATCATTTCGAATCTTAGTTGTAATTTCATTGTCAAAGAATGATTTTATAGCATCACCCGTAGTGATAACAGAATCAATAGCTATAGTTATATTTTCATTTGATTCAACAACGGCGTCTTCGTATACTGTGATTGTCAATTGTTTTGGTGCATTATCTCCAGCTGCAAACACAACAGTGTCAGGTGAAATAGTAAAATCATTCCAGACACCAGGAGTAGCAGTACCAAGGCTAGAGAAAGTAACCATAGTTGTAGCAGATGGTGCTAGTCCTATATTTACATTTACTATCAATTCTTTAGTTGAGCAACTCGTGCCTTCATTTATCAGGGTCGCAGCTGGACCAAATGATACACGTGGAGTTGGTGGTGATAATCCTGGAGAAAAAGGTAGTTCCATTCTTCTCGGTGAATTTGTCATTACTGCAGTCATTCTAGCAACTTGATCTATCGTGAAAATATTCATGCATGCATCGTCACTGTAGTCCATATAATTTTCCACCATATCCTGAGTAGGGTTTAACGGGTCACAAGCAGAAGTTTTACTTGTTGCACAACCAAAATTGGCCTGATCTGAATTAGGTGTGTCAGTACAGAAATCATCTTCATTACAACTGCAATTTGGCGGTGCTGTGCCATTATTACAGCCTATACCGTCACCCCACATATGTCTTAGGCCTAAGAAATGACCAACTTCATGGGTTACAGTTCTTCCAAGATCATACGGTGCCGTTAGTATAAAAGAACCATCATCTAATGCAGAAGTACCAAAAGCACTAAACCTCATCACAACGCCATCTGTTTCTGCGGTCTCTTCTCCAGTAGGCATTCCTTCTAGTCCACTAGCTTCAGGAAATTGAGCATATCCAAGTAGATTGTCGTCAGGAGCCGCAAATTTTAGAGACCACATGTTCATATATTGTGATGGGTTCCATTGGCTATTTTGTTTTAGTCCACCCTCGATATCATCCCTTGTTGCTCCATCTTGTCCAATGTTAACTCTATTTATCCCATTAGTTGCTGCGCCATCCGGACCAGTTTTTGCCATTACGAATTTGATCATAGAACTTGCGCCTACAGGGTCATTATTATCTCCATTTGTACCAGAAATTTTAAGATAATCCTCATTCATAACTTGAATCTGTGATAGGATTTGATTGTCAGTAATATTTGGTGCAGTTCCGATAGCTTCACCATTGTGAAACACATGAACAACTACAGGTATAAACATGGTATCAGTCGAAGACCTTGACGAATTAATTTGCTTTTTTATCGCTGAATTGAGCCATTTTTCAAATTCTTTGGTTTGACCTGCGAGTCCTTTTTGTTTTTGGACCTCTAAAACTTCCATGGAAGCGCAACGCACTAAGCCATCAGGACCAGCCTCACCTGGGTAATCCGTATAATTAACTTGAGCGGTAATTGTCAGAGATAATAAAATAAATAATGTAGATAAAATATGAATTCTCATAATGTGAACTTTAGGTTGGGTTGAGTTAAAGTGGTTTGTGAGTTTAGAATGACAAAAAAATAGATTTTAAATTTTCAATTACTACTTTGCTTTTTTTGCGTGAGATTGGAACCTCTTCATCTCCTTCTAATAATATGCTTGTTTTGGTAATGAATGTAATGTGATCAATATTTACCACATGTGATTTATGGCAATGTATAAACATTGATTCTGGCAACGTTTTAATAAGCACTTTCATAGTACGGCTTACCACTATTCTTTTTTCATCTGTAGTATGAATAATGGTATAATTGCTATCCGCTTCTAATCTTTTGATTTTTTGAATAGGCAATATCATACATCCTTCCGTCAGGCTAATACATAACTTAGATTGCATGTAGTCTCTTGGAATATCTGTTGAAGCCCTCAACGAATGGTCTATCGGTATAACTTTTGCACTGTACTCCGTTGCTGTTGGATAAGGCTGGTTTTGTGAGGGAACAATTAGGTCTTTCATACTTTATTTATTTTCCTGGTTTAAATAGAGACCACATTAAAATGGTTACTTCTAAATATAAAGCTAAGATTGGACAATTGATTTATACCGACAATGGCCTATATGGATCATATTTGATCGCTTCTATGATGTATGGAGTAAGATTTTAAATTCAAATTTAAACTCAATACTTAGAGTGATGAGATAGATTGTGAAACCAACATTTGTGTTTCTTATTTAAAGTTCAGTTTAATTTTACATGGATTTAGATCTTATAAACATGTATATTGATCATACCACTCTATAATTTATTGTATTTTTAGATCGTTGATTTATAAAGTAAAAAAGAGGGAATAGACAAAATATAATGTGCTTACTTTACAGCATATCTTTGATTTGTATGTTACCGCTTTAAATAAGATAGAGAATGAAACACATTGGGAAATTATTAATTTTACTTATACTAATAGTCGTTCTTGCTATTATAATTAAGGTTTCAGGATTTAGTGGATTTGGTAGCTTATTCCAATCGAGTACAAAAATTGAAATCAAAAAAACTGAAATTAATAAGGGACGATTTGTTCAAGGTAATAAGATATCAATTACGGATCAAATTAGAATTAAACAAAAAGGTGAATTTGTAAAGGAATATCCGTGGCAGCCATTTAGAAATATAAGAAGAGAAGTTAATATAGATTTTTTAACTGAGGCTGGGTACTTTGTTGAGGATATAATTAGCTCGGTATCCATAGATTCTATAAGAAAAGGAAAAACGTTTGCACGTTCTTTAATTGTTAAGATGCCGTACCCAGATACTTTGTTTTATCAATTTGGGGGAGATAAAACAATAGATAAATCTGAAATTCATGAAGGATGGATAAACGGTCTGGTACTTGATAAGGAAGCGATCGAGGAATTTAAACTTTTCGTTATTGAAATGAAGCAAAATTCATATGAAAAATTTATTGAAGAACATGCAAATCCAGATTCTAATTTTGCCTTAGCTAAAGCGACTATGAGTGTAATGAAATTTGTAAATAATGGCTATAATATTGGTGATGATATAGGTTTCAGTTCAATTGAAACAACCTATGAAGATACGCAAGGCCTAGGAAGACCCACTATCGTGGTAAAGTGCCTAAATAACGGGAGTTGTAAGCAAGAGGTTCTATTAGGTGACACAAAATTTATTGATTAAAAGGTTGCGTTCTTTTATTTTGTAAAATAAAAAAAATCTTTTTCTAGATCATTCTTTATGTTTTTTACACTCCTCCTCATTACATAAATAGGAATAAAATACATCATAATGCCATGAAGTAAAATGAAAGGAATGAAGAAGAATGGCACATTAGAGTGTTCCGAATCTGAGAATGAAAAAAATCCTGCCATTCCAAAAAAGAAAACGTAGAAAAAAGTTATTGCTACATAGAAGAAAATCATTGACTTCTTAAATCCATTCACCTCTACATCGATAATAAGATTATCTCCGTCTTGCTGCATTTTTCCTTTAGCTATGGCTTTACCCTTATTCGCATCAAAAAATCGTAAGCGCCTTCTAAGTTCAAATTCATTGCCTGAAATGGAACCAATATAATTATGCTTACTTCTGGAAAAAGCTTCAGTAAATGCAAATGTCGTGCTTGTAGAACCTTCATCCATATTACGACGAAGTTTGTTTATAAAATCACTTTTCATAATTGGAACTGTAATTATGATGTTGTCTTTTAACTTTAGTTTGCGTAATAGATTTTCCATGATATTTATTTTAACCCAAGAATTCTACCATCTTATTTACCGCTCTTGTACGATGACTCATTCCTAATTTTATCTCATCTGGTAGCTCTGCAAAAGTCTTATCATATCCCTCGGGAATGAAAATGGGATCATATCCGAATCCATCAACTCCTGACTTTTCTTGTGCGATACTTCCACGTACGATACCTTCAAATAGAACTTCCTGACCATCAATAATCAATGCAATTACCGCTCTAAATTGTGCAGACCGATCTTCTTGTCCTTCAAGATTCTTGATCAATAAATCCATGTTGTCATTTGCGTCTTTCTGTGGTCCAGCGTATCTAGCAGTGATCACTCCAGGATCTCCTCCCAATGCATCCACTTCAAGACCAGTATCTTCAGAGAATACATTACTTTTGGTTCTTTCAACTACATATCGAGCTTTGATGAGTGCATTAGCTTCTAGCGTATCGCCCGTTTCTTCTATATCTTCAGTAATACCCACATCTTTCAAATTCACAAATTCAAATTTAGAGTGATCGATCACTTTTCCGACTTCTTCTTGTTTGTGTACATTAGCTGTGGCGAATATGAGTTGTTTTTTCATTACTTGTAATTCGTGTTTCAATAAATAAGGCGGATTATGGTTTCTTCCCTTCTAATCTGTCAACATAGTCCAACGATCCAAGACGCATCATCACATTTATATTTGATGACTTGGCCAACTTATGTTCAATTTTACAAAAGATCGGTAGTTTCTTCACATCAAAAAT
>Ga0114957_1002024_pt1 | contig 20357 bp, 4 predicted proteins | sample BantaG_FD_87175 | JGI IMG/M metagenome (GOLD analysis project Ga0114957, IMG submission 87175) | Marine algal microbial communities from Bantry Bay, Ireland - BantryBay_4 metaG | ecosystem: Host-associated > Algae > Red algae > Unclassified | place: Bantry Bay, Ireland | collected 2014-11-21 | reverse complement strand
GTTTTTTAGTATCAGTGAAATACCTGTGGTTGCTCAAATAGTAATTCTGTTTATTCTTCAGGATTTTGTTGAGTTTTGGGCGCATTATTTTATGCATAGATTTGACTTTTTGTGGGCAATTCATAAGATTCATCATGCTCCAGAACACATTGGAGCTACTTCTGCTCGTCATTTTCATTGGGGAGAGTATTTTATTTTCAAACCATTGTTGTATATACCTTTTAATATGATTGGTTTTACAGCACCTCAGTATACTTACGTCGTTTTGGTTGTGTTTTTCTTTGAAGCATTTTTTACACATGCCAATGTTCGAACTAATTTTGGCTGGTTTAACTATATCATCAACAACCCTGAAACACATTATTGGCATCACGCTAAAAATGTGCCTCGTAGACACGGTGTAAACTTTGCCTCAGTGCTAAATATCTGGGATGTTTTGATTGGCACGTATTATGTTCCAGATGATAAATCAATTAGACCTGAACTCGGTTTGGATGACAGTCACGAAATGCCTCAAGGGTTTATTGGGCAGTTTTTTTACCCCTTTAAATATTGGTTTCAAAAGAAAAAAGGGACAAATGTGTATGAAAGTTCAATCGCATTTGAAAGTGAATCAAATAAGGTCAAAGTAACGAAAAATAAAAATCGAGCAAATAAAAAAACAGGAAAAGTTAAATGAAATATTTCACAATGTTACCCTCTTTGTTGATTGTGTTAGTGTTTGTTGCTTGTAATTCAGAGACAACTACACAAAAAAATGGTACGGATAATGTAAGTCTTAATTTAAATGAACCTTCAAAGGCAAACACTTCTCAAAATAGTAAATTTGTAAATATTGAAAGCAGAATTGTTGGAAAGTGGCGAGATGAAAACAGTGTAATAGAATACCATCCAAATGGTGGTTTTGAGGGGCGTTGGGATCAAGGATCTAGATCTGGTAGATGGTCTATTGATGGGGGAGATGTCTTAATAATGGAATTTCCATTGGTTACACCAGCACCTAAATATAAGATTTTAGAATTTTCTGATGAGAAATTTGTAATTCAATCCATTCCTGATGGTGAAATTTTTTCGAAGGAGAAAATATAACTCGTATTACTTATATTTTTCAACCAAAGAATTTATCAATTCTGGCGAAGCATTGATTGTAGGAAACTTATAGTCGTATTTCCAAGCTTGAAGGCCACCAACTAAATCATATACTTCTTTATATCCTAATTCTTCTAAGAAAACTTGAGCTTCATCACTTCTTTTGCCTTTTGTGCAATACAAAAAGATAGGAGTGTTTTTATCCAAACTAGCTAATTCTTTTTCAAATCTGTTTATTTTATATATGTTACGTTCAATAAATTTTGCACCTTCTATATAGCCCATTCCCCTTATTTCAGAGGCTAATCGAACATCAATCAATTGCTTTTGTTTGTTTGCTTTGAGTAGTTTGTTAAAATCAGGTGGATTTAATTTTCTTATGACTTGTTGATTCCGATTTTCTTCATAAGATCGATCTTGAGGTATGTTTGTCACTTTACTTTGTTCTACTTCATTGCAAGCTGTAATGGAAAACAAACAGAGTAGAAAAAAGCTTTTTTTTAATTTACGTTTCAACATAATGAAATTTATGTGTTAAATTATGTAGCAAAAAAACGCATTTTATTAAACTCATGCAATACTCTGAAGGATGTTTTTTTTGAAAAATTATGCAGGATGATTGGATAAAGTGCTTTTTAGTTAAATTTGGTTAGCTACCACTAAATTAACGTAATGTTTACATATGATTACTAAGTAAATGGATTTTAATGGTAATTATTAAACTGAATCTCATGTATTAACAGTTGATTATATATTGTTATATTATTAAGAACATAAGATTTGGTATTGAAAAATGCATGACAAAAAAAAATACCTATATTACATCTGTCCTAAGGTATTAGGGTTGATGCAACTAATAAATTATGGTTGCTCGACTGGAATTCTTTCAAGATGATTTTGAATAACTTAGTTTGCTTTTTAAAACAAAGTGCAAAATATATATTAATCAACTTATAAATTATAAGTAATTAATATCTTTTGTTTTATTTTGTCTGATTTATTAGCAAAATTAAAGTAAAAATATTACTTGCTAAAATTCTTGGATTCAAATTAATTCCTTTACTTTGTAGGGTAAAACTGTGCTCTGTAAATACTATTTACGAGCTTTATATGAACTTGGCTAAAGAAAAATAGTGAAATTGATGCAATTTGTTGGATTAATTTGCTATTTTTAGGTGCTATTGTTGTATGTTTGATAGCTGAACTAACTATTAATTATTATGATAAAATTTGTTAAAATCATTTTTTTGAAGATTTTCATGATTTGTAATAATCTGAAATATAGTTATTTATATGAAAAAATGCTTCAAAGATTTACTTGTTTTACCAATACATTTTGGATTTGTAAGAATGTTATCTTTCAGCATTCTTGCCATCCTTTCTGCGCATGCCTTATCGGTGGTGATTTATTCTCACCTCAACCGCAGGCATTTCCATCTTTAATCTTCCGAAGGGAGTTCCGACTGTTTCATAGGTATGAGAAATAGTTAAGAATAAAATGGTTTGCAAAATAAAATGGCAAACTTGTGGGTACCAAAAACTATTTGTGAAATTTAAGAAATTAAAAAGAAAAAAAATTTAACTAAACATTTAATATTTTATCAATTATGAAAGAAATGTTACTGAAAAACAAGGTAGGGCGAATCAGAGGAGTCTGTATCGCCTTCTTGTGTTTATTAACACTGGCTTACACCAGTCAAGAGGTTCAGGCCTGCCATTACTCGAATGCTTTTGCATCACCTCCTGCCGCAACATTTAATTGTGCGACATGTATGATTGATGTTTCCTTTACAACGGAGGTTCAAGGTGGACTTGCCAATACGGAATCTTTGGCTTTGAACTTCAATGGAGGTACAATTACAAATATCGTTGTTACTGAGCCTTCAACTGGAACAACGGGCGATGCCAATGCAGGTACCACATTTGATACTTGTGCTGGTGCTGGTCATGATGTAGGATTTGCTGGAAGTTCAGCAAGTTTTTCTACCAATGCTCCTACAATAAATGACTTATGTACTGGTGGTGGTGCCAATGGTGCTTCAACTGATTTGCAGTTGGTCGTTTCTTTCGACCCAAATCAGGCACTTCCATCAAGTGTTACTACTGTAGGACTTGAAGGTGGTGGATGTGATGAAACGGTAGCATTTACTCTACCAGATTTATCGCTAGACCTTCAATCAGATGTTACTTTTGGTTCGGGAGCAGGTGCTGCAGCAGGTTTTACTCCTGCTCATTGCGGTAACTCAGATGGCTCTCTTCAAGTGGCAGAAGCTAGTGGTAATGGATGTCCTCCAATTATGTACGATATTGGTGGACCCTCTCAAGCTACTCCTTCATTTTGTGGTTTAGCCGCAGGAACTTATACTGTTACTGCAACAGATGATTGTGGTTTTAGTTCTTCAGTTATGATAACGATTCCAGATGATCCAGGAGCTGTTACTAGTACTGTTGGAGTTGAAGCTTGTTCAGGCTCTCCTGCTGATGTTACTGCTACAAGCGTAAGTGATGCTACTGATTCTGCACCAACATCTTCTACCATTTTGTGGTTTTCGGATGCTGCTGCTACAACTCAAATAGGAATGGGTTCTCCTTTTGATGCATCAGGCTTCTGTAATTCAACTATCTATGCTGTAACCGAAGAGGTTTACAATACAGGTTGTGATGGAGCAGATGTTGTATGTCTTTCTGCTGCTGTAGCTACTGATGTAGTTTGTGCGCCAGAATTTACTGTCGAATTGGTAAAAACAAAATGTGATGGTAATCCTGATGGTAATGCTAATCCAACAGATGATGTTGATGAATATACTTATGAAGTAATTGTTTCTTTCTCAGGTGATCCTGGGGCTGCAACAATTGATCTAGGTGGTGTTGGTGCAATAGCAGTTGCTGGTTTTGCCACTACACCTGGTCAGTTGGTATACATTTTTTCTTCTGATCCAGCTAATCCTTTTGCTGACGATACCTCATTACCAGTTCTATTGGTAACAGATGCAGGTACTCTGACAGCTACTGTTTCAGTTGGACCAACTCCTTTGTTGTGTACAGCTGATTTTGAAGTTGCAGCAGAAGTGGATTGTTCTTGCTTCCGTAACTATTGTACAGATGTAACAAATACAGCTGACGCTGGAATAACGACACCAGATGGACCATTGACTCCACCAGTTGGAACAAATCCATTATTAGAAACAATCTATGTATTAACGGATCCAAGTGGTGCGATTTTACAAACAGATGATGTAGATGCTTCTATGGTAGAATTTGATATGAGTACATTGGCACCAACTGCTGCAGGTGGTGTATTGTGTGAGGTGTGGGCAGTCAACTTTGACTCTTCAGACCCTGATGCAGCTGCTTACGTAGCGGGTGCATTGGACATCACAGCATTGTGTTATCCACCAGATCCGTGTCTTTGTATTGATGTGTCTTGTTCAGCATGTTATATAAATAAATTAGAAGCAGCCTTGCCACCAATAACGACAGCAGCGTGTGTTTGTCAAGGTGATCCATCAGGCGTATTCTCTTTATTAGCAGATTGCGATACAGATAATGGTGCAGGCTCAACGATAACTTGGTATTTAGATGATATGATGACAGTTGTAGCGACAGGTCCTTCTTTTGATCCAGTAGCTTCCAATGACGTTAGTACAGCGAATCCAGGTATAACAACCTTCTTTGCACAATGTACTAATGCAGATGGATGTAGTTCTCCATTTAGCGCACCAGTTAACTTCGAGGTGAAAGCGACTCCCGAGGCGCCAGACCCAATCGATGTTTGTATCTGTGCGGATGATGTAGACGGAGATACCCCAATCTTAGTAAACTTTGGCGTAGTAGCTGGGGGAGCGACTTTCAATGTCTATGCCGACGCTGCAGGAGGTGCTCCATTGGCATCAGGTTTATCTGCTCCAGTTGATGTAACAGCCTTTGTAAATACAACAATGGTAGGTATCCAACAATTATTCATAACAGAATTTGTAACGACAGCAACTCCACAGGGCGATTTGACTTGTGAGTCAGATTTAGCGTTGTTTGAATTGGAAGTAATTATGAATCCAGATCCAACGGTAGATCCAGGACCATTCTATTTCTGTAACAATGACGATGGCACGAATTTAAATGATTTGGCAATGCCAGCGACAGCAGGCGGAGAATGGATTGTTTATGATTCAGCAACAATGGGACCATCAGGATCAGCAGTTCCACCAGGCATAGTTCCAGCGGATTTTGCACCAGGAACTTATGAATATATTTATGTGGTAACAGCAATGGGTCAAGGCGGTTCTTGTCCAGATTGTTCAGCACAATCCGAGCCAGTAACGATAGTTATTTGTGAGGTAGGTGACCCAACGTGGACATCACCAGGTTCTTATTGTTCATTTGAATCAGCAGATGGCATCGCATTAGATCCATTCGTATCAGGAGGTGTAACGGCAGCAAATAGTTGGAGTTTAAACCCAATGAGTCCAACGACAGGTGGTGCAATGGTAACTGATAACGGAGATGGCACAGGTTCCTTTGCCATATCAGACGCATCAGCGATTACTGAGTGTGTATTATATACGATCACTCATACAGTAACGATAGCGTGTCCAGGTTCAGGCTTTGACTGTGTAGAAAGCGAAGATCAAATCTTAGAAGTATGTCCAGAATTCGATCCAACATTTATCACTGAGTGTGTATGTTGTGACGAAGATGGTTACTGGTTACCAGGAGGAACGACTTTGACAAATCCAGGCGGACTTCAAGATTTACCAGGAATAACGACAGTAGATCCAAGTGGGTCTTGGTCAGGAACAGGCGTTTTCTATTTAGACAATGATCCAGATGGAGATGGAGATCCATTCACCATGCCTGATGGATACTGGTACTTTGATCCACGTGTAGATGATCCAGTGGGCACCTTGACACCATTAGTGGCAGGGGCAACAGGACAGTTCATTACTTCAGAAGGAGAGTGGACGATTCAATTTGAGGTTGGAGACCAACCTTGTGAAAACGAATATGTATTGGACTTTGATGTATCATGTCCAGTAGACGTAACTTTAAACGACGACCAAATCTGCTTATGTGGATGTGGCGAATATGATTTAACGCAATTATTCAACCCAACAACGACTCAAGGTGGATTGTGGTGCTTGGATCCAGGCGTAAATCCAAATATTGATCCTGCTGTAGGTGGTATTGATGTAGCGGGAGATATATTATCTTACGATCCTACTCAAATAACAGAAGCAACAACTGTTTTTGTAAAATATTCAGTAGGAAACGCTTGTGCAGGTGGTAACTGTGTAGGAGTTGGAACAACTTCTATTACATTGGTACCAAAACCAGCTCCAGATTTCGACTTACCAGATGCGGTATGTACTTTAGAAGCATTAGTGCTTCAAAATTATGTAGTACAACCATCTAATGGCACTTTCGCAGCAGCTCCAGAATCATTCAGTCTTGGTACAGTAACAGCAGCAACAGGAATGGCATCAGATGTAACTATAGTTGATGGTGTATTGTTAATGGCTAATGGCTTTACAGGAGACATTGAAGTCTGTTATGATGAGGTATCAACTGACCCAGTCAGTGGTTTAGATTGCTCAGTGAGCGATTGCGAAGTTATTACAGTAGGTGATATTAGTGCAAATGTAACAGAATGTGATACAGCTTGTGTGAGTTCAAGTTCTTGTTTTGATTTAGAACAATTATTTACAGATACAACAACTCAAGGTGGTATTTTCTTCCCACTTGATCCAACTCAGGGAGGCGAGCTTAATGGAACCAACTTATGTTATGATCCAGCTGAAATAACAGATGTAACAACAATTGAAGTTGTTTATTCAGTAGCTGCTGATCCAACACAAGTAGGAACAACTTGTATCCGTTTAGATACTGCTAAAGTAACAATCGTCCCTCAACCAGAGGTTGATATGGACTTAGGCGATTCCTGTGGTGGTGAAACAATCAGTTTATATGATTACATCGTTTCTCCTTCAACTAATGATACAGGTGATGACGGATCTACTGCTTACGTTTCAACATTCACAGTGACAGATGTAGCAGGAGCAGATTTATCAGGAACAATCTTGATAGACAATGCAACAGGTATTGTAGACTTTGGAGGTTATACTGGTTTAGCAGAAATTTGCTACACAGAAACAGTATCTATTCTTGATGATGTTGATGATACTATTGAGTTATTTGCATGTTCTGATACAGATTGTGAAGTAATAAGAATTTATGATGTTAACCCATCATTATTGGATGTAGATACAGTATGTGTAAGCTCTAGTCAATGTATTGATTTAGAAAGCTTCTACACACCAACTACAACTACAGGTGGTACATTTAGTGAAAATGCAGGAAGTCCGCTTCCAGAAGGTTTCAATATTCAAGGAACAAACCTTTGTTATGATCCAAGTGAATTTGAAAACCCTACAACTGTATGTTTCGATTACACAATTGATTTGTCACCAGAAAATGAAGGTTCTACTTGTTCAGTAACAACAACAGCTTGTGTAACGATTACATTTGGTGTTCAAGCATTCTTGGACTTACCAGAAAAATGGTGTTCAGATGATACTTTATGCTTATTAGCTAACTATTTATCATTGAAAGATGCTAATGGTGATGTTATTCCAACGGACGGAGCTTTAGGCGATTTCCAAGTAGTAGCAACTAATACTAATGATGGTACAGGCTTTACAGGTAATATACCTTACGATGAGGCAGATTTATATGGTGGTGTTGCTACCAATGATAATGCTGCTGATGCAAGTACCTTATTTGATGATTGTTATATACCAAGCCTTAAGTTTGAAGGATTTGTAACAATCCGAGTAACGGTAATGGATCCATTAGGACAATGTATGGTAATGGCAGAAGACAATATAGAAATATGCCGTGGTGGAACAGCTGACTTTAAAACTCCAGCTCCAGTTTGTGAAGGAGATGGCGTAATCAACTTAACAGATTTAACTACAGATGTAGCTCCTTATCCTTATAATGGAGATGGAACCCCTTGTGGTGAATTTATAGTATTTGATGAAGATGGCAACAGTGTACCATTGGCAACAGTTTGTACACCACCAGTTGACCCAGGTATGCCAGAAGTATGTACTTACGAATGGGATCCAGCAGGTTATGGCGGTCAAACAATGACAATCCGTTACATAGTAGGATCAGGCGTATGTGCTGACTCTATAGATATGTTAGTACCAGTTTGTAGCGAAGTAACAGCAGAGTTTGAATTAGATACTTTAGGCTTATGTGAAGGTGGTAACAAGCCAGAATGTTTCAATATGGGATTAAACAATACGCCAGCTTATGATACAACACTTGTTTTAGTAGATCATTACTTGATCCACATTGACACAGTTTATCAATTTGGTGATACTGCTTTGATTCACGTAATTGACACCATTCAAGTAGAAGAAGAAGTAGTATGTCAGAAAGGACATTATGAATTGGGACCAGGTCTTGTATGGGCAGATAGTCCAGAAGATATGTGTATAGAGTTAGACGGTTCAGATGTAACAGAAGGATTTACAAGCTATGTAGTTTATGTAGTAGGTAAAAACTTAGATTACGACTGTGACGGCGCACCAGATGCAGGCTTTGATTGTTCAACACCAGAGGAAACAACTTGTTTCGATAAGGATACCTTGTTTATAACAATCGAACCAGCGAAATTTGATCCATTCTTTGCTTTACCAGACACAATTTGTTCAGATGCAGCGGATGCAAATCCATTTGCTATAGCAGTAAGTGCAGTAGATACAATCGTATTTGGTGAGATAGATGCAGATAATTTCCCAGAAATTAAAGATTCTGTAGCGATGGATGATATCATAGTGAACTTTGGCGATGAAGGAGATGAGTTAAATATGCAAGCAACTGTTCCAGATGAATTGGTTGATGTATTGACTATAGATGATTCTTACTTCTGTGGACCAAAAGGAAAAGTAATTGATATGTATGTAACAATCAATTACCATGAGAATGATCCATTGGCACAGGGAGACCACAGTGGTTTCAATGTTGTTGGTCCAGGAGGAGCGATCCTAGTGAATGCATTAGACAACGAATTGCCTTGTGATCCAAATCCCAATGATCCAATAGTATCAGGTGATTCAAATGATGATGCCTTTACTTGTTTGATTCCATTTGCAGACATTTTAGCTGCTTATGATGATTTGACAGTTACAGCAAACGATGGACAAGCAGTATTAGATTCAATAATGGGTGAATGTGTAGATAAAGTATTTACATACTCATTAATTACTAATGCAGCAGGTATGGGAATTGACTTAGGAGTTTATGTAGAGTATGTAGTTATACCAAACTGCTTTAACGCAACAGCTTACTGTCATGACGCAACAGATTCATTGATCTTAACAGAAGGAATCTTTACTTATGATACATTTAACAACCAAGTATTATTGGAATCATCTGACTTGATCGCATTAGCAAATGCAGAATGTCCAGGTTGTCCAGTTAATTTGGTTATAGAAAATACATCATTAGCTTGCTTCAGTTGTGAACCAACTTTCTGCGATACAATGACTATTATGCCAGCATTATCAGCAGAATTAGTTTGTAACTATGAAGGGGAAGGTTGTGCAACAGGTATATTAGATTTACAAGACTTATTTGTTTCTGCTTCAGGCGGAGGTGTTTGGTCTGCGGAATTAGGAGATGGTACGCCAGTAGATGCTGAAGGTGGATTTATTGACGGTTCAAGTTTAGACTTTAATGGTAAAACTTGTATTGATGTTCAAGTATTCTATTCAGTAACTGAAAACTTATGTAATGGAGAATTCATTTCTTCACCATGTGAGCCAGCATCTGATTCAACTTTTGTAACATTCTACAACCCAACAGACAGCTTATTTACATCAAATGCAAGTCCATTCAAATGTATTGGAACAGATACTTTATGTATCTATCCAGATGCATGCTTAACTGATATAGCTTACATAGCAATCAGAAACAGCGAAGACTTAGTATTATGGGATGGTACAGCTTTCCACCCAGATGCAGAGGTAGTATTAGATACAACTTACAACATCAGCAATGAAGGTGATACTTGCGAGACAATTATTAATGTAGTCTCTGTATGCTTAGCATTGACAGATGTAGATTCAGATGATATAGCAGAAGATGTATTGAATGGCTTATGGCACATCGTAATGGAAGCAAGCTTCGGACCTTGTGGTCCTCAGCAGTTCAGTCAAGACGTATTCTTCGTAGAAGAAATTGCGACAGCGATGATAGACACGACAATTTGTGGAAGTTTGGATGATTACAACTTAGGCGGTATGGTATTACTAACCGGTGATGGTGGTATGACATTCACACCTCAAGGTGGCTTCTTCACATTGGAGAATACAGCAACAGGAACAGTAACAGGAGTAAATGGTACAGAAATCTCACCAGAGAATATGGATCCAGGAGCTTACATCGTTACTTATTCAGCAGGATCAGGTGGCAATTGTTATGTTTCAGATCAAGCGATCTTGACGATCATTGATGCACCTAATGCAGACTTTACACATAACGCTTCACCAGCAATTTGTGTAGGACAAGATTTAGTAATCGTTCAAGGCGAAGGTGACTTAACAGTTACAACAGACCTTACAATCACTAATGGCGCAACAATAGATATATTAGCAGATCCAACGACTGTAGTTGACGCAGCAACAAGCACTGTAACTTATAACATAGGAGATATAGCTCCAGGTTTATATACGGTCTGTCACACTGTCTCGGTAGAGGTCAATGGCATCACTTGTGATGACACTTACTGTGTAGACATCTTGGTATCAGAAGAAGCAATAGCGATCTTCAGCCCAGATTCATTGAAAGTATGTGAATCAATCTCAGGTGGAGTTGATATGACTCAATTCTTAGAGATTACATCTACTGACAATGCAGATAGCGGATTTGTATTAGTTGATGAAGCTGGCGTGCCAACTCCAGATGCTAACATATTAACAGGTAATACATTCAATCCATTCGGATTGGCAACAGGTTACTATTATGTACAATATTCAACAGGTGTAGACGGAACAGCTTCTGAATGTGTAGCGGATGATGTATTAACTATCTGGGTAGTACCAGCAGCAACAGGCGAGTTCGCTTATGATGATGCTTACTGTTTACCAAATAGCATGATTGCACCAGTACCAGCAACAGATCCCCCTTGTAATGACGAAGGATTCTTCGTAATCACAGACGGATCAGGAGCAGAAGTAGCAAGCTTTGATGCAGGTGGAGATTACACTCCAGTTACAGCTGGTTTGTATGAGATATGTTATACAACAGGTCAATCAGATGACATCGGTGACATTCTTTGCCCAATCACAAATTGTGAGACGGTTGAAGTTTGTGAAGAAATTGATGTAGATGTAGAAGAAGAACCAGACTTCTGTGAAGGATATGGTTTAGATATTAACCTATGGGATTACTTAACAGGTGATGAAAATGGTTTGTCAGGTACTTGGACATTGATAACAACTGATTTAGGAGTAGTAGTCTTAGATAGTACAACGATCAATGTTGGTGATGTTGCAGCAGGTAGCCAAATCATTTACAACTACTTTGTAGAAGGATGCAACCCAGCTTGTGATATTGACATAACATTCACGATAGATATAGAAGAATCTAAATGGGATCCAGGCTTTGACTTAGTATGCAGTGGCTGTGACGGAACGGAAGCTCCAACAGTAGCTGAGACTAACGAAGTAGGAGATGTGTTCTTGTGTTCTGATTTGAACGCTTATGATTTAGACTTCCACTTCGGTGATCCAATTGACACAATCGTGTTCAGTGGATATGGCATTGATGTGATAGAGACAACAGAAGGTTCAAACTTCCAACCAGCGAATCCAAACATAGGAGATGGTTCAGTATGCTTGATAGCACCAGAAGATTATTTCTGTGGTAGAAGAAATCAATTGTTGAACTTAGAGTTTACTTACAATTATGTAGGTTTACCAGATCCATTTGATCCATCAATCATCACAAATGGTGATTATGATAGTTTATATATTTCAGGTCCAGGTGGCGAGCAGTTCTGCGTAGTAAGCGGACCAGATGCACCATCAGATCCAACATATGTACCAGGTCAACCAGGTATCCCTGTAATAACATCAGGTAACCCAGGTAACCCAGATGATGAAACATTCCCAGACATAACAATCCCTTACGAGGTAGTATTGTTGATGTATGACGATATGGTAGGAGATGGACAAGCTTACTTAGATAGCTTATTCTCTTCTTGTGAAGCATTGGTATTCAACTATTACTTAGTAACAAGAGCAGCACCTGTATCAATCGAATTGACAGTAGTAGCAGATGTAGAAGTAACTAAGAATTCAGCAGCAGCATATGATGCAGCAGGAAATGCATTGCCAGCAGGTCACTTTGTAATTGATGAGTCAGGAAATGCAACATTTGCCGCTCAGGTTCTTAATGAAGATTGTAGTGTAAGTGATGCAGCCAATCTTCCTCAACCAATCACGATAGTTGATACGACATTTGAATGTTCAGCTTGTGCAGATCCATTTGGATTGATTCACAACCAAGACATTTATGTATCACCAGCAGTTAATGCTGATATTAATGATTTAGCAGACTTCTGTGCAGAACCAACGTTCACGCACGCTAACCTTACTGAATTATTTACTGCACCAGCAGTAGATGAAGATGGAAACTGTATAATCAGCGGAAGCTGTACAGGTGGTGGCACTTCAGAAGGAGGAACTTGGACAACAGATAGAGGAATCGTAGAAATTGATCCTAATGGAAATGCATTACTAGATGTTAGTTCTGTATTACCAACAGATGCTGAGTTAGAGCAATGCTTCTTGGATGTACAAGTTACTTATACTGCTGAAGGTGCTACTAGCATTGTAGATGCAGATGGTAATGAAGTATTAATTCCAGGAACAACTGGTTGTGGCGATTGCGAAAGTGCAAGCGACAACGGAGTTATCAGAGTTTACATACCACCAACAGAGATCTTTACATCAAATGCAAGTCCTTACTTGTGTGTAGGAGATGACTTGACGATAGATATATCTGATAAATTGGAAACTGTAACAAGTGTAACAGTTGTCAACGGAAGTGCTGTGGAAGTATTCGCAGATGCAAACGGAGACTACAACTACACTATACCTGCAGATCACAATGGTGCGCCATTTGAAGGATTGTACACAATCGTTGTAACAGGAACATTTGGACCTTGCAGCGTGACAGAAGAAGAAAACATCTTCATCGTAGGTACACCAGATGCGACAATCAATGACTTGACTGCTTGCGAAGGCAATATCAACTTAACAGGAATGGTTCCAGCTGGATCTACTCCAATGGGAAGTTGGTCAGTGAATGGCAGTGCAATTTCAGGTGATGAATCAGAATTTGCAGCAGGTGATTATACAATCACTTACTCTGTAGGAACATTAGGTTGTTCTGCTGAAGGTACTGCTACCTTAACAGTAGTTCCAGGACCAGATGCTTCATTCACAACAAATGGTCAACCATTTATTTGTGTTGGAACAGATCTTTCTGTAACTCCAATCGGAACAGGTACTACAACAGGTTTGACTGTTTCAGCTGGTGGTACAGTAATCAATGATTTATTAGACACTGGTGATTACTCAACTGACGGAATGCAAGGATTGTACACAATCACGCACACTGTAGAAAATACTGAAAACGGTATTACTTGTACAGATGAAGCGAGCATTGATGTATTCATCATTGTAGATCCAGATGCAACATTAGTAGATACAGAATCTTGTGAAGGAGTAGTTAACTTAACAACTATGCTAGATGCAGATGCTACACCAGGTGGAAGCTTCAATATCGTAGGCTTGGATCCATTCGGTGGAAACGAGGTAGATTTAGCAGCAGGTTCTTATACAGTAACTTATACAGTAGGTGCAGCAGGTTGTGAAGCAACAGCTTCAGCAACATTAACAGTATTACCATACAACGATCCAACAGCAACTGTTCAAGAAACAGTTTGTGCAGGTGGAGAGATCAGTATCGTACCAAACGGTTCATTAGGCACAGTAGGTGGAACAATTGCTCCATTCTTGACTGGCGATCCAATCAATGGATTTGCAGTAAATGCAAATACACCAGAAGGTTTGTATAGCTTCATCCATACAACAAGTGATCCTTGTGGTGGAAGTGCAACTTACTACTTATTTGTTTACGGCGCACCAACAGCAGCTTGGGCAAGTATCTTGAACGATCCTTGGGCATCTGATGAATTGTGTATCGAAGATGCAGGCGTAGACTTAACTCAGTACTTAGAGAGCGAATCTACATCAGGTGGAGACTTCACAGGAACAGGAGTTAATGGCAATACATTCTATCCAAATCAGGCAGGAGCAGGAACGCATACAGTAACTTACTCTGTAGCCACTCCAGCAGGATGTGCAATAACTGAATCAACAGTAATAACAGTACTAGATGTACCGAATCCAGGATTCGATGTACCATCACAAGCTGTATGTTTAGATTGCTACCCAGAAAGTGGATGGAACTTAAACCCAGTGACAGATTACCGTCAAGAATGGTCAGTAGAAGGTCCAGCAGGATGGTCAATCAGTGCATCGAATGTATTCAGTGCAACTGAGGCAGGAACTTACACGATTACTCATACTGTATCAGTAGGATTCAGTTGTGTAGAAACCTCAGTTCAAACAATCGAAGTGGCACCAGAAGTTGAAGCAATGACCGATCCCAACACATTATCATACTGTGTAGCCGATCCAACCGTGTTTGACTTAGGTACTACATTGACAGCAGGTTCTACCTTAGGTGGAATGTGGTTTGATGCAGATGGAAATGCAGTAGATGCGAATGTTAATATAGCAGACTTAGCAACAGGAGCTTATGTTTATACTTATGAAGTAGGAGGAGAAACATCTAGTTGTGATGGAACGGCTACATCATTTGTCAACCAAAGTAATTGTTACCAATCAGCGAATGTAACGATCATAATCAATGAAGTAATTGATGCGAGCTTCGAGATAGTAGACTTTACATCTCCGGTTTGTGGATCAGACACAGAAACATTCGACATCGTCCCAAGCAATGGACCGTTTGCGGTATCAGCTTGTGATTCGGATACTTCAATGATCGTTAGTACTGCTCCAACAGCGGAGGTTGTAATGACGAACTTGACAGCGAATGCATCGTTTAACTTGACAAACTTGTCAGTATTGAATGCTGTAACAATCTCATTGACTTATGCACCAGATCCAAATCCAAATGTATTACAGAATCCAGCAGCTCACCAAGGTTATAGCCTTGTAGGACCTGACGGCACAGTAATCTTAGTAGTAACACCGCCATCTCCATTTGAGCCAGCAGGTTACTTCGGAGGTGATGGCAACCCAACTCCATCTGTAACCTTAGATTACGAAGACTTGGTAGCAGCATACGGTGGAGAAGAAGAATTACAATCAGCGTTTGCTTGTACATCAGGAGAGTTCCAATTCAACTTGAATTCAAACTCAGCTCAGTACTACATCGCATTAGATGTTTGTATTGATTACTTAGAAGTACCAGGTTCCTTCACTGTAAATGGTGAGACTAACTCAGGCTTTGTAAGCTTGGATGTAGAAAATGCAGAATTTGTATTGAATACATACACAGAGGTAGATACGACATTTGAAATTTGCTACACAACTGAGCAATGTGACTTTAATAACGGTGGTTGTTCTGCAACAAGCTGTCAAGAAGTTACGATCTATGCACCAGTTAGTGCAGATATCTTAGATGCAGTAGATCCAATTTGTGAAGGTCTAAGCGTATTCTTCTTAGAATCATTATTGACACCAAGCACTACAATAGGTGGAAGTTGGTCATTAGATGCAGCATCAGAAGCAGCAGGGGCAGGAATCTACAATGAATCATTGTTGAGCTTGAACTTCATCGACTTCGGTGGTGCGGACTTTGTAGATGTAACAGTAACTTATACAGTAACTGGCACGCCTCCTTGTCCAGATGATTCAGATTCAGTAACAATCAGAGTATACAATGGTGTTGAAGCTGGCTTCTTCACGAATGCTAGTCCATCTATCTGTTCAGGTGATACCCTTATAGTAACAACTTTCCCATCTAATGGTGGAACGAGCGTGTTAACTGTTACTAATAATGGAACAATAGATCTCTTAGCAGATGCTGGTATAACAGTTAATGATGATGGTACAACTACATATACTTATGACATACCAGCCGACTTTGCAGGCTTATACTACATCACTCATACGGTAACAAACGGAGCTTGTGAGGATACAGAAGTAACTCCAATCTACGTAGTAGGTGAGGCAGTAGTAGAATTAGCAGCAGACATCGAGTTGTGTGAAAATGAGATAGCAGAATTGAACTTGTTGACCTTCTTAAGTGATGAGACAACAGGTGGTGGTACATTCTTCGTAAACGGAGTTCCTCAACCAGGATCATTCGTACCAGTAGTAGGTACTAATACAGTAGTTTACCAAGTAGGTCAATTCGGAGGAGCTTGTGAAGCTTCAGATGAAATGATTGTAACAGTGAACCCAAGCCCAGACTTGAGCTTTATTCTAACGGACATTTGTGCAGGATCTGCAGCAATTGACTTGACAGGAATGACTTTCACAGTTGACGGAGTTGAAGCAGATTCATTTGATCCTTCAACAGAAGGAACCTTTGTAATCACAGCAACGAATATGGCAGGTTGTTCAACGACAACAAGTGTAAATGTATATGGTACACCAGAATTGAACCTTCCAGCTGATTTAGCGATTTGCGAAGGTGAAATCTTGAACTTAGACGAATTGATCGCATCTTCTGGCTCAACAGCTGGTGGAACTTGGTCAGGCTTCCAAGTAGAGTTTGGTGACTATAACAGTACTGGCACATCAGCTTATTACTTTGATGGCAACGATTTAGGTGGCTTTACCAACTTGTTAACTTACACAGTAGGAACAGGTGATTGCGAAGCATCAACTAACATCGGAGTATTGATCCACAACCCAGTGAATGCGAACTTCTTCGTTCCAACTTCATTGTGTAGTGATGATGAGCCATATACATTAGTAGGCACAGGCGTATTTACTGATGAAGCAGGCAATGTAATTACTGAATTTGATCCAAGTCAAGGAGCAGGCACTTACCAAGTTACTCATACAGTAACAGATGGTGGATGCAGTGCATCAGCGACCTTGTTCATCGAAGTATTCAACGGAACTGCAGATGCAGGCTGGTGTGTAATAGATAGTGGAGATGAAACAGTTTGCAACGACCTTTATACATTCTGTGATGCAGATGCTAATGGAGAAATCACATTGGTACCAAACAATGCAGGTGGTGTATGGACTTGTGCAAATGGTGCATTTGGCAACTTAGACCCAGCAACGGGTAGTGTAACTTTACAATATGAAATGGGAGATGCATTAAGCGCAAGCTTCGCAGTAACTTATGAGATTCCAGGATCTTGTGGAAGCACAGGAACGAAAGTGATCAATGTATTTGCAGGATCAGAAGCACCAGAAGCATCTGATGATGTAATTTACGGATGCTTAGATGCAGAAGGCGAAGCAGTAACAATCAGTGCGAGAACAGGCTATGATATCATCATAGTATGGGCAAATGCTGATAAGACAGAGAAGGTAGCAGAAGGAGAAGCAGGTGAGGATTATGTATTCTCTCCAGGTATCTTATCAGAAGAAGAGACCTCTTACTACTTCAGTTCAAGAAACAGCTTAACAGGCTGTGGTGGTGATGTAATCACTGTAACTTGGATAGCAGAAGAAGCGCCATTGGATCTATCAGATATTGATATGGCACAATGTGGAGATAACTCATTCGGTTTCACATTAGAATGTGTAGACGGAGCGACTTATACCTTGATAGCACCAAATGGAGATGTAACAACAAGTACAGATTGTTCCTTCTTAGTAGAAGTGGATAAGAAATCAGATGCAGTGATCTACCAAGCATACTACACAACAGCCAATGGAGGTTGTGAGAGCAATGTAGCAACGATTACATTGATATCTTACGATGCAGTATTTGTAACTTACACAGTGTTACCAAACCAAACTGATGATACATATGACATAGTCTTTGTAATCGACGGTGGTTGCGGAGAGTCAATGTTCAATGGAGAAGAAGTAGATGGCTTTAGTTATACAGTAACTGACATTCCAATGGGTGAAGACTTTGCATACGAAGTAACATCAGATTGTGGCGCAGGTTGTATGGCATCTGGAACGGTATTAGGACCAGAAGCATCAGGAGCAGTTAATGACTCTCTTACAACATCAGTGAACTCAGAGATAATTTGTATCAATGTAATGAGCAATGATCCAGGTGCAGTATCAGTAGTAAGCTTTGATGCCTTCAGTGAATTAGGCGGCGAGGTTGTATTATCAGCTGAAGAAGGTTGTGTATTCAACTACTTCCCACCTAATGATGCTTGTAATGTAACAGATAGCTTTACTTACACAGTAGTTGATGGAGACGGAAATGAGTCAACAGCTACGGTATACATCGACATCGTTTGTGCACCAATAGAGTTTGAAGCTTATCCAGAATTGGTTTGTAACAAAGAAGAAGGAACTTGGGAATATGTAGTCCCTTACATTAATGCTGAAGCAGATTACACATTCAATGAATGTGGCGGAGCAAGTCAGTTATTGGAAGGTGTTCCAGTAATCACGATTTCAGGTATTGAAGGTGGTTCTGTTTGTTTGGAAATCTATGATGGAGATGGCAACTTGATTTATGACTTCGCAGTCGAAGTAGTAAGTTGTGTTAAAACAGCGATCGAGTTGATTAGTTTTGATGGAGAAGTTCAGGAGTCTGGTAACAGATTGTTCTGGTCAACGGCATCAGAGATCGACAACGATTACTTCACATTGGAAAGAAGCTTTGACGGAGTCAACTTCTCAGAAATTGCTACACAAGATGGCAAAGAGAGAAGTAACGTGAGAGTAGATTATACAGAAATGGACTACACAGCACCAGCTGGCATTAGCTACTACCGTTTATTGGTAACAGATTTAGATGGTTTAACAGAAGTTGCATCAAGAGTGATCGCTCTAGAGAGAACGACTGGCGAATTCTTAGTGAATGAAGCACCAGTACCATCATCAGAGTTAATCAATGTTACTTTTGATATTGAGAATACGAACTTTGCAACAGTAAGAATCATTGATGTCGCAGGAAAGTTAATTGAAGAAAGAACAGTGGAAACTGAGACAGGCTTGAATAACTTAACATTAGACATTAGAGCTTACGCAGCAGGAACGTACTTCTTAACTGTAACGAGAGCAGATGAAACTGCTACTACTAGATTCATCAAAGAATAGTAGTAATGAAATGAAATAGGACTTGTTTAACAACAGGTTTTAAGATACAAGGTCCCTTGGCGAAAGCTGAGGGGCCTTTTTTTTTGTGAATGCTTCAATGCTTCAATGTTGAGTCCACTCCAGAAAGATAAAAAATCAAAAATGTTTTTTTTAGCGATCTTTGCACTTTTCTCAATTCCCTGATGCTCAGGCATCAACGAATCTCGAAAAATGCAAACCTCATCTAAAAAATTCCATTTTGTGAAAATCATCTCTTTTTGGAGTAGACTCAATGTTACAATGCTTCAATGTTTGAATGTTCTGTTCTTTTTTATTGAAGCATTGGAGCATTATAGCATTGAAGCATTCTTCAAAAGGGGGGAGCGCGGAGGAGGAACTTGGCGACGGAGGTGCGAGATATACGAAACTACGCCCGATGCAAGTGGAAATGTATGGAATGAATTACCAACAAAATTCGCCACAAAGCCCTACGTAGAGACATTGCATGCAACGTCTGCCCAACCGACCAAACCAATTCCATACATTGCAGCGGGCAGCGGGGAGACTACTGAATCAAAAAGATACTCGCCGTCCCATCAATCAAGTTGAAGGCAGGCTAAAAAATTTAATAAGGCTTATAGGTGAGCATTTATAATTTGATCTTAGCGGTCAATAGGCTATTTTTGACGTATTAAACAATTGCGCTTTTGATGGGTCTTAGATTTTACTTGCTGCTTATTGTGGTTGAAAGTTGAAGTTTGAAAGTTAAAAATGTTCAAGCATTGCGCCAAAAGCACCAGAAATCTGGTTGCGCCCGAAAAAGGTTGACAGGTGTAGAGTTGTCAGAAATCTCGGGTTAAGTTAAAAAAAATTACTTAGAAATCTCCTTAATGAGGAGTTTTGTTCTTTGACACTGCTGTAAAG
>Ga0114957_1002022_pt1 | contig 20372 bp, 17 predicted proteins | sample BantaG_FD_87175 | JGI IMG/M metagenome (GOLD analysis project Ga0114957, IMG submission 87175) | Marine algal microbial communities from Bantry Bay, Ireland - BantryBay_4 metaG | ecosystem: Host-associated > Algae > Red algae > Unclassified | place: Bantry Bay, Ireland | collected 2014-11-21 | reverse complement strand
ATGCAGGGAGGGTTTTTAGGTCGAAAGGGGGATGGAGATCCCGGGTTAATAACTATTTGGAGAGGATGGATTAGACTAGAAGGGGCTGCCGAAATGTATGCTTTGCTTAAAAACTAAAAACCCTCATCAAAAGATGTGGGTAATAGTAAGGCCTAATAGGTGCTTTTTTTATTTTAAACTACAATAAATAACTGGGAACTAAAATTTATAGCTGCCAGCTACTTGCATATGAGCTGTCGAGTTTAATGGTGCAATATGATTACTTTCACTAATACTAGTAGGGCTACAAGCTTCTTGTTTTTCTATTTCTTGGCTCAAATTAATATCGAGTTTAAATATATCTTTAAGCTCTGTTTGGGCCGACTGGATAAATAAATCAATAAGTTGGACTTTATCTTGGTGTGATACTTTGTATTCACTCAACATGGTTTTTAAAATCTTTAGAGAAGGTAGGCACTGCCCACGCTCAATATTAGAGATATACTGTGGAGAGTTAACTTGGCAGAGCTTAGATATCTTTGCCTGGCTTAAACCTGACTTTTGCCTTAGCTGGCTTAATATTTGTCCCAAATTCTTAGGATCTAATCTGAACTTCATGGTTGCTCCTTGATTTGTTAAATTAAATAGACGAATAAGTCCTTTAATATACAGACTGTGTTGGGAGCTAAAGAGTCACAATTTAGTAAATAAATATGTATAATATTCTATATTGATTAAATACCTAATGATTTTAGGTTCTTAAGTTGCCTTATTCTTCATCAATCCCAATGATTTTTTTCATGGTTTCAATATCTTTCGCTGGATCTTCACCTTTTACTAAGCCTTCGCTGGCAAGGCCTAGAAGCTTATTAGCTTCACTTTCAAGGGTGCTATTGTCGGTAGAGTACTTGAGGAAAACCTCTTTATTTTCAACGTCATATTTGTGCCACTCATGTGGGAATTCAGTATTTTCGTTCTCTAGAAACTCAGCTAGCATAGAGCCGGCACAGTCTACAGCTACATGGACAAGAGCCATCACATTGTCTTTAGATTTATCATACGCCATTGAGGCTTCAAAATTATGTTGTTTTATTCTTTCAGGGGCATTTAAGCCTACGCGCAAAACAATTTCATTTGTGTAGATGCGGCCTTCAGTGAGGACTGTTGATGTGCCCAGTTTTTTGGAAAAATTCTCATTAAAGATGTCTTTGATTTGAACTAAAAGCTCATCGGGCAATGAGGACCATTTTTTTGATGTTTCTAACCTTGGTTTCATAACTATATGGATATAGCACAAAATTACTGGAGATTAACAGACTAATGCAGCGCAAAAATCAGTTATTAGTTGAGGAGGGGGTGGGTACAGTCTACTAGTGTATAAACATCGAATGGGAACTGTTAATGAAAGAAAATGAAACTATGAGTAAGATGGATAAATCTGTTTATGTATCTACTTATGGCTGTCAGATGAATACGAATGATAGCGAAAGAATGTACTCATTACTTGAAATGGCTAACTATACACCGGTGTCCTCACCTGACCAGGCGTCACTCATAATTATTAACTCATGTAGTGTTAGAGAAAAGCCGGTGCATAAAGTGCATTCTGAAGTGGGCCGCTATAGAAAATTAAAAGAAAAGAACCCAAATTTAAAAATTGGTGTGGCTGGTTGTGTGGCTCAGCAAGAAAAAAAGAAATTATTTAAAGACGTACCAAATTTAGACTTTGTTTTTGGTCCAGATAATATTGATGAGCTACCTTCCTTAGTTACAAAGCTGGAGCAAGGTGAGAGCAAAGTGGTCTCTGCAAGGTTTGACCACCAAAGCCCTTACCAAATTGAAACTTTAGTGCGCAACCCAGGAGTGGCATCGTTTATTAATATCACAAAAGGCTGTGATAATTTTTGTACTTTTTGTGTAGTGCCTTTTACAAGAGGTCGTGAAAGAAGTCGTAACCTTAAAGAGCTAATTACTGACATTAATGTGCTTGTTAAAAGGGGTGTTAAGGAAGTTACATTGCTTGGGCAAAATGTGAATTCTTATAGGTCTGATTGTGGTGTCAGTTTTTCAGGGCTTTTGAAGGCCGTTGCTGAAGACACTGGCATTGAAAGAATTCGCTATACTACCAGTCACCCAAAAGATTTTGATTTAGAATTAGCGCAAATAATGCAAAAGTACCGTGAAAAAATTTGTGATTATGTACATTTGCCTGTTCAGTCGGGAAATAGTGAAGTTTTACAACGCATGAATCGTGGCTACACTATAGAAGAATTTATAGAAAAAGCTACGATGATAAAAGAGTGTATACCGGGAGTGAGTTTTTCCTCTGACATTATTGTTGGTTTTCCTGGAGAAACTGAAAAGCAATTTGAGGATACCTTGTCGCTTTTAGATGTGGTTGAATTTGATAGCATTTATGCATTTAAATACAGTGCAAGGCCATTTACAAAGGCTGCCAAGTTTGAAGACCAGCTGACTGAAAAAGAAAAAAACGATCGCCTTCATCGCCTATTTGATTACCACAGTGTTATTGCTAAGAGATTAACCAGCAAGTATGTAGGGCAGACATTAGATGTATTAATTGAAAATTTTGATGAAAAGACAGGTCGTATAATGGGTAGGTCTACACAAAACAAAGCTGTCCACTGTGTGGGTGATAAGTCTTTAGTAGGACAAACCGTAGGAGTTAAAGTGATTCAAGCTTTTGCTCAAACTTTACGTGGGGAGCTACCATCGCAAAAACAATAGATTTAAAAAACATATCTGATAGCAAAAGCCAGTGGGTGGAGTTATTCCCCGCCGGTGTAAGTATTGAAGCCGGCGAATTTGCCAGCCCCAATCGCCCAGTTATGTTTTTTAAAGATAAAGAGAAAAAACATGTACTACCTGTTTGGTTAAGTCCTGTTGAAGCAGGGATTGTTTTGAGTGAGAATAGCCAAAGGTTACCTCAAACCTCTCCTCATCATTTGACAGCTAAAATTTTTGATCAGTTAGACATAAGCTTAACTCATTGTATTTTCACAGAGCTTAAGGGCCATTATCAGTATGTAAATCTCCATTTTGAAGGTAGTGATAAATTTAAAATTATTGAAAGTCGTGCCGATCAATCTATGTCGTTGTGTTTAAACTCTAAAGTAAAATTTTACTGTAAAAAAAGCTTTATCCAAGAAAGCAAAATTTTAGATGCATCTCTTTTAGATTTACCAGGCTATATGGGTATGAAGTCTAGAATCTCAGACAACCTAAAAAATAAATACTTGAATTAGTATTTAAATATATACGAGGGGGGGAGTCGTGACAAAAAAAATTACATTAATCATTTTAAGTAATATTGTATTTCTATTTCTTAGTGTTAACGCGAGCGCTGATGACTGTGTGATAAATTTTGAGAGTAAAATTTGCTTAGTTGAAAAAGAGAAAGTTGAAGTTAAAAGTATTCCTGAAGCAGTGAAGCACCAGTATAATAGGAAGTGTGAAACGTTAAAAGCTGAATTCAAAAATGATATCCTTACAGTTGTTAATAAAATGCCAGAGGATTTAAAACCTATATTTTGCCATATTAAGAAGTTTTTTATTGAGAAGGAATTTTATGCCACAGGCTATGCTGGCCCTCATTTTAGTCGAAGCCCTGAAGATGACAGTATTGACCTTGGTAAGGCTTATAAAGAAGATGGTTGGATAATAGGTTTGAGCCTAGAAAAAATTTTTCATACGGATACCAATTTATCAGAGTGGTTTACAAAAAAAGAAATGACATTATTTGGTTTTGAAATGACTGATGAGGTGCCTAAGGAGTTTCCGAAGTTTTCTTTTGAATTTGGTAATGGAATTTTTAGTGAAAGACAGATGCTCATATATGAGGTTGTATTGCATGAAATTGGTCATTTAGTTGATATGGCAAATAGTGTGAGTATGGATATTCTAATGCCTGATTGTAATTATGCTGATTTTTCATGCGGTTACTACAATATATCTCCTTGGAGCTTAATGACAAGAAACCCTGACCTCACGTGGAGAGAAGGGGCAGGATATTATAGAGATGTACCATGTTATTATGGATGTAAAAATGCTGAAGAGGGGTGGGAGCCATTTGATAAAAGTGAAATTAGACAATTTTATACAAGTTTTTACGAAAAGTCAGGATTTGTAACCCCTTATGCCTCTGTTAATTCGATGGAAGATTTTGCTGAGTCCTTCACATTCCATTTTTATAAAGAATTAGATCCATTGATGCAGATTGAAATAACTCCTGGAAAACTGAATGATTTGTACTCTGAGAAGTGGCTTAAAAATCATTTTTTAATTGCTAAAGATAGGTTTATTGATAATTTATTTGATCAAAGAATTATTTATGGATTTGAAAGTAATGAAGTTATTTATCCCGATGTTCAAGAAGATAGTATTAGTTCGCCAATTTATTTTGTAGATTAATACTTAAAATAAAAAAGCTAAAGTAGAACTGTGGTCATGCTTTTTCATTAACTGTCTAAGCTAAAGTCAAAACCGTCTGGGTAGTTAAAACCACAGATATCTTAGTCGACATTTTGATGACCATCTTTTTATACCTACTTCCGTAGTACATAATATTATTTGTTCCTTTTAAGGCAATCACTACAAGATCTATTCTACTAGACATTCAGTACTGAGCTATCTAGGTGGCCTGTCTTTCCCGGGGGCGGACCATTAGGAGATGTAAAAATGATCAATTAAAATGCAGTAATTACATGGGGCTGATATACATAAGCTCTTGTAATAAAATCATATTTTCCACTTGCCAATATGCGTAAAAAACAATATAAATTTATCTAAAAGGACCTTAAAGTGATTCGTTCTTTAAACGGCAAAAATCCAATAATTCCAGACTCAAGTTTTATCGCGCCCAGCGCTGACATCATCGGTGATGTGAGATTAGGGTTTAATTCATCCATTTGGTATCAATGTGTACTTCGTGGCGATGTAATGCCCATCACTATTGGTGATGAATCTAATATTCAAGATGGCACAATAATTCATGGTACCTGGAAACAAGCTGAAGCTATTATTGGTAATAAAGTAACTGTCGGCCATAAGTGTGTTCTGCATGGCTGTAAAATTGATGATTTGGTTTTGGTGGGTATGGGCAGTGTAGTGATGGATAATGTCCATGTAGAAAAGAACTGCTTCATTGGTGCAGGCTCTGTGCTTACGCAAAATAAACATTTTCCTGAGGGCTCATTAATTATGGGAAGCCCAGCAAGGGTAGTTAGGCCTCTTAAGCAAAAAGAATTAGATTTTTTACCTCAGTCGGCTAAAAATTATATTGAATATAAATCTTGGTACGTAAGTAACGAGAAAGAAAAATAGGAGAAAGATATGGCTATAATTGGTGAAACAGCTCTAACATTTGATGATATTTTATTGGTACCTAAGTTTTCAGATATTGTACCATCTCAAGTTTCAACAAAAACATTTTTTGCCAGGAACACTTATTTGAATATGCCGATTTTATCTTCGGCAATGGATACAGTCACCGAAAGTAAAACGGCCATTGTTATGGCTCAACTTGGTGGTTTAGGTATAATTCATAAAAACTTATCCATGGAGCAACAGGCTTTTGAAGTTGAGAAAGTTAAAAAATATGAAAGTGGGATGATCACCAATCCAATCACAATGCCACCAACCACACTCGTTAGTGAGGCTCTGGATTTAATGAAAAAATATTCTATCAGTGGTTTTCCTGTAACAGTTAATAAAAAGTTAGTGGGAATTTTAACGAACCGTGATTTACGTTTTGAAACAAATATTGAACAGTCAATCTCTGAAATCATGACCAAAGAAAATTTAGTTACTGCTAAGATTGGAACAACTTTAGAGCAAGCTAAAAGTATATTGCAAGTAAACAGAATTGAAAAATTACCTGTGGTTGATGATGACGGAATTCTAAAAGGTTTAATTACAATTAAAGATATAATGAAATCTAAAAACTTTCCGCAAGCCACTAAAGACTCCCAAGGTAGGTTATTTGTGGGTGCAGCTATTGGTGCAGACGAAGCTTCTAAAAAACGAGCTGAGCTTTTAGTTAAAGCAGGAGTTGATGCCTTAGTTGTTGATACAGCCCATGGCCATTCAAAAAATGTTTTACAAATGGTTAAGTACATTCGAGAAACATTCAAAGATGTAATTGTAGTGGGTGGTAATGTAGTTACTGCTGAAGCGACAGAAGCATTAATCGATCACGGAGCTGATGTGGTAAAAGTAGGAGTGGGGCCAGGCAGTATATGCACCACTCGTATTGTAACTGGTATTGGTATGCCACAAATTTCTGCCATCATTAAATGCTCGGAGGCCGCTAAAAAGTTTGGTAAAACTATCATTGCTGATGGTGGTATTAAATTTTCTGGAGATGTTACAAAGGCCTTAGCTTTAGGTGCCGGCACTGTGATGATTGGAAGCTTACTAGCAGGTTCTGATGAGAGCCCTGGTGAAACTGTTTTATATCAAGGTCGTACCTATAAAGTGTACCGCGGTATGGGAAGTATGGGTGCCATGAAAGATGGCTCTAAAGATAGATACTTTCAAAGTGATGTGGATGAAAGTGAGAAGTTAGTTCCAGAGGGGATTGAGGGTCGTGTACCATTAATCGGAAGTGCTAGCTCGATATTGCACCAATTAGTTGGTGGTTTAAGATCAGGTATGGGTTATATTGGAGCTAAAACTATGGAAGACTTACGTGAGAGAGCTGAGTTTATAAAAATTAGCCCACAAGGTTTAAAAGAATCACATGTTCATGATGTGAGTATTACTAAAGAGGCTCCAAATTATAGAATGTAACTTAGGATTATGGGTAAAATTGAAATGAGTTTTTCTTTCCTTTTTTCAGAATGCGCTTACGGCAGCATCGCGTCTTTGCCTGGCGTCACTTCGTGCCGCAAGTCAGATACGCGAAGCGCGACGCGATATTCTGAAAAAAGGAAAGAAAAACTCATTTCAATTTTACCCATAAACATGGAGTATGGGGTTAAATAAGGAAGGTTATGTCAGAAAATAGAGATCAAATAGTAATTTTAGATTTTGGATCGCAATTAACCCAGTTGATTGCTCGGCGCTTGCGCGAGATGGGAGTGTTCAGTGTATTACTTCCTTTTTCCACTGATATTGAAACTATAAAATCTTATAACCCTAAGGGTATAATTTTAAGTGGTGGGCCAAGCTCTGTGCTTGATGATGACTCTCCAACAAGAGATGTTCAGGAGCTTTTAAATATAGCCCCTTTACTTGGGATTTGTTACGGTATGCAGCTTATCTGTCATCAATTAGGCGGCAAAGTATCAAAAGCTGACCTTAGAGAGTACGGGCAAAACACAATCACTTGGGATGAAGAATTACTTAGTGGTATTAAAGAACAAAGCGTTTGGATGAGTCATGGTGATTACATAGAAGCTGTGCCTCCTGGATTCAAGTTAATGGCGAAGTCTGAATCTAAGCATATTGCTGTAGTGTCCTCTGATAATATTTTATGTTTTCAGTTTCACCCAGAAGTAAACCATACAGAAAAAGGTGAAGAGTTAATTAAGCACTTTTGTTTTGATATGTGTGAGGCAAAACCTAATTGGACTGCCGAAGGGATAGTTGAAGACTTAAAAAATAAAATTCGTTTACAAATACCTGATGGTGGAAAAGTTTTATGTGCTTTAAGTGGTGGAGTGGATTCAACAGTGGTTGGTCATCTGTTAACATCAGTACTTGGTAAAGACCGAGTTAAGTGTGTTTTTGTTGATAATGGTTTGTTGCGTAAAAATGAGTTTGAGCAGGTGCAAGAGCTTTACAAAGAACTAGATTTAAACGTTATGGCCGTTGATGCCACGAAAGAGTTTTTAACAGAGCTTGAAGGTGTCAGTGATCCTGAAACCAAAAGAAAAATAATTGGCAAAGTATTTATTGATGTTTTTAAAAACAGCATTAAAGAACTGGGCGAAATTCACTTTTTGGCCCAAGGGACTTTATACCCAGATGTGATTGAGAGTGTGTCTCCGCGTGGGGAGAGTGTAACTATTAAGTCGCATCACAATGTGGGTGGTTTGCCTAAAGATTTAAATTTGAAGCTAGTTGAGCCTCTTCGTGAGCTATTTAAGGATGAAGTTCGCAAAATTGGTGAGCATTTAGGCATACCTCGAAAGTTCCTGTGGCGTCACCCATTTCCGGGGCCAGGCTTGGCAATTAGGATCATCGGCGAAATAAACGCAGATGATTTAGACACACTCAGAGAAAGTGATGATATTTATATTAATGAGTTGAAAAAAAACAATCTCTACGATGATATATGGCAAGCCTTTTGTGTGCTCCTGCCGGTAAGAACTGTTGGTGTACAAGGAGATGCGAGATCTTACGAAAAAGTTTTAGCCATTCGAGCGGTCACTTCTAAAGATGGGATGACTGCTGACTGGTTTGATTTTGATGGTAAGTTTATGCGTAAGCTATCTAATCGTATCACCAATGAAGTGAAGGGTGTTAATCGTGTGGTTTACGATGTGACTAGTAAACCTCCAGGCACTATTGAGTGGGAGTAATTTAATTAATGAGTTTTGTTCATTTACATGTTCACTCCCAGTACTCATTACTTGAGTCTACAATACGTGCGAAAAATTTAATTAAAGCTGCTGTTGAAGACAATATGCCGGCTGTGGCCCTAACTGATAAAGGTAATATGTTTGGTGCTGTTGAATTTTACCTAGCTGGTAAAAAAGCAGGCATTAACCCCATTATGGGCCTAGAAGTTTTCTTAGCCCCTGAAGGTCGCTTTCATAAAGGTGGCAAAGACTTCATCAGAAAACACCCGAACACTCGTTTAGTGCTTTTAGCAAAAAATTTAAATGGTTATAAAAACTTATGTCGAATTAGCTCGACAGGTTATCAAGAGGGCTTTTACTATAAACCTCGTGTTGACTATGAAACTTTAAAGAGTTTTGGCAGTGATATAATTGCATTGTCTGGTGGCGTGATGGGTGATGTGGCTTGGTCTTTTTTAAACCAAGGTAAAGATCAAGCTATAGAGCGGGCGCTGAATTTAAATAGTATTTTCAAAGATAATTTTTATTTAGAAATGAATAAAACAGGAGTTCCGCAGTGGGATGAAATCAACCCTTTCTTAATGGAACTATCAAAAGATAAAAATATTCCTTTGGTGGCGGCTAATGATGTTCATTATATGGACCCAAAAGATCAATTGGCTCAAGAGGTTTTAATTTGTATTGGCTCCAACAGAACCTTACATGATGAGTATCGTTTCAGATTAGGCTCAGATCAATTTTATTTTAAAGACACTAAGCAAATGCTTGAGCTTTTCAAAGACACACCAGAGGCTTGCAGTAATACTTTAAAAATAGCTGAATCTTGTAATGTTGAATTTAAACTTGAAGACTCTGACGGTAAGCCAATTTACCATTTGCCGTCATACCCAACTAAAGAAGGTAGAACCTTACAAGAAGAAATGAGGCATACCTCATTAGAAGGTCTAGAAGCTCGTTTTTTAGAAGCCGACAAAAGAAAAGAACCAATAGCTGACAAACAAAAATACTACGACCGTCTTGATTACGAGTTAAGTGTAATTGAAAAAATGGGTTTTAATGGTTATTTTTTAATCGTACAGGATTTCATAGCTTGGGCGAAAGAAAACCATGTTCCTGTGGGGCCAGGCCGTGGATCGGGTGCTGGTTCATTAGTGGCTTATAGTTTGTTAATTACTGATTTAGATCCCATGCCTTACAATTTAATTTTTGAGCGTTTCTTGAATCCAGAGCGTGTATCCATGCCCGATTTTGATATCGATTTTTGTCAAGAAAAGCGGGGATCGGTTATTGATTATGTGACTGATAAATATGGCCAAGCCAGTGTTTCTCAAATTATTACTTATGGAAAATTACAAGCAAGAGCGGCAATTAGAGATGTGGGTCGTGTTTTAGGGATGACCTACGCCGATGTAGATGTAGTGGCAAAATTAATTCCTGATAAATTAGGTATTAATTTAAAAGAAGCTTTAGAAATGGAACCTAGAATGAGAGAGGCTATGGAGGCTGACCCTAGGGTAAATAGTTTGCTAGAGATTGCTCAAAATGTGGAAGGCTTAGTCAGACATGCTGGTATTCATGCCGCCGGTGTAATTATTGCTGATGGTGAAATTGTAAGCCATGCGCCGTTATACCGCGGTAACGACGGCGAGAATGTTGTTCAGTATGACATGAAGCACTCAGAGAAAATTGGTTTAATTAAATTTGATTTTCTCGGGCTTAAAACTTTAACTCATATTAACGAAGCTTTTAAATTAATTAAATTAAATCGCGACAAAGTAGTAACCACGCAAGATATTTCACTGAAAGACTCAGGTATTTACGAGCTAATGTCTAAAGGGGATACAGCAGGTATATTCCAGTTTGAGGGTGAGGGGATTACGGATCTAATTCGTAAAGCCCAGCCGGATTGTTTTGAAGATATTGTTGCCATTAATGCCTTATATCGTCCGGGTCCCATGGATATGATTCCCGATTACCTAAAGCGTAAAAAAGGTGAGTTAAAAGTTAAGTATGCCTTTCAAGAGCTTGAAGAAATAACTAAAGACACCTTTGGTATTATTGTTTACCAGGAACAGGTTCAGTTAATTGCCTCAAAAATTGCCAATTATAGTTTGGGTGAAGCCGATATTTTAAGGCGAGCCATGGGTAAAAAAATTGCCGAAGAGATGGATCGTCAAAAAGTGAGATTCATGGCCGGAGCCAAAGAAAATAACCACGACGAGAAAAAAGCGGGAGAGTTATTTGATAGTATGGCTGAGTTTGCCAAGTATGGTTTCAATAAATCACATGCAGCTGCTTACTGTGTAATTGCCGCACAAACTGCCTATTTAAAAAATTATTACCCAGTTGAGTTTTTCGCAGCCCTATTAAGTACTGAGATGAACGACACTGATAAAGTGGTTAAGTATGTTAAAGATGCTCAAAGGCACAATATTAATGTTAACCCGCCTCATATAAATTATTCTGATTATAAATTTAGTGTTAAAGGTGATGAGATTTACTTCTCATTGGGAGCTATTAAGGGTGTTGGGCAGGCGGCTGTAGAAGCTATTTTAGAAGCCCGTGCGAAAATGCCAAATAAAAAATTTGAAAGTTTAGAAGAGTTTTTTACCAACGTAGATTTACGTCGCGTAAATAAGAAAACAGTGGAGTGCTTAATTAAGTCTGGTGGTTTTGCAGGTTTTGGTTTTCATCGTTCACAGTTGATGGCAGGTTTTGCAGACTTTATTGAAAGGTCTGAATCCACACGTCATGATACCGAAGTGGGGCAAGTGAGCTTGTTTTCCCTCGATGAAAGCATTGAGGTTAATCAAAAAGTAAGTTTGCCTGATCAAGAGCCATGGAAAAGGTCTACAAGATTAGCCTTTGAAAAAGAAGTTCTGGGCTTTTATTTAAGTGATCACCCACTAAAAGGCTTAAGTGATGTAACTAAAATTTGGGCTGACAAAGATATTAAAACCCTAAAGGATATGAACACAAAATCTGTTCAAAGTGTAATTGGCCTGGTATCCACAATGCGTGAGATTATCACTAAAAAAGGAACTCGCATGGCCTTTGTTCAGTTAGAAGATTTAACTGGCACAATGGAGCTAGTTGTCTTTCCAAATGCTTACGCTGAATATGAGGTGCACCTTAAATCAGATAAACCAGTTATGATAACAGGGCAATTAGAGGCCGATGAAAATGGGGCTAAAATACTTGTGGATACTATTGTTTTGGTTGAAAGCTTATTGGCAAAAGCAAAGGCTATAAACTTTAGTTTAGACTCAGCTTGGGAACCTCGACTCAATGATTTGAAGCTAGTTTTGCAGAAATACCCTGGCAGCGTTCCTGTAAACATAGATTTTAGTATTGAAGCCTTATCTAAAAAAGTGGGGCTAAAGTCACTGGAACCAAGTACCGTAGGTATATCTTTTGAGCTTATGGATAATATTCATAAAGAGTTTGGCGATTTAAAATTTATTCGACTCAGAGTTTGATTTTAAAATAAACATCACTTAACATTAATAATAGGTCAACAGACTTTAATCATCCGGCACGGAGGCCTCCAGTGGTATTTATTTTTAATTTATTTTTGTCTTTTACTTTGTTTGCGACATCATATACTGAAGTTAAAAATATAGTAGTTACCTCCGATAAGATAGAACAGTACGATATTAAGCAAGACCTAAATAACAAGGCTATAGTAAAGGCTGCTGAAATTGAAATAAAAAAAATTCTTGGGCCTAAAGGCTACAGAACACATAAAAGTAAAATTATAAAAAATGTTTATCCACAGTCTAAGAAATATATATCTTCATTAACCCCTTTAAAGTTAAATGTTGAGCCACCTAACTCAACGGCCACTTATTCAGTGCGTTTATCACAAGAAAGTTTAATGCAATTACTTAAAACCAACGGAATGTTTTATTCAAATTCTGCTGAAATGAAAATTTTGCCCCTAGTAGTTTATAAGGATAATGTTGATTTCAAAAATTACTTTTGGTGGGGAGGTAATAGCCCATTTGTATCTAAAAGAGGGAAAAGTTTTTTAAAGAATTTTCATAAAAAGTTAACTGCAAATTTAAAAGAAAATAAGTTTTCAGTAATAGAGCCAATTAGAAAAAAATATTTTAAAAAAATCCCAGTTGAGCAACAGTTTTTAAAGTTAAGCCCATCAGATGTAAAAGCCATAGCCAAGGCCATTGGTGCAAATATGGTAATACTGGGTGAAATCACTGTAGGTAAAGGTATGAAAGTGGATGAGACCTACACTGTTGGGTATAATATAAGGGCTGTCCAAGTAGAGGGAATGAAAACAATATCTACTGCTAAAGAAGTATTTACCAGCTTGCCAGGAAGTTTTAGGTCATCAGTCCCTCAGCTTGTTAAAAGATCCCATCAAAACATTATTGCAAAGCTAGGTTCTGGTTTTAAAAATATTTGGAATGAAGGGCAAATGGGCGCAAAAATTTATACAATCACTTTAAAAGGAGATTTAAAGTACAAGCAGTACAAATCCTTTAAAAAAGATTTAATTACTAATATTGGAGCTGTTAACAGTATAAATGAAAAAAACTTTAGTCCAGGGACTATTGTCTTGGAGTTAAATTCTCCTGCCAGCCTTAAAAATGTGGCAGAAAGGCTAAAAAAGTCTAAATTTCGTAAGTATAAGGTAAATGTGAGTCAGGATTCAAAATCTAGCCTGGAGTTGGACATTCAATCTTGGTAAAATCTGAGTATGAAAAATTTAATATTATTTATAATTGTTGGTCTTCTTTCAGTATCGTGCAGCCTGGTTAATGTAGAGTCTCCAGAGTACACCTCTTTACCTGTACGTGACGTGCCCTTGTCTGCAAGAAAGGGAAATACGTATCTAAAAAAACTATTGGTTATGCCAATTATATCTGAGCATATAGGTAGAGAAACTCTATCTAAAATTGAAAATAACTTTATTGCTAAGCTGGCTGGTACAGGATTTTATGATGTAATCCTGCCACAAGATATAAATTTAAATCCTGAAATGTATTTAACTAATGAGAGTCGTTATAATATCGATAAACTAACTACGGCGGTTAAAAATAGTAATGTTTCTGCATTTGTAATGGTTGTGGTTGAAGATATTAAATATTATAAAGTAGGAGATAAGCTTGGTGTAATCCGTACTATAAAAAATAAGCTAGACGCGAAAACAAGAATTGCTATTGTTTCAACAGGCACCAAAAGTGATATTTATAAAACCTTAAAAGAATCCTCTGTGGTAATGAATAATCAAAAAACATTTTCAAAACCACATACTGATATAAAGGCATACGCGGACCCATATATGGTTGAATTAGCCGTAACCAATGCTTTAGACGAAGTGGTGCCAATTGCTCATGAGTCTTTGTCGAATTTAGCCTGGGAAGGACGAGTAGCCCGAGTAGAAGGCGAGAAAGTTTTTCTAAATGTGGGCCGTAAATCAGGTGTACAAATAGGTGATATCTTGAAAGTAACAGGTAAAAGTGCTGATATTTTTGATCCGCAAAAAGGCCAATATATTGGTAAAAGCCCTGGCCGCGTAAAAGGAACCATTGAAGTAAAAAGTTACCTTGGAGAAAATGGTGCCATTGCAATTATTCACTCAGGGGCTGGCTTTCAAACTAATGATAAGATTGAAGTCTATTAACAAAAACTTCTATGAAAAGTGCCAGCTCCGAATGCCTTTATCTGTGGAAAACCTGAGGTAATGGGTGGGGGCAATGCTAGAGTCGTTTTAAACTCCAAGCAACTCCGCGTGAACAAAGTTAATTCACTTTGGAGTTAAAAAAGACTGTAGATTCAAGATTGCTATTCGAATTAAAATTCAAAAAAGTGATTTGATTTTCTCTTCGAAATATATTACCAATTTTTATCTGAATGTCTCATGTTGAAATTATGTTTGATGGCAATGGCGATGATGACGGCCTATGTGAAAGTGGTGAGCGCTGTACATACGCAAGCTCTTTAGGTGCCCATCAAGAATTTGGCAATTATGAAGACAAAACTTGTGCCTTCACAAATGGTCGAATTAAAGATGTTAAAATGTTTGTATATAAATAATTTAAAATTAACTGAAAAAGATTAGGCTTAGGCTTACTCTTGAATCAGTTATCTAGTTTGAGGCTTCGTCATCAACCTCATCATTATCTTCAGAGTCTGCAAGGGATTTTAAAATAGTTTCTATTTGTAATGTATTTGTGGACACTTCTTTGAGGTTATCAAGTTTACTGCATGGGCAATTATCAAGTAAATCTTTTGCATTTACAACAATTGCAGAATAATTATCACGTAAAAAGCTATTGTTTTTAGCTAAGCTTGGCTGGTTATAAAATAAAATCAAACTTAATAATGTTACCATTAAAACACCTCTTTGAGTTCATCAGAATAGTTGTATGCTGGTCCGATATCACTGTAAACAGAATTTAAAAAACTTGCTACCTTTGAAGCATTTGCCACTGATCGTTGGCCTTTCATTGAGTATTTATAAGTTTTATTATGGAGTTTAAGCTCTATTGAAGTTAAGTTATTGTTTCTATAAATATAGTTCATTCGCCCTCTATTGTTTATAAGAGATTTTAACTTTTTACCTTTGTATAAAAAATTTGTGGTGTTCAGCCTACTTGTAGCATTAATTACTCTACCGGTTGAGTCATGTTTAAACCTAATGTGTTTGTTAGTTGGGCCTGAGTAGATTATCGATTTAATAGTATTATTTTTATTATATATAATTTCGGCTTTTAGATTTTTTTTGAACTGCACTCGAGAGGTTTTACCGGTCTTATTAAACATCTTTTTTATATTATCCTTGGTGTCTAGTTCACTTTTAGGGATGCCGTTTTTATAAGATGTTATTTTATTCTGGGCGTGATTATGTAGTTTAATTAACTGATATTTATGATTAAAAGTAATACTGTAAATATGCTCTGTGTATAACTTATTGTTACAGTAGTTAGAAACTGTAACATTGAGAGAGTACGTACTTCTTTTGTTGTAGCCATAATTTATTTGACAAGTTGAGTTTGGAATTAACTGAGTTACATATTTTTTATTATATTTAATTTCAAGTTTAGATCCATTTTTTCTAAATATTTTGTTCAAGCGACCAGATGAGTTGTAAGAGTACTTACTCATGTTTTTATTAATATTGTTTGTGTACTCTATAAGTTGATTCTTCTTGTAGCTATATATAGAGGTTATTTTTTTATTTTGGTATATTGAAGTAACCCTTTTGTTCTTAATAAATAAATTTATTACACCACGTTTATTTGAGAGGCTAATTTTTCTATTACCATAAGATAATTTTAAGCAGCTTGTTGGTTTTTTGCCGCAGACTTTATTAATAGATCCACTATTTTTAAAATAATACTTTATGTTGTTGTCTGACGTAAAATAACCTTTTCGGTCTTTATTTATTTTAGAATCAACCTTTTTAGAACATTTAAATAATGTGAGTTTATTTTTTACAACCTTTAGCTTTAAATCTAATGTTGAGCACCATCCGTAACCAAATAATCCTAAAAATTTTGAGTCACTATTATACGTTCGGCGTATAGGAAAATATGAATTCTTATCAAAATAGTGCTTAAAGTCTGTTGAGGCTTCATAAAATTGCCCAGTAAGAAGGTTAACCTTTGCAAATGCGCTATTTACTTGAAAAGATATTAATATAAAAATGATTAAATTTATGTTTTTCATATTTATCCTGGTGGTTTACTTTTTACTGTAACTCTTAAAAAGCCGGCTTCATATCTCTTGCCTTGTACTTCAGTAACTGAGCCACCAGTTGTAACTTTTGTTGATTTGCTAATTGCAATAGAGGCACCAAGCTCTCCTTTGCGGCTGGCTAGTGTCTCTTCTGTCGCTCTATTGTCCTCAAAAGATGCATAACCAGAGACTCGTCGTCCGTTATTCATGCCAAACATAGCTTCACCTTTAATGAAGTCGTCATTGCCATTTAAAGTGAGGTCAAGTTTTATTCCATGGGGCTGGTCTACCTTAGCAGATGAAAATAATACGGCATTGTCGTTGTCTGTCTTTGAAATACCTAGTCTTATTTCAGAGTTTTTGCTGCCGGTAAATACTGACGCAGACACAGTTATTTGACCATTATCATCATACTTAAGGTAGCCTTGGCCGTCGACACATAGCTGCTCTCCACAGCGTACAATTGCGGCTTTAAGACTCATTTTTTCAAGTAGTGGTTCAACTTTCCCATTAACACTCATAGAGTAATTCTCTGTGACTTTTAGGCCTTTTACCTTGATATAGCCAATAGCTTTTAGGGCCTCATCTTTATCAGTGACATCATAATCTTTAAGGCTGTCACCATTAATTTTCATTTTAAATTTTTGTACATTTTGATTTCTAATTTTATCACGGTTGCCAAAGAACCCCTCAGCTACTATTCCGTCAGTTTTATCAGTTAAAAAATTTTCAACATTCTTACCAAATTCTGCATATAGGCCGTCACCAGTTTGCGCTGACATTAATGCTAAATTTCCTTTGTCAGTTAGTATGACTTGATACCTCTGTCCACCCAATTGAATTACCGTCTTTTGTATAGTGGCCCGTAGTTGCTCTTTTAATTTTTTTACATTTTTAGTTTTACTGAGTTGTTTCCTGAGGCTTTTTGGTAGTGAATTAAATATAGACTTAAAAATATCTTCTTGTTGTTCGCATTCAGTAGCAAGCTTTGCATAAAGTTTGTACATATGGTCGCTAGTGAGTTTATTCGCTGAGCTGAACTCATAAATTGACTCAGATACAATTTGATTAGCTGATTTTGTGTTTGAGCAGGCTTCACTGCTATCGTAAGGGAGTAAGGCTAAGCTTAAAATTAGAAGGTATTTCATTTTCTTATTTTATGAAATGTTATTAAGCTTTCGTACTGTTAAGATAAGAACTAGACAAAGGAATAGCTCTTGTGATGTGAGTTCTAAGTTAGCAGAAGTCAGGTTTAATTTTTAGCTATACATATTATAGTACGGCTGAATCTATTTATTTTTTCTATTAATATTTAGCTTTCCAATAATTTGGTTAGTAATCTCATTTGAAAAGAACATATGTTCGGTATTATTACTACCACCAATTATCTCATGGAAGGCTGACTGACTGGCATTAAAGCTACTATTTTTAAATGCTTTGCCGTCTCTTGAAGCCAGAGCACTAGCTGTGGGAATAAAGCAAGTGTGGTAGTTGTTTACTTTTACTCTCTCATTCCAGTTTTGGCTAACAGCAAGGTTAAGCCCAAATTCAGCACCTTTAATAATGTCTGTTGTTGTACCGCATGGAATTCTGTCTTCAGTAACTTTAACTGCGTCTTGGTATGTGTAGTCATAAAATCTAGATCCCGCAAATAGTTGGTTGCGATTAGGAAATCTTAACCAAGCATAAGAGAGTATTTCTGAGCGCCCACGGGGGTTAAAAAATAAACTGAGCTCAACTTTGTTTCTCTTGCCAGTTCTAAGTTCAATAAAATTTTTGTTACTTAAAAGCCTTCCGGTGATAGACCCATTGGCAATAGCAATATTCTTATTTGTTTTACTTGGCAGAGCGGCTGTATCTCTTCTCATTTGTAAAAATTCTGGTTTGTGTAAAGTTTCGTTCTCTTCAAGAGCTAACGTATTAAAAGCAATTAACTCATTAGAAGGAATATTATTAAAATGTTGTTTTGTGAAATTTGCCGCTGTGTCTGAAGCGAGCGAGAGCATCCCAGCTCCATAAGCCAGTGGGTCTGTAACAAAATCTAGATTTAAAAGATCATCAATAATAAAGTCAAACACCCCAGCTAGTTGTGTTTTTCTTTTTGCATATGCGAACACTTTAGCAAGAGCATCAGGTAAATACTGTAAGCCTAAAGGTACATGAGCACCCAGGTGAGGGCTGTCCATTGAAAGATATAGGTTAACCTTGTGATCGATATTTTGACCCTCTAGTATGGTAAGTGCTTTTTTAGCGACGACGCCACCTAGGCTTAGCCCCATAATATTGGTTTTTTCAAAGCCAGGATTGTTTTTATGAGTTTCTCTGATTTTATTAAACTTCGTGATAATTTTAGCTAAAGCTTTTGATTTTTCAACTACAGGAAGTGAGGTATTGGCGACATGGCCAAAGCTTACATACAAAACAGAGATTCCATTTTTATGTAAATAGTTAAGTAGTACATTTAATTTTGAATTGTCTTTTTGGGACTTTTTTAATAGCCAGTTTAGCTCATTATCTATTGTTGTTGAGCCTTCTGGATTATAAGGACCAACCAAAATCAAAGTTCTATTGATTGGGTTGAGAGTGTTGCCAGCTTTATAAAACTTTGTAATAGCTCCTGCTTTTGTAATTCCCTTTGAGTGAGCATAACTGTTAAATAAACCAGAAGTGTAATAAACTCTTTCAAAGCAACCTGTAGGTGTGGACATTCTTGAAATAGTATCGTTACAACTTAAGTTATTAATCGAAAAAACTTTATTACTAGATAAATTATGAGGTTTTGACACCGCAGAAGCTATTTCTCTGTTTAGTTGTTTGTTGCCCTTACATGCTTGAGTAGTGCCACTTAGCAGGCCATTGCCGTCTCCATCATGATCTACACATATTTTTTTTGCTAGCGGTTGGCTGGTTACTAACTCTATTGGTATTGTAGCGGGTGTGGTTGGTTTAACCGTTGGTGTACAAATCTTTTTGCTAAATAATCCCTCTCGGCAAATCTGCTCTGGATTAACTTGATCGGTAATTGTAGTAGTAGGTTTTAATTCTTCAGGTTTTACTATACTTACTTCTTCCACTATTATGTCTTCAGGTTTAGTATTATCTTCAACTGTAGTATTAGGTTTAACACCTACATTATTAAGTTCAGTGTCTTGGTCAGTAGTTTCAGAATTAACAAGTTCATTTCCGTTTACTGAAACTTTTGAGTTGATGTTCTGGTTGGAAGTAAAACCAGCATCACCACAAGCAAGCTGTAAGCCTGTAAGAACTAAAATAGATAAGTTTAATACTAGTTTTTTTGACATATGAATACCACCTTCTACTAATAATAGTGCTATATAAGTGCCAACAAAAGATGCTCAAGTCTAAACGATGGTATAACAAATGTATTAAGTTGAGAAGGGTAGGATATGGGTGTTAAAACTATATTTTATTGTCTAAAAATTAAACGTCTCAAATTAAGACAACATTAGTTTAATAAAACATAAGCTAATTAGTATGAACCAGTGAAGGATTAAAAGTTAGTTACCATATGTATGAAAACAACTTTTTAGGCTGTTGCTAGCATAGTAGGATTATTGGCTCAATATTAAATTGTATAGCAGCTATAAAATTGAGATGGCTCTGAATAATCTTCATCTAAAATATTAATATTATTTTCATTACGCCACACAATATTAGCTCTTATAGAGCACATTGTATTGTCCAGTTTAGACTTAAAAATAACTATATGCTCATTGGCGATATATTTATAAACAGGTATTCCTGGTGGTAATATATTTCTATAGGATGCAAAGTATTTAAGCTCAAAAGTGTTTCCACCATCCAGTGACAACACTTTATTGATTTCATTATTAACAGTTGGGTAGTTTAAAAACTGTATTCGCTCATACGGGCTCGTGTTTAAATCAACTTCATAAAAATCTGAGGCCAATGAAAGGTTAAAGCTAAGTATTAGTGCAAATAGTAAAATGAGTGGAAAGCATTATGGCTGCAAAGACATAAAAGGCAAATTAAGTCTGGCAAACTTAAAGCTAAGCCCCCCCAAAAAACCACCTAACCTTGGCGATGCAATAAAGTGGATAGCCATGCAGGGAGGGTTTTTAGGTCGAAAGGGGGATGGAGATCCCGGGTTAATAACTATTT
>Ga0114957_1002018_pt1 | contig 20403 bp, 15 predicted proteins | sample BantaG_FD_87175 | JGI IMG/M metagenome (GOLD analysis project Ga0114957, IMG submission 87175) | Marine algal microbial communities from Bantry Bay, Ireland - BantryBay_4 metaG | ecosystem: Host-associated > Algae > Red algae > Unclassified | place: Bantry Bay, Ireland | collected 2014-11-21 | reverse complement strand
CTATTAAATAGTGTATCTTAAGAAAAAAATCTTTTGTTTAGCATTAATTATCAAGCTTTAGGAATTCAAAATCATAGAAACTTGCTCGCCAAGTTTGGAGCATTTGTATTGCTGATGATATTCTTCCAATCATGCGGAACAAATCGACTACAACAAATGGCTGGGGAAGGAAAGCAATTTACAGACAACAAAATCGAGGAACTTGCAAAGGACTGTGACTATGTTAGAAAGCAATTGAAAAGAGGATTGAAAAGGAAGGAGTCGGTCAATGTAAAGAAATTAAGAAGAGCTGAAAGAAAAGCGTGGAAGAGAGAGCAGATACTCGCGAACGATCCGAGTTGGGAGTATAAGCGAAGTAAAAAAGAGCGTACTTTCAAGAATGATTTAAAATATAATATTATAGAAAATCTATATGGGGAAATTGTTTTTCGAAGGAATGATTTTTTGGTTTCGCTATTAAGTGTGACTTCCTGTTTAGAGGGAAAAACAAAAGATGAAATCTTTGATTTATTTGGTAAGCCGAACAATTACTATGATGCTCAATTTTCTTTTAGCTATTATGTACATACTGAAGGTAACCAGTTCAATTCAATTAGTTTCATATTCAAGGAAAATCGTGTGGAGTGTATGAGAGTATCTAGATCTAGGTTGTCTATTATTAGCTGTCCCTCTTATTGAGGCGAGGCGTATACCCAAAAAAACAGAGACACAAGACCTTGCGGCTCGCAGCCTGGCGGGAGGCGGACAAACGGTGGTAGCGGTATCTCGACTTTTTCTGTCGAGGTAGTAGTGGACGACGTGGTCACGAGGTTTTTTGCGGGATGGGTGGTGGTGCATTTTTTTGCGCCTCCTGCGCGCTGGCCAAAAACCGCTGGGATGGCCCAAAAGGTTAGTTAAAAATTAAAAGTTAAAAATTAAAAGTTGCCGTGCACGTTCGTACCCAGCCAACCACAAGACATATATTCAAAAAAGCGGATACGTAGAGAAAACGCTTGCTCGACTTTATTGGGGCGAGGCATGCCTTTTCTCTGTCCCCATTAGCCATCCCGCCAAGCAACCATTGTACCCTGTCAAAACCTACACCAACAAACACCAATTCCATAGCTTGGCACGACACAAAATCCAACGCAAGATCCATAATTCACCCCTCCCCAAAATCCCCAAATAAACACCCTCCCCACTGTTGGAAAACGCACAGGGCACCATCTAGACTGCATAACGACATAATCTAGCGGCATAATTTCCCAATATCTGTGTTAAAAAGCCTCGTGATAGCTCAGGCTATCCCTACGTTTTTTGCCTTGATCTTGAAAAATTCTGACACAATCTTTTATGTCATTTTGCAATATAAATGGTGCGAATAACCTATCTTTGCACCGATTTTATAAAAGAGGTCAAAAAGCTAAATAATTTATGGCAAATACAGGAAAAGTTAAACAAGTCATCGGTCCAGTTGTGGATGTGAGCTTCGCTGGAGAAGGGTCAAACCTTCCAGATATATTGAATGCACTCGAAATCACTAGACCATCTGGTGAAAAACTAATCCTCGAGGTACAAAAGCACCTTGGAGAAGACAGTGTGAGAGCCATTTCGATGGATTCTACAGACGGTCTGACACGTGGTATGGAGGCAATCGACACTGGCAAAGCCATCGCGATGCCTGTAGGGGATATCATCAAGGGTAGACTTTTTAACGTAGTAGGGGAAGCGATCGATGGTATCGGTCATGTACCTAAGGGGGACGACGCGAGAGCGATCCACCGTAAGCCGCCAAAATATGAAGAGCTATCGACTGAAAAGGAGGTACTATATACAGGTATCAAAGTGATCGATCTGGTCGAGCCATACCAAAAGGGTGGAAAGATTGGATTGTTTGGAGGAGCAGGAGTAGGGAAGACGGTACTGATCATGGAGCTGGTAAACAATATCGCCAAGGCATATGAAGGTATCTCTGTATTCGCAGGAGTAGGAGAGCGTACGAGAGAGGGGAATGATCTACTGAGAGAATTCTTGGAATCTAGCGTAATCGACTACGGTGAAAAATTTCTACACTCTATGGAAAATGGAGGGTGGGATCTTAGCGTAGTAGATAAAGAAGCGCTGAAGAATTCGAAAGCAACCTTAGTATTCGGACAGATGAACGAGCCTCCTGGGGCACGTGCGAGAGTAGCATTGTCAGGATTGACAGTAGCGGAGTACTATAGAGATGGAGACTTGAAGGATCCACAAGGAGGAAAGGATATCCTATTCTTTGTAGATAATATATTTAGATTTACTCAGGCAGGTTCTGAGGTATCAGCACTACTTGGGCGTATGCCTTCAGCGGTAGGATACCAGCCGACCTTGGCGACGGAGATGGGTCTGATGCAAGAGCGTATTACCTCTACCAAGCGTGGATCGATTACCTCGGTACAGGCGGTATATGTACCTGCGGATGATTTGACGGATCCAGCACCAGCGACGACATTTGCTCACTTGGATGCGACGACCGTATTGAACAGAAAGATTGCCTCTTTAGGTATCTACCCAGCGGTGGATCCATTGGATTCTACATCGCGTATCCTTGATCCAGCGATCATCGGTGAGGATCACTACAACACAGCACGTGCCGTACAGCAGATCCTACAGCGATACAACGAACTACAAGATATCATCGCGATCCTCGGTATGGACGAATTGTCTGAAGAAGATAAGAGTGCCGTATTTAGAGCGCGTAAAGTACAGCGTTTCTTGTCACAGCCATTCCACGTAGCGGAGCAGTTTACGGGTATCCCGGGTGTATTGGTGCCGATCGAAGAGACGATCCGTGGATTCAAGATGATCCTCAACGGTGAAGTAGATGAGTACCCAGAGGCGGCATTCAACCTACAAGGTACGATCGACGACGTGATCAAGAAAGGTAAAGAAATGATGGCGGAAGCTGAAGCGAACGCTTAATAAACAATAGTAATAGTTGGAAAAATTTCCGACCTATTCAATAATACAATAGTTCGGAAATTTAAATGTCAAATCACTATTAACTAGCATGCTGCAAAATTGAATTTCTCCAAAGAAAATGGTAGATGATCAGTTGTAGCAATGATGTGATTTTACATTTTCGAAAAAATTTCCGAGCTATTCAATCATATAAACAATAGTTCGGTAATTTTAAATGTAAATCGTTTTTTTGCGATTTTACATTTTTCAAAAAAAATTACAGAACTATTCAATAATACAATAGTTCGGTAATTTTAAATGTAAATCGTTTTTTTGCGATTTTACATTTTTCAAAAAAAATTACAGAACTATTCAATAATATAGAGATGAATATTACAGTACTTAGTCCAGATAAAGAATTGTTTAACGGTGAGATCACTGGTGTCAAGGTGCCTGGTATCGGCGGCCAATTTGAGATATTGAATAATCACGCTGCCATCGTGTCTTCTCTCGGAGAGGGTAATATCAAGATCACGAAGGCAGGTGGCGAGATCATGACTTTCACGATCGACAAAGGATTTGTAGAGGTATTGCATAATGAGGTTTCTTTGTTGGTGCAAGGTATCGGAGGATTGGATTAAATATGATATGATGTAAAACATGGTATGCCTTTTCTTCCATGTTAAAAGATAAATTTTTAACCTCAGTGGATTTTCTGCTGGGGTTATTTTTTTGCATTATTGGGTTTTGAGATGAAGGATTTGCGTGCCAGATGCAACGATAGTGAAGGTTGGGGGCCATCACGCGAAGGAGCGTGACCGGGCTCCTACAGGGTGCGCGTTCGCTCCCGTCCTGCGGACCAGCCCGGAGGTGGGCTGCCTTTCATATCCCTTGTCCATAAGATTTTGCATGCCTATCTAAACCAGCACGTTATCGTGATCGATTAATGCGAAGCATTTTAGATCCATTGGACCTAAATAAAGAGGAAACTGTCGCAAACTTGTGACAGCTAGCAAAATCCCTATTGGTTAGAATTAATTAGACAATGAGATATCTGGAGCAAGTGCATATGTTACAACAACTTCATACCCACCAACTAACCCGACTAATCCAAACTCATATGCATGTGAATGTTATAATCCTTTTCCAGATGTTGATACTGAAATTGCTCCGTATATTTCATTAACTTGTACACCAAATAATCCTAATGATATTTGCACAGAAATGGTCCCAACTACTTCAACGCAAGAAGTATATGAGCCAAATGATGGTGTAGTATTAGCGAAATCAGCAAAGGATTTTAAAGGGGCTTTATATAAAAGAAAATTGGGTGGTTCGAACCATTTTCAAATGAGAAATGATGAGTCTTTGCGAAAACAGCTATTGTGGTTATACGGACAAAAGCAATCTGATTTGACTTCTTTTCATACAAAACCTAGATCTTTTGACTAAATTACAATTAATTCATTTATTCGTTATGAAACCATATTTTTTACTATTCGCGCTGCTCGCCATATTTTCATGTGACCCTGATAAATTTGCGACTAACGATGATGAGCCTGAAGTGGAGATTGATACCTTTGAGATTACAGATTTTCTCTGGCAAGTCCCTGTGAATGATGCTATTGATCCGAGCTCATTAGAGACCTTAAGTAGATATCCAATATTACACAATGGTACCGTAGTATGGAACTTGCCTGGACAGGCTGGATTTGTAGCAATTGACACTATTGATGGCACAAAAATATGGGATAATAGAGGGAGTACAAACAATTTGTGGAACCCGGAAGCACCGAAGGTGCAAGACAATTATCTCTATTATGTTAAGGCAGGAGGATTTAGGAAAATGAACCTAAATACAGGGATCATTGAGATTGGTTATTTGTGGCCTAATAAAGATGAGTTTATGGATAGATCTATAGAAATAGACAAGGATTACTTGTATGCACCTATTTCGGAGTACGAAAGTTTATCCCTCTTTTCTGAATGGGTTAGAAGCCCACTATCTGATCTGACTCCAGAGAGTTGGGAGCGCTTCGATAGACAGTTAGAAGAAGAGAATGATGGTTTTGAGCCCGAAAATTTAGACCCAACTTTTTTCACTAAATCTAATGGGGATGAACTAATAATCTATATACAGAATAACATTAAGTATGAAGATGAATGGCAAAATTTTAGTAGGATCAATGCTTTCAATATAACTGAAAATAAAATGGAGTGGATGCTTAATGGTAACTTTCACCCTTACGAACCTATTATCGAGGGAAATCGAATTTATACCTTTTCGTTTGATTATTATTATTGCATAGATAGTGAAACAGGGGAAGTAATATGGAAGAAGAGTAATAGTGAAAGCGGTTTAAATGTTGGATATAATGGCAGTAACTTAAAATTGGTTTCTTATGAGGATATCATAGTCTCTATAGGAAGCAATGAAAGAATAGTAGCGCTTAATAAGGAAACGGGTGGACTAAAATGGAGTCGTACTTTTGAAGTTTTGACAAATCAAGAAGATAGATTTTCTGTAGGAAGCCTTGATGGACGAATCAATATTTTTAAGAATAAGCTTCATTACATAAATGATCGAGGGGATGTGATGGTGTTAGATTTAAATAATGGTAGGACAAATAGATATTATTTACCAGAACGATCTGTTTATGATGATGCAGGAAATACTTTGTTTGGACAAGACTTTAATGGACATGATATTATCATTGATGATAATGGAGTTATTTATGCATCGGATGGGCATAGATTTTTAGCCTTTAGATTGCCAGAGTAGATCTATTTTTTTAATTAAAAGCCCAGTTGCCATTGCAGCTGGGCTTTTATTTTTTATCACTAAATAGTTAGTGAAAGGGTGCTCTCAAACCACAAACCTCAACCCCTGAAACTCAAAAGCCCGAATCGAAGCGCCCATTTGCAATAAGAGTTTTCAATGATCAAGGATGCCTTTTTAATGATCTGCCGTTTGTGACATGGACCTTTATTGTAGAAGATGTTTATATAGTAATGAAATTTATTGTGTGTATTTTTTTGCCAAAACCCTAACGCGTACACAAAAAGAATCACCTCTTCACAAATTTGCTTTTATATATACCATCCTCATTTAAAACATTAAGCAAGTACATTCCAATGGGTAAGTTAGCGGTAGGGATTTCATTATTTAATAAGCTTCCATTAGACAAGAGTATTCCATCTAAAGAATAGATTCTATATCTACCATCTGCAAAATTGTCAAACCCACTCACCTTAATAAAGTCCGAACAAGGATTCGGAAATAAAGTTAAGTCATTGGATACAACAGGTTGTAATGTGCTAGTTAACACCTCTCCGTTTTCAGAAACTTTGATATAGAAATTTTGAGCTGCATTTGGAGATTCACTCAGGGTAACCGCTCCTACAATGATCAGATTATTATCTTTATCTAAAATGCTCTCCGAAATAACATATTCATCAGGGCCATCTAATTCAAGAAAAAATAACTCTTCAAAATTTTCATCATATTTAGAAATAAATATCTTATTTGGCAAGACTTCACCATCAAGCGAGATAAATGGTTCATGATAAGAAGAAAAATAGTTTCCACTTGGATCTTTAGAAACATGAACAAGGAAAGCTCTTTCATTATTTAAACCAGCTGGATGTAAAGGTATAGCAGAAGCATAAAAAAGAGAATCTTCAGTGAGCCTAAGCTCTGCGACAAAGTTTGTGAAATTGTCAGCATCTGGATTGCTACCTATACTTTGTATAAGTGAATCGCTTGCAAAATTGCAATGGCCCGCAAAAATTTGTGCTATTGTCGAACCAGAAGTAGTATTTAGATTTAAATTAAAAACTACTGAAAATAAGGAATCAAGTAAATAAGTATTTGTGAAATCTCGGACTATGTATCGGTTTAGATTTGGATTATAATCAAAAGCGGTAATAAGTAAAGTAGGTATGTCAACATTTTCAAATTTAATGATATTCCCTTCATCTGTAAATTCAAAATAATTTGCCGATACTACATTTCTAGTGTTGTTCTGTGATATATTCCCAAAAGCATAAATATTTCCATTGTCTAATACTTTATATTGATGAGCGATAAATTCTTCTCCTACTCTATACTCAAGTGAATCAATGATCGTATTATTATCTAAATTTAAATCTAATGAATGCGAATAGAGGCGTTCCTCATTGTTTATCCTCGCTGAAGATATCATCATCAGCTTATCATCTGCAACGGCCAAATATGTAGTGTGAGCAACTTCTGTATCTCTGATTTTTAAATTTTCTATGCTTTCTACAAGCACAAAGTCTTGTGTAGTTTTAAAAACACTAACTGTTCTATCGATACCCTCGAAATTCCATGCAGCAAAATAATAATGTTCGTCACTTGCGGCTACCTTATTAAAGAATGAAATTTCCGCATTTGAAGGGATGGAGCCTATGAAGACCTCAGTTTGAGCAGTTAGATTTGAAAAGAGAAAAGCAATATATATTAGCGAGAAAAGTGGTTTGAGCATAATATTTATTTGAAGGTTGACAAAAGTTTAGAATCACATGTGCTTACTATCCCCAAGATATAGAGTAGTGTCCTGATAAAGTGTCTATCCGCTAGGTTTTAACGTAGTTAAGGTTTTGTTCATCGAGGACACTATACTCGATACTCTATCCGTGTCCTAAATTGGTGGTCTATTTTGACAAGAATGCAATGAGGAGACGCAGCAAATTCTTATTATTTAAAATCTCCTTTCAAACTATAAATCGCAACCCTTGAAACTCAAAAGCCCGAATCGAGCCCCCCATTTGCAGTAAAAGTTTCCCGTGTTCGTCGATGCCCTTGATAATCCCTGGTTGAGATTGGCCATTGATTAAATATTGAGCAACTTCACCGAATCTATACATCTGTGCGGTATAGTCTGATAGCATATCTTCCATACCTCTTTTGGATTTGTATTGGAGATATCTTTTTTCAAGCGTCGCACAGAGTTGCATGAGGAGAGCTTCGGTATCTATGATTTGGTTCAGTTCATTTTGTAATGAGGTAGGATTAGGTAGGTTTGGATCAAATGTGGTCTGATTTACATTGAGCCCAATACCGACAATGGTAGAAGCTATTTGCGTCCCTGCAATATTGTTCTGGATAAGAATGCCAGCTACCTTGTTGTCATTGATATAAATGTCATTGGGCCACTTGATAACGGCATTTGTGACCCCAACTTCTTGTAAAAGATCTATAACCGCGAGACTAGCTATTATATTCAAATTGAATTGTTGTTTGGGCAACAAATGCTTAGGATACAGAATAAACGAGGAAAGGAGATTTTGACCCGAAGGGCTTTGCCAGGCATTGCCTCTTTGACCTTTGCCCTCTGTCTGTTCTTCGGCAACAATAGTGGTACCCTCTATTGGTTTGTTTTGCTGCGCAAGTAGCTGCTGAGCGGCTAGATTTGTGGAATTCAAGCTATTATACCGCAAAAGAACCTTTCCAATAAAAAGAGTGTTACTAATATGGCTCATATAATTGTAATATGTCGTAACTTCATTATTTGAAATTGGATCGTTATTTTGTCCAATTGTAAAGCTAAAAATTTAAAACAGGACTTGGAGTTCAAAATTTTAAATAAGTTTTCCAAGCCTCATTTTCAGCATATTAGATAATTAATACATTATGAGTCCTCTCTGAAAACTGACGAATTGCATAAAATGGAATATTTTGGATGAGATTTTTGGTTTTCGAAATTCAGTGATGCCTGTGCATCAGTGGATTGAGAAAATGAAAAATATCGCCAAAAGAAACATTTTTGGTTTTTGTGAGTTTTCGGAGTGGACTCAATTATACTAAATAAGAATTTGAATTCACCAAAGAGAAGAACAAATAATGACCCCGCAGAACAGCTCAATGCCCTTATCATTGACAGTATTCAAGACATTAAAGGTAAGAACATTATTAAGCTAGACCTTAGACAACTGGAAGATGCACCCACTGATTTTTTTATCATTTGTGAAGGTGATTCCAACACCCAAGTCAGCTCAATAGCAGGAAATATCAAGAAAAGGCTAAAACAGGAAGCGGATCAGATAGCATCTCACGTAGAAGGCGAAAGTAACTCTATGTGGATCTTGATGGATTACTTCAATGTAGTAATTCATGTTTTCTACAAAGAAACTAGGAAATACTATGAGCTAGAAGATCTTTGGAGTGATGCTATATTGACGGAGTATGAGACTTTATAGTCTAATTCATAGAATCTGTCGAGAATAGTCCATAATCTCCAACATTTAAGTGAGCTAGGACGTTTCACTATTCAATAAAGTTTAATGGAAAATAACAAAGAGAAAAATAAGCCAGGAATGCCAAAATTCAATAGTTATTGGATTTATGGTGTTATTGCTTTGATGATAATAGCTGCTCAGGTATTTCTGATGCGGTTTGGTAGTGTTGATAAGATCACCTATTCAGATCTAGCCCAATATGTCAGGGGTGGTGATGTGAATAAGATTGTTCTCGTCAATGGTAAAAAAGCCAAGGTATTCTTAACTAAGGATGCCCTCACAAAGGCACCACACAAGGAGAAGGCCTCATCTAATAAATTCGGGCAAGCAGAAAATTATTACGCTACGACACCAGACGCTAAAGTCTTAGTTGATGATCTGGACAAATGGCAAGAAAATGTACCGAACGCTAAGAGGGTCAGTATAGAATTTGACGAAGAGTATAACTATTGGGGCGCGATTCTAGGATGGCTGTTGCCTATATTTCTATTGGTTGCGATTTGGTTAATTATTATGCGGCGAATGGGTGGCGGAGCTGGCGGACCTGGTTCCCAGATCTTCAATATAGGTAAATCCAAAGCCGCCCTTTTCGATCAAAATGCTAAAGTGAATGTTACTTTCAAAGATGTAGCAGGATTGGATGAAGCCAAGGAAGAGGTGATGGAGGTTGTTGATTTTCTAAAGAATCCAAAGAAATATACCTCTCTAGGAGGTAAGATACCAAAAGGAGTATTGTTAATAGGCCCTCCTGGTACTGGTAAAACCCTATTGGCTAAAGCTGTAGCTGGTGAAGCTGGTGTTCCGTTCTTCTCTATCTCGGGATCTGATTTCGTTGAGATGTTTGTTGGAGTAGGAGCTTCTAGAGTAAGAGACTTATTCAAGCAAGCAAGAGAAAAAGCTCCATGTATTGTGTTTATCGATGAGATCGATGCGATCGGTAGAGCTAGAGGTAAAGGTCAAATGCAAGGTGGTAATGACGAGAGAGAAAATACCCTAAACCAACTCTTAGTAGAGATGGATGGATTTAGCACCGATAAGGGTGTGATCTTGATGGCGGCTACCAATAGACATGATGTACTAGATAAGGCCTTGATGAGACCTGGCCGGTTTGATAGACAGATTGGTATAGATCGTCCTGATTTAGTAGGTAGAGAGGCTATATTTAAAGTACACCTTAGAACCATCAAAATCAATGATGGTGTTCAAGCGAACACTTTGGCTGAAATGACGCCTGGTTTTGCTGGGGCGGACATTGCCAATATCTGTAATGAAGCTGCATTAGTGGCTGCCAGAAGAAATAAGAAGGCGGTCGATATGGATGACTTCAACTATGCACTCGATAGAGTCATTGGTGGATTAGAAAAAAAGAATAAGATCATATCTCCAAAAGAGAAAGAGATCATTGCCTATCATGAAGCAGGTCATGCAGTTTGTGGTTGGTTCTTGGAGCATGCTTCGCCTCTGGTGAAAGTGACGATCGTACCTAGAGGTGTTGGTACCTTAGGTTACGCTCAGTACCTACCGAAGGAGGAGTATATTACTAGAACAGAAGCGTTATTAGATAGAATGTGTATGACATTCGGGGGTAGAGCTGCAGAGCAGATCATTTTCGGAAAGATCTCTACCGGAGCACAGAGTGATTTAGACCAGGTCACTAAGATGGCTTATAGTATGATTACTGTTTTTGGTATGAACGAGAAGGTAGGACAAGTATCATTCTATGATATGCAGAACAATTTCCAGAAGCCTTATTCAGATGATACGGCTACCTTGATTGATGATGAGGTTAGAAAATTGGTAGATAGTCAGTATCAAAGGGCGATAGAGTTGTTGACAGAAAAGCGTTCGGAATTAGAAATTTTAGCTCAGCAACTATTGGACAAAGAGGTACTTTTAAAATCAGATGTAGAACGTTTGATTGGTTTAAGAGCAGTTTCAAAACATGAACTGATCGCTGAAAAGGAAGCATTCATTAAAAGTAGTTTGAACGAGAATGGGCAGAATGAGAATGGTGTAGGAAAGTCAGATACAGATCCTGAAGTATAATTGTATTCATATTTCAATTAAAAAAAGCTCAATCAGTTTTACTGGTTGGGCTTTTTTTTGAAGGAAGAATGGATTTCTATTATTTCTAATTTGATCTTTATAGCTAGATTGTTTCAGTATGCAATTTGTCTTCCGATAGCTATCGGAATAATAGAAAAATCGCGCCAAATTGGATATTGGTCTACTATTAACCGTTGGTTACCACCCACGGCTATAAATATGTCACCCCATCTAATCTGCTGGGCAAGCACTCTGTGGCTTTAAAGGATAGATCTACTCTAACAAAAAAGCCTACACAGCTTGCTGTGTAGGCTTTTGATATTTTAATTGAGAAGGTCTTACGCTTCTTCTCCTGTTCTAACTTGTAGTTGGAAACCATTACCGTGGATGTTTACGATTTCTAAGTTGGTGTCCTTCTTGAGGTACTTACGAAGCTTAGTGACGAATACGTCCATGGATCTGGCAGTGAAGTAATTGTCTTCTCCCCATATCTTTGTTAAAGCTTCAGAGCGAGGTAGTATATCATTCATTTTCACGCAAAACATCTTGAGCAGTTGTGCCTCTTTGGGGGAAAGTTTGTCTTTGCTGTCTACCTCACCATTTGGCTGATAACTTAATATCCTAAGAGGGAAATTGAAATGGTAATCACCTATGATGAACTCTTTTATTTCTTCTGCTGGATCAGCTTTTGCACCAGAGCGTTTCATGATTGCTTGGATTCTAAGTAAAAGTTCTTCTGAATTAAATGGCTTGCTGATGTAATCGTCTGCTCCAATCTTGAATCCCTCAAGCACATCCTCCTTCATAGTTTTTGCAGTTAAGAAAACTATTGGAATCTCTTTGTTGATTTCTCTAACTTCCTTAGCTAAAGTGAAGCCGTCCTTCTTAGGCATCATTACATCAAAGATGCAAAGGTCAAAAGTTCCTTTTTTAAAGCTTTCGAGACCCGCTTCTCCATCTTGAGCAAGCGTTACTTCGTACTCATGCATTTCTAGATAAGAACGAAGAACATCTCCGAAGTTTTGATCATCTTCAACCAGTAATATGTTTTGGTTCGGCATAAAATTATATTTTAGTTTTAGTTTATATTGTTTTGTTTGCTTTCTTGCCTCTACAAGTCTAAATAATAGTTATTATGGGATAAGTATCGAGATTATAATTCTTATATATAAATACGAAAATTAGAAGTTTTAGGTATTCAAATTGTTATTAAAGACTTATAACGCAATATCTGCAAATAAATTTTAACATTTGAGAAATAAGTTAAAATGTTAAAAAAATCTACTGTTTAGGCTGTGTAAAGGGGAATTTTAGAATGAATCTACTGCCTTTACCCAAATCTGATTTTACACTTACCATCCCAGAATGAGCAGTAACGAGTGCTTTTACATAGCTCAAGCCTAGACCAAATCCCTTTACATCATGCAAGTTTCCTGTATGAACTCGGTAAAATTTTTCAAAAATGTGCTTTTGAGCCTCTTTGCTCAAACCTATTCCATTGTCCTGGATAGTGATTTCTATGCCATCAGACCTTTCTTTCGTGTATACTTTGATTTGTGGCTTTTCTGGTGTGTATTTATTAGCGTTGTCAAGCAGGTTATGAATAATGTTGGATATGTGGTTTTCATCCGCCTCTATCATATACTTTCCTGCATCCAATTTTGCTTCTACGGTTCCTTCCTTTTGACTTACTTGGAGCGATATATTATTGACAGCTTGGGTGATGACGGCATGAATATCTACTTGGGATAGTTTTAAGTTCAGATTTTCTCGGTCGAACTTAGCCATCTGAAGTACCTTCTCTACTTGCTCCAGCATACGCTTATTTTCTTGTTTGATAATATCAGCAAAGCGTTTAACCTTGTCGGGATTACTATTGATCACGGGGCTTTTGATGGAGTCCGCCGCCAAAGAGATGGTCGCTATTGGAGTCTTAAATTCATGGGTCATATTGTTGATAAAATCAGTCTTCATCTCTGAGACTTTCTTCTGTCTAAAAACGATAAGTACCGTGTATACAAAGCAGAACAAGATCGCTCCGGTAAATAAGAGAGCTGCTATTAGAGTCTTCCAAATAGAATTCAGAACAAAGCTATTCAACCCTGGGAAATACATATAAAGGTATCCTGGCGTATTAATGCCTGATGTATATAAAGGGATTTTGTATCTAGAATTGATCAGGAGTAATTCACTGTCGGTATACTCATGCGCGACTACCTGTGGTCCAAAGTCATCTACTTGGTAGTTTCCATTCTTAATTACGAAGCTATTTCTTCCCGATGAAAAGACACCATACTTGTATTCAGTGAAAATACCTCTCGCGCTCAATTCTCTATCAATGACTTGTTGGAGGCTGGCAGGAGAGGGTAGTCTATCTTCAATGTCTCTAAACCGGAGTTCAAGTCTTTCTTTTTGAGCTTCAGCCTCAGTGGGGTTGACGGCATAATTCTCTAATTGCTCTTGTTGCGCAAGTGAATTTGAAACGGAGTTAAGGGCATCTTGGATATTGATCTCAAAATTCTCTTTACTTAGTTTGATAGACCAATTGATCCAATACATTTGGAGTGCACCTATACCGATGATAGCCACCGACATCAGTCCAATAATTACCCAAATAGATCGACGCTTCATGAATGGCAAATTACGGAGAATAAGTATAATATTTTAACGGAGGGCTGAATGACGGGATATTCAATTTCAAGTTTTGAGTCCACTCCGAAAACTCACAAAACCAAAAATGTTTCTTTTGGCGATATTTTTCATTTTCTCAATCCACTGATGCTCAGGCACGCCAACGAGTTGTCGCACAGGCATCACTGAATTTCCAAAATCAAAAATCTCATCCAAAATATTCCATTTTATGCAATTCGTCAGTTTTCGGAGTGGACTCAGTTTTTATTTTTTATTTAACGAATCGACCGATTACGGATTAGAATCTAAATGCGTGAGCGATGGTAGCTGGTGCCGAGTGGAGTCGTGCATAGATAGGTGCAGCTGAGAGACGACATGAAGGTAGACCAAACCAGCTGCAGAGCTTGGAAGCCTAGCTGGTGCAGGGCCGAACGAATAGTGAGCCAGCGGACGTAGCGACTCCGCTCCAGTCAGGATGGAGGATTTAGTATATTCAATCACTACCTTTTTGGAAAGAAATCTAAAAATAGGACCTGCGGAGGCACGCCCTCTATAATGGCATATATTAACGACACTTTAACATTAATGAAAAAAATGTAGTTTGGGTATGTGTTATTTTTGTACTGAACTAAAATTTAAACTTATGAAATGTATACAGTTGATATTGGTTACTTTATTTTTCTTTGCTGCTACTTGCTTATTTGGACAAGCTGAAGGGAAAGTGTACGAGGTCACGATCACAACTACAGATGGGGATGGGAATACGGAAGTGAAGGATTTTGTGATAGAGGGGGAGGATATGAGTCAGGAGGATATCGATGCGCTCGTGCGAGAGCAGCTAGATGGCACTGAGGCGGAAGTCGATGTAAATGTCAATGTGATCAAGGTCGGAGCGCAAAGTGGTGAAGAGTCAAAAACGATCACTAAAATCATCAAGCGAAGATCGAATCTTGGCGATGAAAATAAAATTATTTTGGAAGAGCAAGATATGGAGGTAGAAGTCATAGATGACAAAGTTTACATCAATGGCGAAGAAGTTAAAGAGGGTGAATTTGGAGACACGAAAGTGCGGGTTTTGAAATTTGAGGAAGGCGACGATTATGAATTGAAGCAATTGCTGGATGAAGAAAATATTGAAATTGGTGAAAGGGAGAATATTTACTATATCGAGAAAGAAGAGAACAAAGAGGGCGTTGCATTTTTAGGTGTAACAATAGGTAGGGCTACAGATGGTCCTGGAGCTCCAATCAGTTGGGTAGTTCCTGGAGCTTCTGCTGAAAAAATAGGTCTGCAGAAAGGAGATAAATTGATCTCTATAAATGGTAATGAAGTGACTGGTTATTCGACACTCAGCAAAATTATTAAGGCCTATCTTCCAGGTGAAAAAGTAAAGGTAGTATATAATAGGGATGGCGAAGTTATGGATGCGACGGTGGAACTAAGTGATTATTATGTGCATGTAAAAGATAAAAGATCGCATGGACGTCGTGGAAGGCAGCACCATCAAAAGTACAGAAATTTAAATCCAAACAGTCCTGTACTTGGTGTAAAGGTTTCGGAGCAAGAGGGTGTAATAATCGTGCAAGGGGTAGTCGCAGGCGGCTCTGCAGAGAAAGCGGGTGTGCAGGTAGGCGATCAAATCATGTCTATCAATAAAGTAGAAATGAAATCTACTACTCAATTTCAACATGCGGTAAGAGCGAATGCTGCCGGTGATGAAATCAAATTGAAGTTAAAGCGAGATGGTAAAAAGATGAACTCAAAAGCGACCTTACAATCGATGAAAGATGCGATGGGCCAGCGGTATCCTAATAATACATCTCAGCGTATAGAGCGTATTGTCATAAGAGATAAGAAAGATTCAGAAATAAGAAATGAAGAAAGAGGAGAAATGAAAATCAACGAATTTGAGCTTTCGCCTAATCCATCACCTGGAAATGTAAGGGTTGATTTTTCCATGGAAGACCTGAGAGGGGAGTCTATGGTTGTGCGTATAATTTCTTTGGATGGTAAAGTGGTACGCGAAAATAAAGTGAACAATTTTGATGGTCATTTAATAAAGAACTACGATCTTTCAGATATGGAGGCAGGGATTTATCTTTTTCAAGTTGAGAATAGTGATCGGAAATTCACTGAGCGATTTGTGATAGAGAGAGATTAAATGTCTTGATCAAAAAAAAAGGCAGCTACTTTCGTAGCTGCCTTTTTTGGTTAAGTGAATTTGATTATAGCTTGATCAACTTTTGTTGAACTATTTGCTTTTCATTGGTTTCTCTTATAATATAAATTCCTGAAGTGAATTAGTTAAGATCGAGAGTTTGTGATTGGATCCGGACGGGGTAAGCTTTTCCAGAAATATCAAGATTAAAATATATTTTTTCCTAATTGACTGGTGAAACAGAACAGTTGACTATGCCTGAGATCAATTGACATCGTTGGTTTTCAATCACACTTCTCATAAGTTCAATTTGCCCAATTGTGAAACTACTTTGGCAGTGCTCACCTGAGTAGTCCATAAAGTTTTCGATCATATCTGGAAAATCATCTACTGTGGTAGAGCAAGTGGCCTGCATATGTATATTTTTTCTCCATCTGCTCTACAGCAATGTCTTACCCGCAAGTGATGTGTTGTGCCCAGATGGGAACGCACATAATGGATAGACTTAAAATTAGTAGAATGACTTTTCTCAGGTTTGTCTTTTCTTAAAAATATAGAAAATGGAATACTTGCTCTCCTCTGGTATTGAACTCCATAGTAGGGGAAGGTATTTTAATAATGTTCAAAACTTTGAATACACCACGTAAAACTTTGTTTCTGATCGGCAACTTTTCTAAGTCGATATCAAAAGATATGTAGAGTTGTTTGTAGCGATTATAATCTTCTCCTGGAGTAAAAACTACATTATTACGTCTCCAACCATTGCCATAAGCGCCAAGCATATCTTGTACACCGTAGCCTACTGCTAGATTGAGCCATGCTGGAAATTTACCAGCGTTAGGCGCAATGATAGACTTGAGATTCATAGACAACCATATGGTCTGGGCATTATAGTCTTTGATTAAGCGTTCGGCAAATCCTTTGCCAAAGGATTCTTCCGCTCTGTCTTTTATACTAGAGGTGACCCCGTTTTTCACAATGGGTGTGCTACTGTATTTGATTGGAGTATAACTCAGTTTCATTTTTACTTTTTGCTCCCCCCACAAAAATTCCTGGGAACAAAACAATAAGGAGCCTCCAGTATTATAGGCGATGTCGTACCATGACCAACCCCATCCAGAGCTGTGTCCATCTAGATACTCTATAGATGTTTGTGCCAAGGTACTAAAGGCAAATGCTGTTAGAGCAGATTTTTTTCGTGATAGGCCAGTCCATCTAATAGTGTGAAAAAATAGCTCAGATTGAATATATGCACTATAAGCGTGACCATATTTATCCATATTTTCCCATTCGCCCCAATCATTAAAGGTGTGAAAAGGTTCTTTTTCAAAATCTTTGTACCAAAACTGATTAAGGGTAATCATGCTAGCGGTATAGGTAGTAGCCCCTACTACTGCCACAGTAAAGAGTCTCTTCTTATTTAAGGTGTCTGATGGTTCAAAAAAGGAAGGCTTGTTTTCTTGTTGACCAAAAGCAAATTTGGCCGAAAAGAGGACAAAAACTAAAAACAAAAAGGATAATCGATGCATTTATTAAGTATATAATACCATTTAAGGTTACGAGGTGGTATAATTTAATAATTGGGCTTGCTAAAGGTACAGCTATGTCCAAGAAAATAGGCAGACTGACGGAATAATCTTAATTTCGTTGATAATTGCTTTACATTGTATATCCTAAAATAAAATAAAATTATGAATCAAAGTAAATTAGCACCAATAGCAATACTGGTCATTATCTTATTAGTGGTTGTTGTTGCTTTATCCAATAGCTTATTTGTCACTATTGATGCTGGTCACAGAGGCGTCTTATTTAAGCGGTTTGGTGGCGGTCTCGATATGGAAGGAGTACCATACACGCAAGGTTTTCATATGATTGCGCCTTGGAATAAACTGTTTGTCTATGATGTGCGGGTAAACCAAGCAGAACAGAAGATGCAGGTATTATCCAAGAATGGATTGAATATCAATATTGATGTTTCCTATAGATATCAACCAAATGCTTCGGAATTGGCTTATTTGCACAATGAAGTAGGATCAGAATATAATAGGAATATCATAATACCCGATCTAAAAGCGGCTACTCGTGAAATAATAGGTAAATATCTCCCTGAGGAGCTGTACTCTAGTAAGAGAGAAGTGATCCAAACGGAGATATTTGAAAGGACACGTGATGCCATTAGCGGTAAACATATTACGCTAGATGCGGTACTGATTAAGGATATCGGCTTGCCAGAGACAGTAAAATCCGCCATTGAAGAAAAATTAGAAGCAGAGCAAACCGCCTTGAAGTTTGAATACATCTTAGATCAAGAAAGAAAGGAAGCGGAACGAAAAGTGATCGAAGCACAGGCTAAGTCTGATGCCAACCTTCTGTTGAATCGTTCTCTGACGGAGAACATCTTAAGAGATAAAGGAATAGAGGCTACCCTGGAATTAGCAAAATCTGAGAATTCAAAGGTGATTCTCATTGGTGGTGGTGAAGATGGAATGCCGTTAATACTAGGAAATTAGACCATTTTTTTGCTAATTGATAATCTAATTCTAATAGTATTTTTAAACGACTAACACAATTGTAATGAAATTAAATATATCGTATAGTGCATTTTTGTTCTTTTTAGTCTTAGGGCTATTTACTTCTTGTCAAAAGGAAGTGGAGAATGGTTTTAGGGTTAGTGGTAAGATTGAAGGAGGGAGTGGAGATCTTTCACTACAAAGAGATGACGGGAACTCTATTATGATCAATAGTATTGTTCTTGATTCCGACGGTAGCTTTTCGATGGAAGTTCCGAATGCACTCAAGGCGACCTACATGATTGTAAATAATTCAGAACTATATCCATTTGTATATGATGGTACGGATAACAATATCGTAATTAAGGCAGTAGCAAATAATCCTAATAAAGGCGAATATTCTGTTGAAGGATCAGAGGTCTCAAAATTGCTCCAACAATACTATAGAAAAGTGAACGAGCGATCCATGACCAAGAAAGACTTTGAAGAGTTAGCTTCTAGTCCTGATCATCCTTACATGAAAGCTTTTTTGACAAGTCGATTTCTAAATTATAGTCCAGGCACTTTAGGGATTCATGGCAAGGTTTTTCAAAATCTAAATTTGGCTAATCAAGGTTCTAAGCTAATTCCTAATTATGCTTTGAGAATTGAACGTGAAAAGGCTAAATTGAGAAAACCTGCAGCTAGTATGAATAAAAGTGGTTTACAGATTGGTGCAATGGCACCTGATATCGCCTTGCCTAATCCTGATGGGGAGGTAATGAAACTAAGTGACCTTAGAGGTAAAGTTGTCTTAGTTGATTTTTGGGCGAGTTGGTGTGGACCTTGTAGGAGATACGGAAACCCCAAGCTGGTCAAATTGTACAAAAAGTATGACAAAAAGAAATTTGCTATCATGAATGTAGCCCTAGAAAGAGGCTCTAATAATTCTAAATGGATAAGTGCAATTGAGCAGGATGGTCTAGTTTGGCCATATCAAGTAGTTGATACGAAAAGAGAGTTTTCTCCGAAATATGGAGCTTCTAGCATACCCAGAATCTATCTTATTGATAAGCAAGGTAAGCTTGCGGCTATCAACCCTAAGAGTCCAGAGCTAGAAAAGACAATCGAAGAATTAATGAAAACCTAAAATAGTTTCTGTAAAATCTACGCTGCCATGAAGGATTTAAAATACTTATTAGCCTATGTAGCTCCTATTTCTGCTTTTATAGGTTTATACTTTCAAGGCTGGCTAGCGCCAGGTTCGTTTTACGTTGCCTTTGTCATTATACCCATTATAGAAGTTTTTCGCAGTGGGAGTTCCGAAAATCTAAGTGAGACTGAAGAAGATTCCAAAGTCAAAGCCATCTTCTTTGATGTGCTGTTATGGCTCAATCTACCCCTTTTATATTTACTCATATCTTATTTCCTTTATATAGTCACAACTGCAACTTTGTCAACTTGGGAAATAACTTTTTCCATTATTAATGTAGGTATTGTCGTAAGTACCATTGGGATCAATGTGGCACATGAGTTAGGTCATAGACAGAATAAAGTAGAGCAATTTATGTCAAAAGCATTATTGACTACAGCGCTCTATACCCACTTTTTTATCGAACATAATCGAGGGCATCACAAGCATGTAGCCACCTTCGAAGATCCAGCAACAGCAAGACTAAATGAACCCTTGTATGTCTTTTGGTTTAGGTCTTCGATCTTCGGCTATATTGGTGCTTGGAAAATAGAAGCAAAGCGATTAAGAAAAATGGTCAAATCTCAAATTAGTTTACAAAATGAGATGATTACATTGCAGGCGGTGCAGATACTATACTTAGTTCTAGTTGGTGTGGCTTTTGGTCCTATCGCTGTAGCATATGCGATTGGCATCGCGGTAGTTGGATT
>Ga0114957_1002016_pt1 | contig 20409 bp, 13 predicted proteins | sample BantaG_FD_87175 | JGI IMG/M metagenome (GOLD analysis project Ga0114957, IMG submission 87175) | Marine algal microbial communities from Bantry Bay, Ireland - BantryBay_4 metaG | ecosystem: Host-associated > Algae > Red algae > Unclassified | place: Bantry Bay, Ireland | collected 2014-11-21 | reverse complement strand
GGAATTACAGGAGTGAGTGATTCAGGACTTGATGATGGAGTTGAATCAGGTAATGATCCTAATAATCCAAACGATGATGATCCTACAAGAGTCACAATTGGTGGAAGTCCAGGATCAGCATCTGTATCAGGATATATTTGGTTTGATGAAAACCATGACAGAATTCATGATCCATCTGAAGCAGATCAGGCAAATTGGGTTGTAGAAGTTCTTCATGGCGGTATTGTGGTAGGAACTGCTGCCAGTGATGCGACAGGATATTATCAAGTTAATGGTCTTATTCCTGGACCTGGTTACCAAGTAAGGTTTAGACATCCAGTAAACAACGCAGTTTATGGTGCAAGTGTTTCAACACAGCCAGGTGTCGATCTTTCAGATGGAACAATTAGAAACTTAACTCTTCCAAATGGATCACTTATTCTAGATCAAAACTTACCGCTTGATCCTTCAGGAGTTGTTTATGACTCAGTGACAAGAAATCCAGTTGCCGGTGTAACCGTTGAGTTAATCGGACCTGCAAGCTTTGACCCTGCAACAGATCTTTTACCGGGTCAGCAAGGACAAATTACAACAAGTGATGGTTATTACGAATTTGATCTTGCGCAAACTGCACCAATTGGGGATTACCAAATTAAACTCACTGTGCCTACACTATACTTACCTGGAGCATCGACTATACTGCCTGCACAATCAGGGCGATATACTCCATCAACAACAGGTCTACCTGATTTGATTACTCCTAATAATGGTGCACCAGTAGCAAATGAATCAACTGTTCATTACCTTGAGTTTACTTATGACCCATCAAACCTGACAGAGTCAAAGGTTGTAAATAATCACTTACCAATCGATCCTTTACTGGATGGAGCTATAAGAATTATTAAAACAACTCCACTGACCAACGTGACCAGAGGTGACCTTGTCCCTTACACTATTAAAGCAAAGAACACCTTGAGTGCAACATTAACAAACATCGACTTGATTGATTTCATTCCTCCTGGTTTTGTCTACGTAAATGGATCAGGAAATATTGACGGAACTAGCTCAAACCCAGATGCAATCCAAGGAAGAAAGCTTTCATGGACAGACCTGACGTTTACTGCGAACGAAGAAAAAACCATTACTCTTATTCTTGTAGTTGGAGCAGGTGCAGGTGAAGGTGAATACACAAACAATGCTTGGGCCATGAATAATATTGCTGATAAACAAGTTTCTAATAGAGGAAAAGCAACTGTAAGAGTTGTCCCTGATCCAACCTTTGACTGTCCAGAGGTTATTGGAAAAGTTTTCGATGATAAAGATCGAAATGGTTATCAAGATTCGGGTGAGCCAGGTTTAAGTAACATTACTCTTATGACAGCTAGAGGTTGGATTATTAAAACAGACGAGCATGGAAGATACCACATAACTTGTCCAATGATCCCAAGAGAAGATAGAGGTTCAAACTTTATTGTAAAACTAGACTCATCGTCTTTACCAACTGGCTATAGAGTGACAACTGAGAATCCAAAAGTGAAGAGACTTCATAGAGGTAAGTTAAGTAAAATTAACTTTGGGGCTTCAATACATAAAGTTGTCAGAATCGAATTCACTGATGAAGCATTTACTCAAAGTGGAGAGTTAAGCAAAGAGTGGAAAGAACAACTAGAGAAAGGGTTAAAATCATTAAATAAAGAAAATATTGTTATTCGAATTAATTACAATACGAACAAAAGCAAAAAGAGTGCGATGAATGTTGTTGATAAGGTTCAAAGAGAGATAGAGAAACACCTTGGTAAAGCAGATGGGGAACACTTTGTTATCGAAAAAGAAGTTAATGTCTTAGGAGGTGCAAAATGAAATTTTTTATAAGCATCCTCCTTCTTGTCGCGCTTAACTCACTCGCTTTTAGAGATGGGACTTATGCAAGAAGTGTTAAGGATAATCAGGAAAAAAACTTAGATCATCTTGAAACTAATAAACTGGATAAAAAGAAGTTAAAAAGAGAAGAGACTCTTATCTTAAAGAAAAAAGTTTTCAGAGAATTAAGTGATGATGTTAAAGAAATTAAAATGACAACAAAACCAGATGAGAAGATGGTTATGTACTTTGACAGTGGAATTGCTGAAAGTAAAGATTTAGTGAATATTGCTACTGAGATTTTAAGATTAGGAAAAGAGAATGAAATCGCGAAAGTACATGTTGTCGGACATACTGATAATCAAAGATTAAGTAAAAAAGCCGTTGATGTATTTACTGATAATAATGGATTGTCTGCTTTTCGAGGAAGGTTTACGGCTAACTCACTTAGTAGTTCTGGAGGAATTAAAATTCCTATCTCTTATGAAGGTCGTGGGTTTTCTGATCCGATCGCTAGTAATGATACACCTGAGGGCAGAGCAAAAAACAGAAGAACTGAAATCTTTATTTATTACAAAAAAAGTAAGAAAGTTGCTGAAGAAGTAACGAAAGAAATCAAAAGTAAAAAGTATCTTTTAAAAGAAATTAGTTGTCCCAAGGAGAGCAAACAATCTAAAAAGCCTTTTAAAATAAGCTTTGATGGTGTTGGTCAAGATGGTGCGCAAGAGTCAAGTGCTGATGAACAAAGGTGTATTGATGTTGCTTTAGAAAAAGCAAAGATCCAAGTACATTTAAATCGAATCGACATGAAAAAGAGCTTGAACCTAAGAGTTAGTCAGCGAAGAGCAAACTCGGGAGAAAAAGTTAACTTTTACTTTTTTTCAAACTATTCGAGTAGAATTGAAAAAGCTCAGTTGAGGTTCTTTAGAAAAGGACAGTCAAGTCGTAATAAACCATTAGAAGTGATTGAAATAAAGAAAGAGGATTTAGACCTTTTAGGAATTCAATGGGTCATCCCGACATTCTCTAAAAATAATATCTTTCCTTTAGAGCAAACGTACTCTGCAGTTTTAAGAGTTTATGATGAAAAAGGTCGTTTTGACGAATCACAATCAAAAGACATTATTGTTTCACCTAGTATAGGAAAAGGAAGTGATCGAGTGGCATCAGTATCTTACTTAGATCAGAAAGATTTTAAGATAGACACTCAAAGTAACTCTCATTCTTATGATACAAATGCAGAACAAGTTTCAATAGACGCAATTCCTGTTAATGGCTCAAGTATCATTGTTAATGGAGAGGGTATTCCTGAGAGTCATAAAGTTTATGTTATGGGACAAACGCTTAAGGTTGATAAAAATGGGAAGTTTGCAACAGAGCAAATATTAAGTGCTGGGAAAAAGTATGATATTGAAATTGCTATTGTTGATCAAAAAGAAAAAGGGATTGTTTATAACAGAGAAATTCATATTCCTAAAAATAACTGGTTCTTTGTAGGACTGGCCGATCTTACGGCAGGTCAGAATCAAGTGGCGGGTCCTGCTCAGATTTTAAATCAAGAATTGGATCAGTTTGAAAAAGAAATCTTTATTGATGGTAGGTTAGCTTTTTATCTGCGCGGAAAAATAAAAGGTGAGTACCTCATCAAAGCAAGTATGGACACAAGGGAAACTAGTCTTAGCCAAATGTTCAATCAATTCTTAGATAAAGATCCGAATCAGTTATTTCGGAGATTAGATCCTAATGAGTATTATCCTGTTTATGGAGATGATAGTAGTTTAATTGAAGATGCACCGACTCAAGGTAAGTTGTTCGTAAAGATACAAAAAGGTGACTCATACTTTCTTTGGGGGAACTTTAAAGCGAAGAATTACCAAACCGAACTGGCTCGAATTGATAGAGGTCTTTATGGAGCAAACCTCCACCTTGAAAGTAAAGGGCAAGTTGAAAATGGGGAAAAGAAAACGGAACTTGATGCTTTTGCGTCAGAGCCGGGAACAGTAAATTCACGTAATGAGTTCAGAGGTGGACAAAGTTTTTATGTTTTAAGAAATAGAGATATCGTTCCAGGTTCAGAACAAATCAGAGTAGAGGTCCGAGACCAGTTCTCAGGACTTGTTCTTCAAAATCACTCTCTCGTCTATGGTGAAGATTATAGCGTGAATTATATTTTAGGTAATATTACGTTACGAGAACCTCTACCTTCGATTGCAGATCAAAGCTCTTTGGTGAGAGCGGGTGCCTTTGTTGGTAATCCTGTCTTTCTTACTGTTAGTTATGAATATGTTCCAGGTTTTACAAAAGTGGATTCACTTGTTTTAGGGGGAAGGGCAAAGCAATGGTTGGGAGATAACATCCGAGTTGGTGCGACACTTTCTCAAAATGATATGCCAGGAAATAAACACTCACTTCAAGCAGGAGACCTACTTCTTGATTTTGGAGGAAGTAACTACGTAAAGGCAGAGGTTGCACAATCAAAAGGTGTCGGTGCTAGTGAAATGAGTAGTATTGATGGAGGTTATTTCTTCACACCTATTGATCAAGCAACGATAGGTCCTGATACTGAGGCGCAAGCATATTTTGCTGAATCAAGCTTTAATCTTTATTCAATAGAAAGTAAGCAAGCAAATGTGAAAGGTTATTATAAAAAGAAAGATGCAGGCTTTTCAGCAGTTGGAGAATTAGCGAGGTTTGATACGATACAAACAGGAGCTGACATTAATTTGCCATTATCTCAGAGAATTGATCTTTATGGATCGTATGTGAAAAAAGATGAAAAAAACTGGGTAAATACTGAAGTCATAAATATTGATTTGAAAACTTATCTTGGTGACTACGTTAGACTAGAAGGTGGTGTTAGTCGAAACCTTAAGGAAGATCATTCTACTGGTGGAGTAGCGGCCGTATCAACTATAGATAACTTTGGAAAAAGAGATGATGCACTTGGGCTTTTAGGTTATCGCTTTGATGATAACCTAGATATCTATGGGTTCTTTCAAAAAACTTTAGAAACAACTGGAGGCAGACTTGATAACGATCGTTACGGAGCTGGTACTTCATTTAAGATAAATAATTCACTAGATGGAGATTTAGAGATATCTGATGGTGACCTTGGTTTGGCAGCAAAAGCCGGAGTGACAAAGCATATCGATGAAAATACTGAAATTTATACAAATTACCTTCTTGAAAACAGTCGAACAGATACCTCTACAAGAGTTAACCTCGGTGAGCGAGGAAAACTGATTGGAGGAACGAAGAAAAGATTTAACGACAGTTCCGATATCTTTTATGAAAGTCGATTCGAACACGGTCGTAATAACTCAACAGGCTTAACTCATGCCTTTGGTCTCAATCATAGTTTTAAAGAAAACTGGAACTTTGGTTTCACAGGAGAATTTGGAAAAATTAGATCAAGTGACCGAACAACTGAAACTGATAGAAAAGCTGGAAGCATTGGCCTTGGTTATTCAAATAAAAAGATGAAATGGGCTTCATCTTTTGAAATAAGAAAAGAAGAGTCATTCCCGTCAACACAAAAAAGAACAACTTGGTTGAGTAAAAATACTTTTGGAGGAAAAATCTCGGAGTCTTGGAGATTTTTATCTAGGCTTAATATTTCAAAATCCAAAAGCTCTACTAGTGATTTCTTTAACGGTGACTACCTTGATGGAATTGCAGGCTTAGCTTACAGACCGGTGACGAATGACCGCTTTAACTTACTTACTAAGTATCGCTATTATGAATTTTTACCAAGTCCTGGGCAAGTTGATTCTAATGGAAACATCCAAAGCTTTAGACAACGTTCTCATATTATCAGCGCTGACACTATTATTGACTTAAACCGTTGCGGGCAAGAACGATTTGGATGTTTCGAGCTTGGTTTAAAGTACGCATTTGCAAAAAGAGAAATTCAAAATAGCCGATTAGGAACAGGTCCATGGTTTAGTAGTGATAAACATCTAGGGATTGCGAATCTTACTTATCATACAGATTACAGGTGGGACTTACTCGCAGAATATAGATATTTATACTTAAATCTTTCTCAAGATGCCCGAAAAGGTGCACTTGGAGCCATTTACTACAACTTTGGGAATAAAAATACAGTGAAGTTAGGAGCTGGTTATAACTTTACTGATTACTCAACAGACTTAACTAATGATGATTTTAATTATCATGGCTGGTTTGTGAACCTTGTTGGTGGTTTTTAGGAATTGATGCTAATCACTATTAAATTTCTTTAAAATTTCAACATCCATCCCATTTAGATCTCTTATGTAAAAAAGACTTAGACAAAACACTGGTCTAAACACTGAATTTTTCATATTTTGTATCTATTATAAATAGACTAAGGATAGAAAAATGACAGGTAGCAGCATGAGCTCTATTGAGTTACTCAAATCAAAAAATGAACAAGCACACCTTGGTGGTGGTGAAGCGAGAGTTAAGCGCCAACATGATCAAGGAAAGTATACCGCAAGAGAAAGAATTACTCGTTTAATAGATCCGGGAAGCTTCATAGAGTTTGATAAGTTTGCCACACATCGATGCCATAACTTCGGAATGGAAAATAATAAATTCTTAGGTGATGGAGTTATCACTGGAATTGCCACGATAAATGAAAAGCAAGTTGCTTTTTTTTCCCAAGACTTTACTTGTTGGGGAGGAGCGCTTGGTGCGGTCTTTGCTAGAAAAATTTGCAAAGTTATGGATTATGCTTTGAATAATATGATTCCAATTATTGGAATTAATGATTCAGGCGGAGCAAGAATTCAAGAAGGTGTCGAATCTCTTGCTGGCTATGCTGAAATTTTTTATCGCAATGTGAAGTGTTCTGGAGTCATACCTCAGATCTCATTAATCATGGGGCCTTGTGCTGGAGGAGCGGTGTATTCCCCGGCAATTACTGATTATATTTTCATGGTTGATAAAACTTCTTATATGTTTGTGACCGGTCCTGATGTTATTAAAACGGTAACTCATGAAGAGGTGACAAAAGAAGAGTTAGGTGGAGCAAGTACACACAATGAGAAATCGGGAGTAGCCCACTTTAATTGTAGTGATGAAGATGATTGCTTTGAAAGAGTAAGAGAGCTCCTTCATTTCATTCCAGGCTCTAATGCTGAAGGGATTCAAAAGAGTACTTGTCACGACTCAGTCACAAGAACTAATCAAAAGTTAAAAAGCTTAATACCTGAAAACGCAAAAAAACCTTATGATATGAAAGAGCTTGTTCTCGATGTTGTTGATGATAATCATATTTTAGAAGTTCATGGTGGCTTTGCTAAAAACATTATCTGTGCTTTTGGGAAAGTTGGTGGATATTCAGTAGGAATTGTCGCAAACCAACCTCAAATAAATGCGGGAGTCTTAGATATTGATTCTTCAACAAAAGCTGCAAGGTTTGTTCGTTTTTGTGATGCATTTAATATTCCTTTATTAACACTTGTTGATGTACCAGGCTTTTTACCTGGAACAGTTCAAGAATTTGGAGGAATTATTCGTCATGGAGCTAAGCTCCTTTATGCTTTTAGCGAAGCAACAGTTCCGATGATTACTCTTATTACAAGAAAAGCCTATGGCGGTGCTTATGATGTAATGGCAAGTAAGCATATTAGATCAGATATTAACTTAGCTTATCCAAACTCAGAGATTGCTGTTATGGGAGCTGATGGCGCAGTTAACATTGTCTTTAGAAATGAACTAAAAGGGCTTGAAGGAAAAGAGTTTGATGATAAAAAAGCGCAGCTTGTGAAAGATTATGAAGAGAAATTCAATAATCCATATATCGCAGCAGAGCTTGGCTATATTGATGAGATTATTTTGCCTGAAAATACTCGAGAAACAATTTATAAATACTTTAAATCTCTTGAGAATAAAAAAGTTTTTCGTCCACAAAGAAAGCATGGGAATATTCCACTATGAAAAAAATATTAATTATAAATAGAGGTGAAATTGCGATTCGAATTGCAAAAGCAATAAATGAATTAGGTCACATCAGTGTAGGAGTTTGGACCAATAATGAACCTAATGCCGGTCATCTTGAGTATTGTAAACAATGGCTTCTTCTTGAGGGAATAAGCAATACTGAGACTTACCTTAACCAAGATAAGATTATTCAATTGGCCAAAGACAATAATATTGATGCCATCCACCCTGGTTATGGATTTTTAGCGGAAAACTCAGAATTTGTAACTAAGCTAGAAAAAGAAGGGATTATTTTCATTGGGCCACACGCAAAAGCTATTGAGTTTATGGGAGATAAAGCAGTCTCTAAGAAAATGGCCAATGAAGCAGGTGTTCCAACTGTCCCAGGTTCACTTGGTGAAGTGACAAAGCAAGAGGCTTTAGATATTTGCGATGAAATTGGTTTTCCTGTTTTACTTAAAGCGGTTGCTGGAGGTGGAGGAAAAGGAATGAGAGTTTGTCTTGATAAGGATGAACTCGATAAAAACTATGAGGCCGTTAAAAGAGAAGCACTTTCTTCCTTTGGTAATGATGGAGTTATATTAGAGAAATATATTTTAAATCCACATCATATTGAAGTTCAGGTTCTAGGAGATTCAAAGGGAAATATTTATCATCTTTATGAGAGAGAGTGCTCTATTCAAAGAAGGCACCAAAAAGTTTTAGAGGAAGCGCCTTCACCTTTTATAGGTGAGGATGAAGAGCTTAGGAAGAGAGTTTGTGAAACTGCTTTGAAGTTAGCGAGGGCCGTAGAGTACAACTCCGCTGGGACAATAGAGCTTATAATGGATGATGATAAATCGTTCTTTTTTTTAGAAATGAATACACGAATTCAAGTAGAACACCCAATTACTGAAGAGATTACAGGAGTTGATTTAGTTGCGAACATGATTAAGTCGGCCCTAGGCGAAGAACTCGATATTAAATCTCAAGAAGAAATAAAGATTAACGGACATGCGATTGAGTGTAGGATTTGCGCAGAGGATCCTGTCACGATGCTGCCTGCCCCCGGAAAAGTTGAAGGCTTTGATTATGTTTTTCCCCAAGGGATTCGTTTTGATCACTGTGTTTATCCAGGAATCGAAATTACCCCTGACTTTGATCCAATGATTGGTAAACTAGTCGCTTTTGGAATCAATCGAGATGTTGCTATTCGAAAAGTGAGGTCTGCGCTTTCAGGACTTTTTATTGAAGGAATGAAAACAAATATAGCGCTTCACAGAGAAATTTTAAAAGAAGAAAACTTCTTAAGGGGAATATATTCTACGAAGTACTTAGAAGAATATTCACCCCAAGAAAAACTCGTGGTTGAAGATAATCAATTAGACGAGCAAACAGTGCTTTCTTATCTCTTGGGAGGTGTCGTGTGAGATACTACTTTAATGATGAAATTGTTGAGTTTTACGAAGAATCAGGTGTTTGGTTTATAGAGAAAGGAGAGACTAAAAAAGAGGTTTCGTTAAAAGAAGTCTCTGGAAAAAAGTTCTTTAGTACTGATGGACTTAACTGGAATAAAGTTATTAAGATGACTCAACCTCGAAAACTTTATCGTTTCAGTGATGAATTCATTATCCATAAAGGTTTCAGGCCATCTGGGCAAGGAGGAGCCGATGAAGGATCTCTTATTTCTCAAATGCCAGGAAAAATAGTAAAAATCTTAGCCAAAGTTGGAGATGAAATAAAAAAAGGTGACAGGCTTCTTATTTTAGAGGCCATGAAAATGGAAAATGAAATCAAAGCATCTTTAAATGGAAAAGTTATAGATATTCTCGTCAGTGAAGGTGAGAGCATCGATGCTGGAAAATTGATGATTGAAATTGAGGCCTCAGAAGCTTAATTAAATCCTAAGTACCAAAGAGACATTGCGTAAATTAACCCAAGAGGGAAAATGATGATGAGGTCTCCTATAAAACTCTTGGATTCACTTTCATCAACGCGGCTAAAGTTTTTCTTACCAAAGTAGCTTAAAAAAATCACTGCAATCATTCCAAGTAGTGCCAACGTTATATATGACATCCACCACACAAAAGTCTTGTCTTTTTCTCTATAAGTTAATTGTTGAGATTGAGAAGAGCTCTTTTCAACAATGTCTTTTTTAGGTGCTTTGAGTAACGGGTTGATGTTTGAGATTTGAGAGAGCTCATTGATACTCTTTTCGCTTCTTGAAATCTTCTCTCTTACTCTCATTTGTTTTGAATCAGGTATGAGGTGCTTACTTTTTAACGTCATAGCGTTAACAGGTTGTAATTGAAGTGAACCGGAAACATTAACTTTCTCACCAACCAAAAGGTTGTTGTTTAATATTTTTTTACTCCATTTTAAGTTGAAACTTTTACGATCAATCTGAGTGTTGAAAATTGCAAACTGGCTAAACTTCCCCCATGAATCTTTGACTTTAGGGGTGATTTTGAAAATTATTTCAAATTCTTTAGATACATCTTTGATTCTCATTGTCCCTGTTGCTCGGTATTGCTGAGATGAAACCTCTTTAATTTCTGAACTAGTGAAAAGGATAAAAGGATATTTCTTTGTATGAAAAAAATCGGGTTTTCTTAAGTGGGCATCCCTTAACTTATTTCCTGTATAGATGGAGTCAGCTTCGATTTGAATCTTTAAGCTTTCAAGGGCCTTATCCTTAACTTTTAAATAACCAGTAAAGCGAGAAAATCGACCAGTTGTTTTGGCCAAGCCTAAATAGGGGATTTCGAAGATAATTTCTGAATGGTCTGGATTTATTTTCCATGTTTCTTGAGAAAATAAAGAAAGCGAGAATAAAATAAGTAAAAAGTAGTATTTTTTCATTTTGCTATTCTAGCTAAAAATTAAAGTCGTGTCGAAATGCCCGTTTCAAAGAAAACAAAGTCAGTTTTTTGATCGAGCTCAGTCTAAGTGATGGGAATCTGCAGTGTCACTTTGACTCATCTGATATTATTGAGTGAGTTTATTTAAGTTAATGATAGCTCTATGAACAGGGGCTTACTGATACAATTGTAAGTGTGATAAAAATGCTCTTTATAAGTATTATGATTATGATTGTGAGCTTTACAGCGATGCATGGAAGAGTTTCTCAATCTAAACGTTTCGTCATTATCGGCCTCATACTGATTGTTGGTATATTATCAGTTCAAGCTTCAACTTATTAACCTAGTAAATTCAAATACTTAGAAAGTGGGTTTCTTCAGGGTGAGAGCTTTTTATCATATGGTATAATTAATATGTGACTAAGGAGGAGTTTATGGTCTCGCAAAAACCAAAAATAGAAACACATTCAGATTTAAATGCTTACTTTTATAGTAAGTTGGAAGAATTGAATCTCATTAACCTTGAAAAAGAGTATATTTTTTATTCAAGTGATATTCTTTCGCGTTATGCAACTTACCCGTCGATTGATTCCGATTCATTAGGTCTTGAGTTCTTAGAGGGACATGCTTTTGCTGGCGAGGGTGATAAGAATAAAATTTATCAATCAGTTGCAGAGAGAGCACTTTTGTTAAGTAGCTATTTTGAAAAATCATTAGATAAAAAAATTGTGAACTCGGAGTACTATGTTGATTTAGGTAAGTCTGCTTATCAAAGCTTGAATAAATGTCGTGGATCATATTTTGATGTACCCAACTTCTTCAGTGTTTTTGCTCAGTATTTCGAAGTGATCTCCGCAATGATAAAGAAATTGACGATTGATTTCAAAACATCCATTAATGATCAGTACAGTCTTGATCTAAGAAAGCAGGGGATTATTAAGAAAGCTTCTTAAGCTTTTTTACCTGCAGTAACAATAATTTTCTTTTTATTTAAAAACTTATTAAGAAACTTATTTAAATCCTCTAGTTTGACTTCATTTATTTTCTGAATTCTTTGGTATTCAAAATCAAGACTCAAGTTATGAAGAAACGGAATTGAATAAAAATTCGCATAGTCTTCATTACTTTGTAACTGTAGTTTGAGATTTCCAGAAATCATTTTCTTAACTCTATTAAGATCACTTCCCTTAAATCCCTTATCAGCAATCTTTTGTAAAAGGTCATTTATGGCCTTGATTGCAAGATCAGTTTTCTCAAAACTTGTCCCAATATAAATCCCCCAGTAACCAGCTTGAAGTGCTGTATGATGTACTGGCTGGCAAGCATAACAAAGACCCATTTCATCTCGAACTTTGACAAAAAGTTCACTGGATTGTCCTGAAAGGTAGCTAGTTAAAATTTTTAAATAAACATCAGAGTTATCTTCAAGAGCAAGACCGTTTTGCCCAATAAAGACTTGAGTTTGTTCCCGGTCAAATTCAATATGGTGCTGAGAATTCTTAGGTACTGAGATTTTAAATTGCTTAAATTGAGAAACTTTTCTTTCAGGAAGGTTTTTACAAAACTCTTCGCAAAGAGCAATGACTTTACTTAAGCTATGATCACCGCAGTATGTAAATAAAATCTCGGAGTTCTTTAAATTATGTTGATGAGTTTTAGATAAAACATCACTTGTCATTGTTTTAAGAGTTTCTTCATCACCAGTGATATCGAGTTCGTAAGGAGTTCCTTTAAAAAGGTTCCTTTGAAACTTTTTAAAGCACTGCTTCGTTGGATTCTTTTTTCCCTCTTCTAGCGATCTGAGTAAAAGATCTTTTTCACGCTCCAGGTAGTATTCAGGAAATGTGGGTTTTAATAAAGTATAGAAAAAATCATCACTTAAGACATCAAAATGTTCACTCAAGCCGTGCATTGTAAGGCCATAAGCATTTTTACCAGAAAAACCACTTAGGCTCGATGCTAAAGTATCAAGATCGTTTCTTAAAACTTTATATTCCTTATTAACATGACCATAAGTAAAGTTATTGGCCAATTGATAATGAGTCCCTGCATTGCTCTTGGTCTCAGTACTTAAACCACCTTTTAAATAAGCGTGTAATGAAAAGGTGGGAACCATTGGGTTATGTCTATAAATAAGCTTGATTCCTTTTTTCACCTCAATTGTTTTTACTTGTGGGTCAAACTTAGAAGGCCCTTTCGTTAAAGATGCTTTCTTGTTTTTTACTTTTAGCTTACTGAGGTTTTTGGAAAACTTCTCAAGCTCCTTACGCAGCGGTTCTTCCTTACTTTCGAGCGGGGCTTGTAAATGAATTTGAGGTGAAGCTTCAAAAACTTTCCCAAGAGCTTCATTCACATCAATGAGTTGAGTATTTTTAATTCCTTCAATAAACAGGCGATCACTGTGGATATCTCCATTTTGAGCGAATCCATGACCAATGGAAAATGCAAGAGAATCTATTGTCTCTTGTTCATATATCTTTGAGGCCACATATTGATTTTTAATTTTAATTAAATCCTTCTCATCAAATCCATTATTGAGAACTTTTTGAACTGTCTCAGTAAAAAGAGTTAAGACTTCTTTAATTTTGTTTTCAGGAAAAACAAGTTTAATAAAATGTGCTCCACCTTTGGCCATAAACATAGTTGAGCCAGATGTGTGAGAAGCAAGACCACTTTCTTTCACTAACGTTTGGTGCAAGTAGCTACTTTCACCATGACCTAAACAATTAACGGCCAAGTCTTCAGCAGCAGCCTTAGGAGATTCAAAAGCCGGAGCATTAAAAAGTAAACTCAAACTAAGTTGTTTGACGTCTTTCTTATTTATATGAACTGACTTCTTAGGAGAACTCTTAACCTTAAAAGATTTAAACTCAGACTTTGGACCAGAAGGGAGCTTATATTTAGCAATAATATTTTCTACTTGCTTTGTATTGTTAAGATCAGCCGCAATGACAAGTGCTGCGTTTGAAGTGTTATAAAACTTTTTTCTAAATTGAACAATTTGTTTTCTAGTGAAGTTTTGAATCGTTTTAGGAAATCCTAAAATAGGATGAGAGTAACCTGGAGAGAGTGAATTTTTTTGAATATGGTGAAAGTGAAAATGCGATGGGTTATCTATTGATCTTTTATACTCTTCAAGAACAACGTCTCTTTCTGGAACTAATTCTTTTGCATCAAAAAGCGGATGAGAAACCATATCCATTAAAATATCGATCGATTTGTTTAAGCAATCTTTAGGTGAGTTGATGTAGTAACAAGTGTAATCAAAAGAAGTGAAAGCATTTACGTCCCCACCAAAACTTTCAATCTCTTTCGCAATCTTACTTCCAGGTCTTTTCTTTGTTCCTTTGAAAAACATATGCTCAAGAAAGTGTGCGATACCTTGATCTTCTTTTGATTCAAGAGAGCTTCCGGCCCTGAACCAAATTTGTGTGCTTGCTGATTGAACGCCAGGGTAGTGGAGAAGATATGTCTTTAGTCCATTAATTGTAAGTTCTGTGGTTTTCATATAACTTGTCCCATATGCGTGAGGTTAGCTCTTTATATATTCATTATCCTTATTGTAAGCACCTCTGTCACTATTGTGATTTCTATAAGCATCTTTATTCAAAAGGTAGTGAAAAAGACTTTGAAAAGTATTTAGAGAAAAATCTAGAACTAAATGCTCAATTCATGAAAAGTCACGGTTTTGAGTTAACCGACCTAGTTACTCTCTATTTAGGAGGAGGAACACCTTCTTTGATGGGAGAAAGTTTATCTGGATATGTGAATAAGATCTTTAAATATTATGGAATCAAATTTAGAGAAAATTATGAGTGTACTTTAGAGATTGACCCTGGCACATACGAGAGCTTTGATGTCGTTGATTCCTGGGTAAACTTTGGAGTAAACCGCTTCTCTGTTGGAATTCAAAGTTTAGATTCATTTATTCATAAACATCTTGATCGTCTTTCACATAATTTAGATACAGCTTATACACTACTGGAATACTTCCAAAAGAAAGAAGTAAATTTTTCTGTTGATTTTATTATTGGAGTGATGGATGACAAGTTTCATAAAAGAGATATTGAAAAAGAACTCGAAGAGATACTAACTTTTAAACCTAAGCATATCAGTCTTTATATCCTTTCTGTTTCGAAAAACTATCGCCACTTTGAAATTCTACCTCAAGATGAACAAGTGGAAAGCGAATACAAACGGGTCCATGAGTTCTTGTCATCAAAAGGCTTTGGGCATTATGAAGTATCTAATTATGCTCTTGATGGTCATGAATCAAAACATAATTGGAATTATTGGAAACAAGCTTCCTATGCTGCTTTAGGGCCAAGTGCAACAGGGCTTTTAGTAGGAAAAGATTTTGGGAAAAGGTATAAATGGAGTGCCAGTGGAAAATGTGAAGTAGAAGAATTAAATCAAGATCAGTTAAAATTAGAAAAGCTATATACTTTGGCGCGAACTAAAAATGGAGTTCCTATCAACTTACTTGATCCTTTTAAGTATAGAGGTTTGGTGAGAAATGGAGATGCTGAGATAGTGAATGAAAATCTGGTTTTTAATCCTAGTAGGTGGAATATTCTTGATAGCTTGTTTGATCAGTTATTATAACTGACAAAAAAATCTAATTTAAATAAATAAAGCTCCGTAATTTAAACACGGAGCTTAGATTTTGTGAATGACTTTCTTTAAGGATGGCTAATAACCATAAACAATTTGTCTACATCTATAATGAGCTTTCTCTGAAGTCGTATCATGAATCAGTCTATTATAACACTTTAAGTAACCATCAAGGTTTTTATCTGTTTGTACTGTCTTAGAGTATTTTAACTGAACATCAGCTTCATACAGGTACGTATTTGTTTTTTGCAAAGTCATTTTTCCAGCATTGAAAATATCAGTCGTACTGCTTTTATTAATTAACAATTGAACATTTTTTACACTTTGAACGGTAATGGTACTTGCACCTGCTGGGTTAGATATATAGCTGTTAAGATCAATTGCAGCTTGGAAGTTATTATTTACTACCTCACCTTCTGCGCACAGTGTTTGATTTTCTGCACTTGCTTCTTTTGTATCATTGATAACAAAGTGAATGTCAGCACAAAACTTCCCTTTGGTAAAGTCTTCAAGGTTTTGATCGAGATTTGCCTTAATTTCAATGGTAGCTGCTAGGTCAACTCTATCACTCTCACAAGAGATAAAACTGAATAAGCTTAATAAGATTAAAAGCTTCAAAATGGGCTCCTTTATATAGTTTTAGATTAAATTTAAGAGTGTACCTACGATTTAAGTACTAGATTGACAACTAAGGACTGTAATTTTTTCAATATACTTTATTCCAAAGCTAAAAAGGTGCTATGTTCTAATCAAAATATGATAAGCCCGAGGTTGTATATGAAATTATCTATGAACTTACTTTTACTACTAGCTTTACTTTCTTGTAACTCAAGAAATGAACTTACCCAAAAAGAGCTAGATGCAGCAAACACCTCAATGGCGACAATCATTAAAGTTGATGAGTTCCTCATCGAAAAGTATGGATATTCACCTGTAGAGCAAAACCCTGAAATGATTGATAAAGATATCAAACTTGCAGTAGAGAAAGAAGCTTCTTTAGAAGCGAACTTAGAATTTTTAGGGGCACTTGATAAAATTATTACTGAAGGTGAAAAAGTATTAAAATTAAAAGGAAAAAATACTCGGTATTCAAAAGAAGATTGGGTTGAGTTTGAGCAGACTTTAGAGAATGCAAAAAAATCTAAAGCTTCTTATATTGTGAATAAAGAGCGCTATGTGAAGGCAGTACTAGAAAGAACAAGTGCTATTGAAATAGAAAAACAAATGAGTGCAATCACTGGGTTAACGCAAACCTTTGGAAGTCAATACAAGATCGATTTTAGCACCATTGAAGAAAGTGATATTGTTGAAAGAATGCACAAAAAAGCAAAGGAAGAAGCTTCAAATAAAAAAATGGATGAACCATTCCTACTATCTTTAAATGAGTTGATCTCTAGTTTTGAAAAAGTTCAAGAACACTCAGGTGAGCTACCTGAAAACCTCGCAGTTATTTTTGCGAAGGCACAACTTGCAAAGAACTCTTATAATGAGAAGTATAAAGAAACTAGAAGTCTAATTAAAGATAAGGTTAGCAAGTACTCAAGTATGAGTGATGAGGAACTATTCGAAAAGGCAACTTCTTCAGAGGGGATTGGAGAGTGTAAAGTGATAGTCGATAAAGATTCAAGCTGTTGCTACTTTTTAAAAACCAGAAATGGAGAAGGGTATCCATACGGTGATGGGTGTATGGCAGACTATGAAAGTGGTTACAGCCTTGGCCCAAAAGCGAATACAATTGAAAACCTAAGAGCGATTTTAACTGGTCAACAGGAACTTTGTTTTCAATAGAAAGTAATATAAAGTCAAAACATGGATGTTTTAAAACAATTAAAAGTTCGCTCTCAAAATAGTTGCGAACTTTGTAAAAACACTTCGGACTTGTCAGTCCATCTTGTCCCTTCAGAAAGTCAGTCAACAGATGATAACTCACTATTAGTATGTGATCTGTGCTTAGAGCAAATCAAAGACTTTGATAAAATTAAACTCGATCACTGGAGTTGTCTTAGTGAGAGTATGTGGAGTGAGTTTCCGGCAGTACAAGTGATGTCTTGGAAGATATTAAATCACATTAAAAGTGAAGGTTGGGCCCAAAATCTTCTGGGTCAAATCTATCTTAATGACAAGGCCCAAGAGATGGTCAATGAGATGGCAAGCTCCTCAGAAAGTACTTCTGAGAATGTGATAACCAGAGACAGTAATGGGGCTCAGCTAAATGAGGGGGACTCAGTCACTCTTATCAAGGACCTAGATGTAAAAGGGGCAAACTTTACGGCCAAAAGAGGGACTTTAGTAAAAAATATTTCGCTGACTCATAACCCTGAGCATATAGAAGGACGAGTCAACGGTGTGCATATTGTCCTTGTCGCTAATTTTCTGAAGAAAGCCTAAACCAAAACATTGACATTAATCCATTTCATACCATATTAAAGGAGAACACGCGCTTAAAGGGTATAAGTCATGGAAAATACTGAGTTTGAAAACGAGAAAATGGAAGATGAGGTTATTGAGGAAAATCAAGATAACGTTACTGAGTTAAAGAAAGAAGAAAATGCAGAAGTAGATTACAAGCAAAAGTACTTCTACCTTGCCGCTGAAATGGATAACTTAAGAAAGCGACTTGATAGAGAAAAGAGCCAAATAATTAAGTTCGGAAGTGAAAGCATTTTAAAAGACCTTGTTCAGGTACTAGATACGTTTGAGCTTACAGTAAACGCTATCAAAATGGATAAAGATGAAAAGGTTCAAAATATTGTTGTTGGACTTGATATGGTCAGCAAGCAGTTTGAAGATGCATTAAAGAATCATGGACTAGAGAAAATTGATTGTCTTGGAAAAGAGTTTGATCCTAACTTTCATGAGGCAGTTTCAAAAGAAGATGCTGAGAAAGCAAAAACGATGGAAGTTATTAAAGTAGCTCAATCGGGATATACACTAAATGGAAGAACAATTAGGGCTTCCAAGGTCATTGTAGCAAATTAAAAAATTTAAATAAGGAGAATTATAATGGGAAAAATTATTGGAATCGATTTAGGAACAACAAATTCATGTGTATCAGTACTTGAGAATGGGAAATATAAAATTATCCCTAATGCTGAAGGGCATAACACAACTCCGTCAGTTGTCGCTTATGCAAGTAATGGAGAAAAATTAGTTGGACAGGTTGCCAAAAGACAAGCCGTCACTAACCCAGAGAAAACACTTTTTGGAATTAAAAGGTTAGTAGGGCGTAAAGCCACTGATAAAGAAGTTCAAAAATTTAAAGAAGTAGCTCCTTTTGAAATTTTTGCTAATAAAAATGGGGACGCTTGGGTTAAAGCTGATGGGAAAGAAATTTCTCCTCAACAAGTATCTGCAGCAATCTTAGAAAAAATGAAAAAATCAGCTGAAGATTATCTTGGACACGAAGTAACTGAAGCGGTTATTACTGTTCCAGCTTATTTTAATGATGCGCAAAGACAGGCTACAAAAGATGCTGGAAAGATTGCTGGGCTTGAAGTTAAGAGAATCATTAACGAGCCAACAGCAGCAGCTCTTGCTTACGGACTTGAGGATAAAAAAGATAAAAATATCGCTGTTTTCGACTTTGGTGGTGGGACGTTTGATATTTCAGTTTTAGAAATTACAAGTGATGGTGTTTTTGAAGTTAAGTCTACTAATGGTGATACTTTTCTTGGTGGAGAAGATTTCGACTATAAAATTATTAATTGGATGGTTGAAGAGTTTAAGAAAGATAACAGCGTTGATTTAAAACAAGATAAAATGGCACTTCAAAGATTAAAAGAAGCGGCAGAGAAAGCGAAGCATGAACTTTCTTCAACGACTCAAACGGATATTAATCTTCCGTTTATTACCGCTGACGCAAGTGGGCCAAAACATTTAAACTTAACTCTTACGAGAGCAACTTTTGAGCAATTGATTAGCGATGATATTGATAGACTTGCTATTCCTTGTCAGACAGCGATCAAAGATTCTGGATTAAGTACAAGTGAGATTCATGATGTAATTCTTGTTGGTGGATCAACTAGAGTTCCGGCCGTACAGGCGAAAGTGAAAGAGATTTTCGGAAAAGAGCCAAATAAAGGTGTTAATCCTGATGAAGTTGTTGCGGCAGGAGCTGCGATTCAAGGTGGAGTTCTTGCTGGTGATGTTAAGGACGTTCTTCTTTTAGATGTAAGTCCACTTTCTCTTGGAATTGAAACTCTCGGTGGAGTTATGACTAAACTCATTGAGAAAAATACAACAATTCCAGTAAAGAAATCTCAGGTCTTCTCTACTGCTCAAGATAATCAACCTGCAGTTAGTATACACGTACTACAAGGGGAAAGAGAGTTCGCGAATGATAATAAAACTTTAGGGAAGTTTGATCTGACTGGAATTAACCCAGCAGCAAGAGGAGTTCCTCAAATTGAAGTTACTTTTGATATTGATGCTAACGGAATTGTAAGTGTTTCTGCTCAAGATAAAGCTACAGGTAAATCTCAAGAAATTAAGATTACTAGTGGATCAGGTTTATCGGAAGAAGAGATTGCACAAATGGTTCAAGACGCTGAAACAAATAGAGAAAGTGACCTGAAGAGAAAAGAAGTTGTTGATGCGAAAAATAACTTAGACTCTCTTGTTTTCTCAACAGAAAAAATGATGAAGGATAATGGAGAAAAAATTCCAGCAGACAAAAAGACTGAACTTGAAGGTGCGCTAAGTGAAGCAAAAACTAAATTAACAAGTGAAGTTTTAGATGAGTTGAAGGCCGCAACAGAGAGACTTCAAAATGTGAGTCACCAGATTGCTCAAACAATGTATGAGGCTGATCCCGCTGCAGCACAAGGCGGTGAGCAAGCACAAGAAGCTACAGCTGATGCAAGTCAAGAGTCTGCGAAGGCAGATGATGATGTTGTCGATGCAGACTTTAAAGAAGTTTAATAATGGCCAAAAAAGATTATTACGAAGTACTAGGCGTTAAAAAAGGTGCTGGTAAAGATGAGATAAAAAAAGCTTATCGAAAACTGGCGATGAAACATCATCCGGATAGAAATCCGGATAATCCAGAGGCGGAAGCAAAGTTTAAAGAAGCTAGCGAAGCGGCTGATATACTTCTGACTGATGAAAAACGCCAAGCGTATGATCAATTTGGTCATGCAGGTGTCGATGGTCAAGGCTTTGGTGGCGGAGGCTTCCAAGGTGGAGACTTCGG
>Ga0114957_1002015_pt1 | contig 20412 bp, 18 predicted proteins | sample BantaG_FD_87175 | JGI IMG/M metagenome (GOLD analysis project Ga0114957, IMG submission 87175) | Marine algal microbial communities from Bantry Bay, Ireland - BantryBay_4 metaG | ecosystem: Host-associated > Algae > Red algae > Unclassified | place: Bantry Bay, Ireland | collected 2014-11-21 | reverse complement strand
CAGAATAATTAGGATTGAAACTAATGTCCTGTCTGGTCACCGTCAAGATCATTTCGGCTTCTTTTTTTACTTCCAGAATAATTAGGATTGAAACTGTTAATGCGTGCCGTTGCTGAATCAGGGGAAGTGTCTTCTTTTTTTACTTCCAGAATAATTAGGATTGAAACGTGATATGTCCAGAGATGACCGTATGGAACGGGTTGTCTTCTTCTACTTCCACAATAATTAGCATTGAAACGTATAAAACCGATCAACTCCGAACTCCTTTAACTCACCTGAAGCAGCTCACCTAACCCCTTAAATATGCAGCTTCGCCTTCCGATTCAACAATACTTCTTCAGATTCTTCCCGTTCTGGGTCAGGGACACAACAGTCCACTGGGCAAACAGCTGCGCATTGTGGTTCTTCATGAAATCCTTTGCATTCGGTACATTTATCAGGAACGATAAAATAAAAATCTTCTTCTACCGGTCCTTGTTGATCGGTTACGGCGACTTCTTTTCCGGTTTCAAGGGTATAGGTACCCGATACGCCCGTACCGTCGGCGATGGCCCATTCTACACCGCCTTCATAAATGGCATTATTTGGACATTCTGGCTCACAGGCACCACAATTGATGCATTCATCGGTTATCATTATTGCCATAATACTAGTTTTTTTCTTTTACAAAAAGCATAATATACCTTGTTCTAAAGGTTCCTTTTCAGAATACTAGACGCAAAGCTAATAGTTGTAACCCTGAATAGCAAATCTTGGTTCACCTAGATCAGGTATTTCACAAAACTTTCACAAAGACCATATAAACAATATTTTAACTATAATCAGACAATATTAGGGAGATTGTTTTAAAAAAGACCGTTAAAACCACTATCTTTAGGCATTTATCATCAAAATAAAATCAATGAACCTCTCTGCTATTTTTCGACCCATTCTTTTCTTGGCCGCCTGGATTCTTTCATTCAGTGTCCTTTCGGCACAAAATAGTCCGCCCGTTACGGTGCAAGCGTCTCAGGCGGTGTATCTGGGAAAAACCGGACCACTATCTTCTCAACCGAATTCGATTATTTCCAAGGAGGATAAAAAACGGATTAAAAAGAAAAACTGGCCCAAGGTCATTGGTAACTTTGAGGGCAATGTCCCCATGCCGGTCGTCAACGAGCATGCGCTACCCTACGGCGAAGATCCCGTCCGACAGCAGTCTATTCCTAGCCGGATGGATGATCAAATAGAGTTGATCGTCAACATCGATGGTACCAACCAAAGCCAGTCTGGCTCCGTGCCTCCTGACCCGGTAGGAGTGATAGGGAACGATTTTTATGTCCAGTTGGTAAACGGTGGCGGCTCGATCATGGTCGTGACGGATAAAGATGGAAATATAGTTCGTTCCTCTTTTTCGGTCAACGCATTATGGGGACAGGTTGGAACAGCAGGTGCGGGTGACCCGATGATTCTTTGGGATCAACTTGCGCAACGATGGTTCCTCCTCGAATTGGGAAACGACTTTACCTCTATGCTGCTGGCCCTCTCCGAAACGGATGATCCAACGGGTTCGTGGCAGACTTGGAAAATTAACTCGCCTGGTCTACCCGATTATCCAAAAGTAGCGATCTGGCCAGATGGATACTATATTACAACCAATGAATTTACAGACAACAGTATTCCTACTTATGTCGTAGATCGCGAAGCTATGCTGGCTGGAGATAATAATTTGAATTTTCAAAGAGTATTAGGTATTCCTAAATTTAACGCCAACAACGTTTTTCAGGTAGCCAGTGCTGCCAATTGGGATGGAGATACCCCTCCTCCTGCCACTACGCCACTTACCGTCATTCGTATACATGATGATGCCTGGGGTGTGGGTGAAGACCGTATTGAATTATTTGAATTTATTCCGGATTTTGATAATCCTAATAATACTCAAGTGAATGGGCCGATCAATTTACCTACCGCCGCTTTTGATGCCAACCTTTGTCCAGGTGGAAGTATCTTTGATTGTTTGACACAAGGGAATGGAAACATGGTTAGTGCGTTGCAACATGTAATTATGTTCCGTCCCCAGTATCGTAAATTTGAAACATACGAGGCTATTGTTCTAAACTTCTCTGTTGATGTAGATGGTAGCAATCAGGCTGGTGTACGATGGATGGAGCTCCGAAAATCAGGAGCGGAGCAGTGGTCTATTTATCAGGAATCTACTTATGCTCCAGACAATATCAGCCGATGGATGGGTAGTATTGCGATGGATGGAGCAGGTAATATTGCGATGGGATATTCAGTGATGGATGACGATGTTTTTCCTGGTATGCGAATTACTGGACGCCGTGCTTTTGATCCATTAGGAGAGATGACACTGGGCGAAATTAGTGTAGCAGAAGGTAGCAGTTGGAATGGTTCTCAACGTTGGGGAGATTACTCCTCCATGACGGTTGATCCACTCGATCAAACCACCTTTTGGTTTACCGCTGAATATGCACAAAACAGTGGTGACTGGGGTACCCGAATTACTTCCTTTGTATTACGAAGAGATTCTATCGACGCAGGCCCTCGAAGATTAGACAGCCCAATGGATAGCCCCAATCTTACCGCTACAGAGCCGATCACCGCTACCTTTGTAAACCCTGGTCTTTTTCCGATTTCTAACTACAATATTGGGGTAATCGTAGATGATGTGTTAATAGAAAAATTTCTGGTAACAGACACTTTACAATCTGATAGTTTGTTTACTTACACCTTTACCAATACCGCTGATTTTTCTGTCATCAAAGAATATGATATTAAATTATTCACAGAATTAGATGGAGATAATAATGTCTTTAATGATACCCTGCGGGTTAAGGTTGAAAAAATTCCTCGCTTTGACGCTACTATTGTAGGTCTAAACGGACTAGATTTACAGATTTGTGATACCATTATTGACTTTGAAGTAGTGTTAGAAAACAATGGTACCGAAACATTGAATAGCGCCGTCATCAGCTACCAGTTAAATGGAGGAGCAGTCAGTACCGAAAACTGGACGGGTAACCTTCAATCTGGGGCGCAGACTACTATTTCTTTTACCATTTCTCCACTCGTAATGGGCAACAACGTAATAGAAACTACCGTCACCGAACCTAACGGACTAGTGGATGAACGACCTGACAATAATACTTTTTCAAAAGAAGTAGAAGTAGTACTCGATGGATTGTTTGTTACCCTCACCTTACAGTTTGATAATAATCCAGAAGAGACCAGCTGGGAGATTCGGGATTTAGACCAAAACCTTGTTCACCGAGGCGCTAATTATACAGTCAATAGCGACTTGTTGGAGATTGATTTATGTCTGCTGGAAGGCTGTTATATCTTTACCATTTTTGACTCTTTCGGTGATGGCATTTGTTGCCAGTCAGATAATGGATTTTATACCGTGACCAGTCCAGAAGGGTTTATTATTTCTCAGGGCAGCTCATTTGGTGGCTTTCAATCAGATTTATTTTGTGTTCCCTTCGAATGTGCGCTAGCTGCCGAAGTAGCCACTAATAATGAAACGGCTACGGGTAATAACAACGGATCTTTATTCATCAATGCGAGTAATGGTGGCGGAGGCCTGATGTACAGTATTGACGGAGGAGCAACTTTTCAAACCAGCCCCTTCTTCTCAGGACTGGCTGGAGGAGATTACGATATTGTAGTAACAGACGACAGTAACTGCGAAGTTCAGCTCACCGCTACAATCAACACTTGTACGTTGTCTTTCACTGTAGCAGTAGAAAACGTTTCCGCTGCTGGTGCAAGCGATGGTTCCATTACCATCACTGCTGATACTCCTTTTACGCCAATACAATATAGTATTGATGGTGGAAATACTTATCAAGATAGCCCAGTGTTTGAAAACCTTCCGGTGGATGAATACGAAATAACCGTGCTGGATGGTGCAGAATGCTTTAAAGCTGAAGACGTAGACGTCACCTTACCTACCGATATACGCACCACCACTTACGGACAACGCATCGAAATGAATCCAAATCCAACAACCGGATTGATTCAGATCAAAGCAACTGGTTTTAGCGATGCACTGTTGATTCCTACACAAATCATCGACCTTACCGGAAAGGTAATCGAACGCGGTGTGTTGACTCGATATAATGACGAACACCTGGGCCTAATGTCTGTCCACATTTATCCTGCTGGTATTTACTTTTTGCGGTTGGATGTGGAAGGTAATGATCCAATGTTTAAGATTATCAAGCAGTAAGGTGGTAGTTGCAGAATAGTTTAGATACAGGAATCCCGAATTTTATTTTACATAAGATTCGGGATTTTTTATGGTTTAAAGAAGTTACTAACAGATAATAAAATTGTGGAACATTTTGTATATTTTTGCATTTAAATTAAACATAAAATGAAGTATTCTTTAATAGCAAATGATATCAGAGGAGGGACTAGCAAACTAAGCGATAATAACTGGGCATTTGCGACACATCTGTTTCAATACGGTAATGGCACTAAGAAGAACCATTACAAGGAGTCTTTTAAGGAATATGAGCAAAATAAAATAACTGATCTTGATACGGTACAATCTCCGATTTTTCAATATAAAGCAAACTTTGAGTGGGATGTTCCGTTTCCTCCAATTAAGTCGCCTACTTTTAATTTTATTGATTTATTTGCGGGGATTGGTGGATTTAGAATTTCATTGCAAGCGTTTGGTGGCAAGTGTGTCTTTTCTTCAGAGATCGATAAGTATGCAAAAATAACTTATGAAAGCAATTTTGGTGAATACCCTTTTGGTGATATAAGAGAATTTACGAATAAGAAAATATCTGATAAAGAAATAGATGCGCTAATTCCAGACCATGAAGTTATAGCCGGAGGATTTCCTTGCCAACCTTTTAGTCTTGCAGGCGTATCAGCTAGAAATTCACTAGGGCTGTTACATGGGTTTGAGGATACGACTAAAGGAAATTTATTTTTAGACATTGTAAGAATAGCTAAAATAAAAAGACCTAAGGTTTTGTTCTTAGAAAATGTTAGCAATTTCAAATCTCATGACAAGGGGAAAACATTTGAATTAGTAAAATCAATAATTGAAAAAGATTTAAATTATAGTTTTAACTGGACCATAATAAATTCAAGTCCACTTGTTCCACAGAGGCGGAAAAGGTGCTATATGGTATGTCTAAGAGATAAGTCTAAATTTGAATTTCCAACCATTGAAGGAGATGCGTTAGCATTAAAAACTATATTAGATAAAGCAGTCCCTGAAAAATACACCATCTCCGATAGACTTTGGGCAGGTCATCAAAATAGAACCAAAAGAAACTTAAGTAGAGGCACTGGATTTACCGCTTTTGTAGCTGATTTAGAAAAACCTTCAAAAACACTTGTTGCCAGATATTATAAAGATGGGAAAGAGTGTTTAGTGCCACAGGCTGGAAAAAATCCACGAAAATTAACACCTAGAGAATGTGCAAGGCTTCAAGGGTTTCCAGAAAACTTTATCATTCCAGTCAGTGATACACAGGCATATAAACAATTTGGAAATTCCGTCGCTGTTCCTGTCATAAAAGAAATCGCAAAAAACATTGCATTAAAAGAAAAATGGTATTTTATCAACATTCCTTAGACTTGAATGCAATTATAAAACCCTTTCAAATCTTCTATCGAATAACGGTTATGTAACTGTTTTCGTTTTTCATAAATATTATTTAAATAGTAAATTTTTTCATCAATAATAGCATGATGAAAAGCCCTATGACAATTAGGACATAATGAAATCAGATTTTCCAAATTATCTAAAGGGTAATTAACAATCCCCTGAAATTTCATAGGAACCAAGTGATGAGCTTCCATGAATGGGAGTTCACTTTTTATTGAAGTAAAGGTTTCATGTTTTGGATTTATCTCACATTTATATCCAGCTTTTTCAAAGCGAAGGACTGCTAATTTAGGGTTTCGTTGGTAAACCGTTCTTCCTTTGACTTCAATTGTCTTAATTTCTCCCTCAACTGATAGTTTATCAAAATTAATTTTAGAGACATCCGTATTTAACGAATTTATTGAGTTAGAATAATTGTCGTCATCAATGTCATATTGATCCAGACTGCCCCATGTTATTTCATCCAAAGCTCCTATAACCAATTGATTTGCTTGGTCTACGTAAATAAACCATATCTGTAACTCTTGAAAACGCTCCAATCTTGGAATCAAAAAATAGATTATGGAAAGGTTGAAATTTCATAACAACAAAGTTAGACATTTATAACTACAATCTTTCGATTAGAACGCTTAGGATCAATTAAAGAATAAGACAGAATCCCTACCATTAAACATTCATTTGCCGCACCGTATTTCGCCCCAATTGATACATGTGTACCTCATCTGGCCCATCCGCCAATCGAATCATTCTACCATAAATCCAAAAACCTGCCAGTGGCGTATCCTCACTCACTCCCAATCCACCGTGCGCCTGAATCGCTCGATCCACCACATCGCAAGTCATTTGTGGACAAACTATTTTTATCATACTAATCAAATCCTTTGCTTCCTTAATTCCGAACCGATCAATTTTATCCGCAGCGGCGAGGGTCAGCAAGCGCGCCTGATGAATCTCGCATCGAGATTTAGCGATGTCCTGACGGATACTACTGTAATCTTTTAGGGTTTTCCCAAAGGTCTCTCGGACCGCGACGCGATGGCACATCAGCTCCAGCGCACGTTGTGCCGCACCGATCAAGCGCATACAATGATGAATCCGGCCTGGGCCAAGGCGACCTTGTGCGATTTCAAAACCTCTCCCTTCTCCCAATAAAATATGATCTACTGGCACCCGTACATTTTCCAACAATATTTCTGCATGGCCATGCGGACTATCTACCATCCCGAATACTTCGAGGGGGCGCAAGACCGTCACACCAGGGGTGTCAGCAGGAATGAGCACCATCGCTTGCTGTATATGACGGGCGGCTTCGGGATCAGTTTTTCCCATGGTAATAAATACTTCACAACGTGGGTGCATCGCACCACTTGACCACCATTTACGTCCGTTGATGACGTAGTGATCGCCATCGCGTACGATGGAGGTTTCGATATTCGTAGCATCAGAAGAGGCGACTTGTGGTTCCGTCATTAAAAAAGCAGATCGGATTTTTCCTTCCATCAATGGTTCCAGCCAGCGTTTTTGTTGTGCAGAAGTCCCGTACTTGGCGAGTACTTCCATATTTCCGGTGTCTGGTGCAGAACAATTAAATACTTCGCTTGACCATAAGACCCGTCCCATGATTTCGGCCAGCGGCGCATATTCCAGGTTGGTAAGTCCGGGGCTGCGTTCGCCATAAGTATTGGGTAAAAAAAGATTCCACAGTCCGGCTTTTTTCGCTAGTGCTTTGAGTTGTTCTATTTTGGGATATTCTTCCCAAAGATGTTTTTTGGTAAATGCTTCGTACGCTTTTTCTTCAGGGTAAATATATTGTTCCATAAATTTGCTTACTCGGGTTTGCAAATCTTTGGATTTTTCAGTGTATTCAAAGGTCATCGTTGATCGTTTTAATTTGATTACTTAATAGAGGAGAAAGGTAACACTATAAAGTTAGTAAGCCATGCTCATCTAAATAGCATTTTTATCAATGGCATTCAACGCCCACTGCCCCAACCCATTCACCACCTGGCCTAGCTTACTAAATCGTGGGTCTTTCGTCAGTCCTTTTTTATATCGTGCATAAATTTGTTGAGCGATAACCGCAATTTTAAACAATCCGTATACGTAATAGAACACTACATTGTCAATATTTTTTCCACTTTTTTCAGCATACCATTGGACAATTTCGGTACGGGTAGGATTGCCAGGTAAGGTGGTGGGACTGAGCGCTAATTCTTTCAACCAGTCAGGATCATCTGGATTGACCCAATATCCGAGCGTAGTTCCTAAATCCATCAGCGGATCACCGATGGTAGACATTTCCCAGTCGAGTACCGCCAGTACCTTACGCCAGTTTTGGGGATCGAGCACCAAATTATCGTACTTAAAATCATTGTGAATCAGCGCAGTATGGTTACTTTTAGGTTGGTGATCTTGTAGCCATTTTGCTACTTTCTCAATGGAAGGGAACGCATCCGTTTTCGCTTTCAGGTAACGTTTTGTCCATCCGGAAATTTGCCGTTCTACATATCCCATTGGACGGCCCAGGTCTTCCAGCCCAACTGCCTTATAATTCACCTGATGTAATTCCACAAAAGTATCCACTAATCCTTCTGCAATCCCACGCATAAGGGTCGGATCAGGTTGTGCCGCTACTTTCATTTTGGGACGCAAGATAACACCACGCACTCTTTCCATAATATAAAAAGGAGCGCCAATAATCGTTTTATCTTCCGTATAGGTAAACGTTTTGGGGACTTTTGAATACCGCCTGGACAGAGCAGTCAAGATTCGATATTCCCGTCCCATATCGTGGCCTGATTTGATGTTTGCACCAAATGGTGGCCGTCGCAATACCATTTCTCGATTGCCCATTTTCAATAAATAAGTCAGATTGGAATAGCCACCAGGAAACTGTGTTGCGGCTAATGTACCAGATAATTCCGATACGGTTTCTTGAAGGTAGGTTTGAAGCGCTTTAAGGTTGAGTTCTTCTCCCGGTCGAATTTTGGAAGGTTGGTCTTCTACGTTTTTTTTCAAGGATTCGTTTTTTATAGCGGGTTGGAATGGTGGTTTAAAGAAAAAATAAGTGCGTGCCGATCCTATCCCGCAATCAGATGGCCGCCATCTGCGGTATAGACTCCTCCGGTACAATAACTTCCGGCTTCCGAAGCCAGCAACAAAGCCATCCCTACCATCTCTTCCGGCTGTGCCATTCGCTGAGCGGGCAAGTGCTGTTCTACTTGTTTTAAAACACTTTCATTCTTCCATAAAGCCGAGCTGAATTTGGTTTGTATCAAACCGGGACAGATCGCATTGCTCCGAATCTTGTCGGCGCCCCACTCCTTCGCCTGACTTTGCGTCAACATGATCATCGCAGCCTTGCTCACACTATACAACCCTAGTCCAAGAGAAGGTCGCAATCCTTCTACCGAGGCGATATTGATAATTGCTCCTCCTCCACGTTCCTTCATGATCGGATAACAAAGGTTCGCCAATACAAAACAAGCTTTTACGTTGACATTCATTATTTTTTCAAAAACGGCTGAATCCGTTTCCTGTAGCGGTCCAAAGACGGGATTTGTCGCCGCATTATTAATCAAAATATCTACGCCACCATATTGCTCGGTCGTACGCTTTACTAACGCTTTTAATTGCGATTCATCGCCTACATGACAAGCAATTCCAGTAGCTTCCAGACCATCCTTTTTAAATTCCACTGCCACTTCATCTACTGCCGCTTGCTTACGGCTGCTGATTACAACACTTGCCCCATATTCCGCCAAACCACGAGCGATGCTTTTCCCTATACCTTTCGATGACCCCGTAATGATAGCTACCTTTCCAGTAAGATCAAATCGTTTTTTTATACTCATATAAAATTTCATAAATCTCATTACACAAATCCCCCCCAAACATTCTAAACAAATAAACCCATAAACAAATAAACCCCTAAACAAATAAACCCCTAAACACACACCCCTCCTTTAAAACCACCCCGTCTTCTTCCGACTTCTTCTTCTAGTCGTACTTTTGATACCTAACACACCCAACAATCCGCGTGTTAATTCTCGTGCTACGGTACGGCCGATTTGTCGAGTTGTGGTATTGGACACTACTTTTTCAAGGGTTGACTTTTCAGTTTTAGAACTACTTGCTTTTTTCTTTTGCCCTTCCATTTTGCCTTTGTGTTCTGCTTCTTCAGCGGCCTCCATTTTACCAGACAAAATTTCATACGCACTTTCCCGATTGATCTCTTCATTGTATTTGCCGATCACATCGGAAGCTTTTACAATCGCATCAATTTCCTTATCCGAGAGTACGTCCATACGACTTTGCGGAGCACGAAGCATGGTATGGGCGAGTGGTGTTGGAATACCTTTTTCATTAAGGGTTGTCACCAGCGCTTCTCCGATTCCTAGTTCGGTCAGCAATTTTGCAGTATCATAATATTCAGAATCAGGATAATTTTGAGCGGCTAATTTGATGGCCTTACGATCTTTGGCCGTAAAGGCACGAAGAGCATGTTGCATTTTTAGTCCCAGCTGACTCAACACTGCATCTGGAATATCTGTTGGATTTTGAGTAACAAAATAAAGTCCAACACCTTTGGATCGAATCAGTTTTACAATTGCTTCTACTTGATCCAATAATGCACTGCTGGCCTCATCAAAAACAAGGTGTGCTTCATCAATAAAGATGACTAGTTTAGGTTTTTCGCTATCTCCTTCTTCTGGGAAAGTAGCATATACTTCCGCCAGCATTTGTAACATAAAAGTAGAGAACAATTTAGGTTTGTCCTGAATATCGGTCAGGCGTAAGATCGAAACGATTCCTTTTCCATCCTTGGTGCGTAGCAAATCCTGTACATCGAAAGAAGTTTCTCCAAAAAACACGTCCGCTCCTTGCTGTTCCAGTTCGACAATTTTCCGTAAAATAGACCCTGCCGAAACGGTAGAAATTCGTCCATATTCTCCTTCAATATCTTTTTTGCCATCACCTGTTGCATATTGGAGTACTTTTTTAAAATCATCCAAATCCAGCAAAGGCAATTCGTTGTCATCACAATATTTAAACAAAACAGATACAATTCCACTTTGGGTACTGTTGAGTTCTAGTATTTTTGAAAATAAAACCGGTCCAAACTCTGTAACCGTTGCTCTCAGTCTAGCTCCTTTTTCTCCCGAAAGAGTTAAAAATTCAACTGGGCTACTACCTGCTTCAAAAGGAATTCCAATCTTAGCGTGTCGCTCATCGATTTTGGGATGCCCCGCAGAAGGAACGGCAATACCACTTAAATCTCCTTTTACATCCATGAGTAAAACCGGTACGCCTTCTGATGACAGTTGTTCGGCTAATATTTGCAAGGTTTTTGTTTTTCCGGACCCTGTCGCTCCGGCGATAAGACCGTGACGGTTCATCATTTTAAGCGGGAGTTTTACATTGGCTTCGGGAACTACTGCTCCGTTGAGCATGGCACCACCGAGGTTGATGGAGCGGCCTTTAAATGTGTATCCTTCTTGAATTTTTTGTTGAAATATGGACTGGTCTGACATGAGTTATATTTTACTAAAGAATTAATTAAAAAAGCTGCGTAGTGATAAGGAATGTTATGACATTCATTTTGGTCAAATACTCACAACGCTTATTATGACGTAGAAATTTTAGATTGGTCTCAACGTTTATTCCATTTATCTACGCGTTGCTTATATTTTTTATTACTAAAGCTCCATTGACGGATGTTGTAGTCGCTTTCTAGTTCCGCTTCTAGCGTTGGATCATCGATAAGTTCGCTAAAAAAGTCGAGACCGGTGAGCGCTTCGATTTCATCAATCGGAATTGCATAAGCCTGTAGTGGATCCACACTGACTTCGTTAGGAAGCAGGAAACCGATGGCCTTGATTTCTGGCTCGTCCAGGTCTAAGAGTACCTTATAATATTGATCGGGAACAGATACCTCATTTCCTCCGATGGTTTCGCGAATGCCTTCGGTCAGCACTGGGCCGGTAACGATGTACAAACGGCCAAATTTTTTGGTCCAGTATCGGACGGATTCTTCCAGTTCGCGCCAGATACCTCCGTTAAAATTACGCACCTGAGGACTCATATTGGATAAAAAAAACGTCTCGGACATCGCCTCTTCACTGAAGGTCATATCTCCGGCAGGAACGAGGTGGCCACGGTCATATCCACTGCCCCGATAATCCCGCTTGGAAGCAGAAGCACGCGACACGAAAGGATCGGGACGGAAGTTATCTTTACGCTTAAAATTTGGGTAAAGGTTTTCTTTGGTCAGTTCATAGGCGACCCATTCAGGTTGCTCATGCTTTTCAACATAAGACAAAGCATAATAACGATGTTTGACAATTTTCCCCAAGTTGGTGGTAGGAAGTACCTTATCAGAAACATCTGACACATTGGTCGGCTGACTAGGGCCTTTGGGACCTTTATTATTTCTTTTGGAAGACTTATTTCCTTTTCCGCTGACGTTTTCAATCGCCTCTTCGAGACTCATGTCATTCCCCGTAAACTTATTAAATCCCCAAAACAATCCAGCTGCGATGAAGACGAAGATGGCCACTTTGGACCGCATTCCTCCTCCTCGGTGATTGGATTTATGATTATTTCTAAAATTTGCCATGTTTCATAGTTGTTTCTAAAGCACTCAGGCAAATATAAAGAAATTGTTTGAGATATGGGATGGTTTTATTTTAGACTAAAGTCTAATAATCCTGTTCTTAACTGCTGTTTATTCAAAAGCTGCATTTACCATATTCAATCCATTAGTTGGTTTAGTCAGCTCCGCAGCAGGCAGTGGATTTCCAAATAGATTGATACAGTTATAATACCAGTCATCATTGATGACATCCATGCGGTAGATTTTCTTGAATTTGGGAACAAGATCAGGTATTTCGGTCAACTGATTGTAGCGCAAATCGAGCGAAGCGAGCTGGGTCAGAGCGGTGATAGAATCGGGGATGATGGACAGTTGGTTATTACTAAAAGAACATTCCGTCAACTGACCAAGGCTTCCTGTAAATTCGGGAAGTTCGGTTAATTTATTTTGGCCAAGATCAAGGCTTTTTAGATTATCCAAATTCATGATCGATAGGGGAAACTCGGTCAGTTCATTTTGGTAAAGAGAGATACTTTTTAGTTTCTTCAGTATTCCTTTCAGTTTTGGCAACGTTTTGATCTGGTTTTTATTTAAATTTAACAATGATAAGTTAAACAATGATAATATCACGTTAGGAAACTCAGAAAAATGATTGCCTTCCAATTCTAGTTGAAATATATTTTTCAATTTACCCATTGCATCCGGGAGAGAATGGAGTTGGTTGTTTTTTAAACGGAGGACACCCAGTTCGTTTAATTGCTGGATCTCAGCTGGAATTTCAGTAATTTTATTTCCGTTAAGGTCGAGTACCCGGAGGTGTGGGAGTTCGAATACTTCGTTGGGAATACTGGTAAGGCCCAGATTGCTTAAGTCCAGATAATCGGTATCAGAATATTGATAGCTTTGAATGATTTCAATTGCCTTTTGAATCTGCATTACTCATGGGTTTAAAAACCGCATTTCAGGTAGTCACTGATTGTCAAAATCAGTCAACGCTCAATAGACGGTTGGTCTCTAAATAGTGTTTCTAGCGTATAGTCTTGAAAAATAGTAAGCTTGGAACGGTTTACGAGCAGGAGCGAGAATAGGTTCCAGTTTTTTAGAAAAATGAACCGAATGCAAAATAGTTTATTTTAACAAATATGTTTAACAAACATATAACTTTAGATAACCCCCAGCAGGAAGATACGATTCCTTATATAGTGACGCTTGAGGGATTGTTTACCCAGCTCTGTGATACTCAAGGCATTACAGATAGTGAGGCATTACATTACCATTTCCCGAAAGGTAATTCCCAAGGCCTGTTGTATGGCTTCTACTTTTTTCATTTCGCCGGAAACGATCAGTGCGATGGATTGGCCTGATTTTCCGGCTCTGGCGGTTCGACCGCTTCGGTGGGTGTAGTAATCGAGGTGTTCTGGTAGTTGGTGGTGTAAGACGAAGGCGAGATTTTGTACGTCTATTCCTCTGGCCGAAACGTCGGTGGAGACCATGACTTGAACGCTTCCATTTTTAAAAGCGCGCATGACTTTGTCTCGTTCTTTTTGTTTCATATCGCCTTCTAAGGCGCCGACGGAAAAGCCTTCCTCTTGTAGTTGTTTGGCGATTGTTTTGGTGCCGGCTTTTGTTCTGCAAAAAATGATGCCTCGTTCTCCTTCTCTTTTATTGAGGAGTCTGGCGATCACCTTTATTTTTTCTTTGATGGTGGTGGTTATATAATGATGGTAGATATTTCTATTAACCAATGCGTTTTTGTTGACTTCAACTCTGATGGCATCTGGGGACATGTAGGATTTGACGATTCGTTTGATTCCTTCTGGCATGGTGGCAGAAAACAACCAGGTATTTCGTTTAGCGGTGCTGTGTGTCAAGATTTCGCTTAGTTCTTTTTTAAAGCCCATACTCAGCATTTCATCAGCTTCATCCAAGATCAGGATTTTGACTTTGGAAATATTTACTGCTTCCCGTGCGATCAGGTCGAGTAATCGGCCTGGGGTGGCGACGACAATATGGGTCGGTCTTTTTAGGTTCTTGATTTGTCGCTCTATTTTTTCTCCACCGTAGACGCCTTCTACGAAGATTTTCGCTTCGTTGTATTTGGTAAATTTAAAGAGTTGCTTTTTTATTTGTTGAACCAGCTCTCGGGTTGGAGCGATGATTAGGGCTTGTACTTCTGGTTTAGTTGGATTGATGGCGTTTAAAACAGGTAATCCAAAGGCGGCTGTTTTTCCGGTTCCGGTTTGTGCTAATCCGATTAAATCCGTCTTGGCTCCCAAGAGTTTTGGGATGACGGCTGCCTGTATTTCCGTCGGTGTTACAATATTGAGTTCTTTTAGTGATTTTATATAAGCATCACCTATTCCTAGTTCAGAGAATGTTTTCATAATATGTTTAATTTTAGTGCAAAGGTAGGGTTTGTTTTGTTAATGGGTGGGTTTTGAGGGGAATAAAAGAGGGCTGTTGGTTATTGGCTGTCTGCAACGTGAATTTCCGTGTAGGAAGATTGGAGGTTGTACAAATTTTCAGTTTTTATTACAGCGTGTTTTCTATTCTAGTTCTTCTCATTTAAATTCGAATGTCTCCTTGTAAATCTCAATAATTATTACTTATCTTTACCGGCTAACATTAATTTAACGATACTATGAGATTTTTCAAATACTTATTATTTACATTTATCATTTGTTCTCTTTTCACCAATCTTCAAGCGCAAGCGTCGGAGCAACAAACCCAGTCTATTAATGAAGGTTCTGTTACGGATCAGTTTGAGTATGCGATCAGAAAGTCTAATAATTATACCGATGGAAATGGGCAATCTTATGAGGTAATCAGACGGAGTATGATGCTTAATTTAAAGAAAAATGCCTCAGATTCTTTGGCTGCTATTCAAGGAAGGTTGGACAAAACGACGGACGTTATCAGCACGCAGCAAGAGGAGATAAATACGCTTAAAACAGATTTGGCAACAACGCAGGAGACGCTTACTTCTACGCAGGGAGAGAAAGACAGTATGTCTTTGTTTGGGATGCAAATGAGTAAAACGGCGTATAATTTATTAATGTGGTCTATCATTGCCGGGCTTTTCGTGTTTCTTTTGTTTTTTATTTTAAAATTTAAGCATAGTAATGTGGTTACCAAGGAGGCTAAGGCTGCGTTGGCTACTTTAGAAGATGAATTTAAAGCGCATCGACGTACGGCGTTGGAGCGAGAGCAAAAGGTTAAGCGACAGTTGCAGGATGAGCTGAATAAGCATGGGGGGTGAATTGGTTAAGCTATTGGTTTTCTTCTAACGCAATTTCACGAGGCAAATCAATCAGCAATCCTTACCATTTGTCACGTACTCATTTCTCATAAGTGCTTGATCAAAATTAAGTTATAGTAGGATTACCATATCTTTTATAATCTAATGAAAACGGCGTTGTTCCTTTTAAAAAAATCGCTATCCCAATCAACAAATAGGTAAAACTGATTTCTGACTGAAAATCATTAAAGATATCACCCATCGCAAAGAGAAGGACTATTATCATATTTAAAATAACAATCAATGCGCCGATACGCGTAAACAAACCTAATAGCAATAATATACCACCAAGTAATTCTCCTCCCTTTGAAAGATAGGCTGTAAATTCAGGAAAAGGAATGTTATACAGCTCTACCATTCCAGCATGACCAGCCATATAGTCACTATTAAAAATGCCAGGTAAGCCATGATTGATAAATGCGATCCCTAACCATATTCTCACAATAACCCAAGAATGCTCAAAAAACGGACGATACAAAAAATTTGAATTTTTCATAATTAAAGATTTAAGGGTGAATAATTCAGTATCAGGTCTCCAGTGCTTAAGGTAAGAATTTTCTGCTAGTTTTAAGAATATATGAGGTTTATTTGTTTAGGGGGGTTATTTGTTTAGATTGTTTATTTGTTGGGGAGGGGAATTTAAAGTGTAACAATTATGTAGTAAATTTTATATTTAGTTCGGCTTTGGCAATTAGGAATGGCGATTAAATGCTCGCCGCAAATTCCGAAAACACCTTTTTGTGTAGGTCCAGGTCCATGTTGGGAGAAAGGGCTACGCGGACAATATAATCTTTGTCGCCTTCTTTGGTCGTCCCTTGGGTAGAGGTGGCAGGAATCGTCCAGTAGCATCCTTTTAGTTGGCCATAGCTGACACAGTTTTTGCTTTCGTTGGGAATTTTTTCAATCATTAAACGGATTAGCGTATCATTTAACGTTCTTTTATGCGCTTCTTTTTCTTCCGCTGTATTTCCTTTTGTGGGCAGGTCTAAGGAAAATACGGAGGGGGTAAATCCTTGTTTGGCCAAGTCTTCGGAAACGAAATTGATTTTTGCGGTGGGTAAGGTTTTGTTGATAAAGGTGACGAATGCTCGGGTATTTTTATAGGCATCTTGGATTCTTTGTTTCATGGAAGGTAATTGTTGTACTAATATTTCAATTTGGAAAAGGGTTGCCTCGTTGTCACAAAGTTGTAGATGTAGTGCTATCTTTTCCATCAAGGCTTTCGCCTTTTCATTTCCTACACAGTAGCCCGCCGTACATCGTCCGCCACTGGGAAATTTCGATCCGCTGGCATAGGAAATCGTCCGAATGGTGGAGAGCATTTCACCTTCACCCAGAAAGTGTACGTTGGGACAAAAGGTTTGATCTAAAATAAAGACGGGGTCGATGGCCATTTTCCCTGTTGCGGTTTTACGGGCTTTGGTGAGTACTTCCTTTAGTTGTATCAGGTTTGGCACTTCCACTCTGGGGTTGGTTGGAATTTCAGCGATGATGTACGGGACGGTATTTTCTTCCGCTATTTTATTTAAAACAATGTCTATACTTTTCACCATATCACTGTCACCATCTACTGGTAAATCCACCACTTCCACATTGTCGATACAAGCCGCTACACGTCTTGCCTGATCATTGGTTCCACCATAACAATTTGGCGGGACAATAATTTTGATTGCCTTTCCTTTATGGTTTTCCAGGGCATCGTGAATGAGCCCCATCATAATCGCATATTGGATGGATAGTCCACTGGAACCCAATAATGGTTTTGTCGTTGTTCCGGTAATTTCTTTAATTGAATTTAATACAATCATTTTATTTTCATCGACCTTATTTTTTTCAATATCAAAAGAAGATTGCGCGACTAACGCTTTTAAGGCGGCAAGGCAATTGACTGGCGTCATGGCAATGGTTTCTCTTCTTCGGACATGCTGAATGGCGGAAATATAGGGTTCATTTTGTTTACCATTTACGATTAAAATACTTCCAAGTTCTGCATAAAGCGTTATAAAAAAGTCGACATTGGGGAGCAAATCAACAGTAGTCATTTTATCTGCTTGTGAAATAAAAATCGTGCTGCCCTCAAAGTCGGAAATCGCTGCTGCGTTCTCTACCTTTTTTAATTCAAATGTATATCCATAAACTTTCCTTACTATTTCAGCGTCAAAAAAATCGGGTAATGCGCCTGTATAAAAAATTCGGGTGTTTTTATTATCTAATAAATTTTTTCTTAATATAGATAGAACAGGAATCGTCTTGGAGGAAAAGCTGATTACCTTTTCTGATGTTAGTTGATGCAGATTAGCGATGGCCCATTCGAGGACACAGGATAATGGGTGGCCCAATCGGATATAGTCGTATGCGGTGGGGAGTGCGTTGAGGGCGGAAGGCTCGGCGTTGTTGTGTTTGAACAGGTTTTCAAACTGTTCCAGGAATTGGGTTTTGGCTAATTTTTCGTTGTAGATATCTAGCCGGTGGGTGGTTAGGGTCAGCCAGTCGGTCGGTACGTTATCTATTACTCTTTTAATATAGTTTAGCATTTTATTCTCTTTTATTCTGATGATTTTAGATCGGTCGGCAAGATACGTTAATTCAGGTTGTTTTAGAGAGGTTGGATAGGGATTTTTGGGATGGTGGCTTGGTGGTTGTATCTTGATGGCTGAATGAGAAGGCTAGTGGTTACTTCTCCCCATCCCAATTATCAATATCACGCTATCCACCCTACCCTTTTCTTCCACGCTTCAAAATCCGCTTTCCTTTTTTCAACGTCTATTGGTGGTGAATGGTTTTCCTTTTTTGCTTGTTGTCTTATGATTGTGGTTTGTTCTTCGAGGGTGTTGAGTCCGATTGATTTTCTTTTTTGATTTACGTCAGTTAGGTTGTCGAAAGGATTTGGGCGAAGTACACCATTTTTGTCCCAGTCAAATTGCGTTCCATAGACTTGTGGTTTTCCTTCAAATACGGCGATTCGATCTGTCAGGTAGGCTAAGTTTTTGGGGTCGGCTTTGTTTTCAGCTATTGCTTTTGCTAATAATTTTACGCACTTCTTCATAAAGGCAGGTTGTCCGATGGAATGCTGGATTATCAACCAGGCGGCTTCGCTGGCGGGTTTACCTACCTGGTCGATGGTTGGGTAGCCGATGGTATCTATTATTTTATTTAAGGCTGCTGCATTGTTGTTGTGTACTGCTTCCATTTCTTTATCGTATCCATCATTGAGTTGTCCGTTTTGGAGGAGTTGGTTGCGGAGTTTGAGGTCTGCATTTTTTAAGTTGATTATTTTTTTAGCAATTTGTTTGTGTGTCATTTCTCTGTGTATCATTTTTCTGTGTATTTTAAATGGTGATAATTGCTCCCTCAAATTTCACCTATTCCGTATCCGTCTCATCGTCCATCCAGCTAATTTTTAAGGTATCACCCCATGATTTCCGTATCCAATACTACCTCCGTCTTAAATTTAAACACTTCATTTTTCGCAGTTCCTTCGTGCTCAAAATCAACGAACAATTCACAGTCAATTTCATAAAGATTATCGCTTACTCTATTGATCGCCATTCTTTGAATATCACAAGGATTAAATGCGTTTCCGATTTGGATTGAAATTCCGCTATCATCTTCTGGTGTAGATTTTAGAATTAGTTTATCCATGTTTAGCGGGTCTCTAAGGTTGAGGTTGAGCCAATCAATTACAATTTCCGTTTCAAGTGGCTGCGTATCCTCGGCTACGCCTGAATCAAAGGGGGTTAATGGAATGTTCATTCTATGAAAGAGTGTTTTTTCAAGGCCGATTTTTTTATTTTCAAACCAGAAAATTTCGACTATTCCTTTTTTTGCGGTAGTTTTATTTTGTAGGTTAATGGTGTTCATTGTTTTGTTTTAATTTATCAACCATTTTAAAATTTTCATGTTATTGTTTTATTGTGAGGTAGAATGCTGACTTGTCATCAGTTAACGCTGGTGGGGTTGGGTACTCGGTTGTAGGCTGTTGTTTTTTACAAGGATTCTCCTAATAATCTAAGCATTTTAATTGTAGAATGGTAGCTAACGCCAAATTGGATACAGACATCAGGGATTTTAATTTTTTTCTTGCTACTAGGTTCACTTTTTTCATAAGTTATCAAAGGTATACCTTAGTTTAATGAAAAAGCAATTAGCCAAGCATCAGCTTCTGCTGCATCTAGAAACTCTTCTAAAGCTGAAGATTTATAATGATGAGACATAGAATTAGCCCAAACTGCAATTCTGCTATATTCTGAAAGGGTAATACTGGAATCGTGGAAAAAGTTATCAGGTAAATTGGCTTCACACCAACTTTTTAAGTCCTCTTCGTTTTGATATATTTCATCTTTAACTTTATCAATGCTAATGATACTTCCATTTTGAGCAAGCTCTTTCACTTTGTTCCAAAAGCTAGGAGCAACATCCAGAGGATATATTGCTCTATGAGCCTGAATGAAAAAATTTGCATCGACTAAATAGGCACTCATGCTTGATATAAATACTTTTTGATGAAATTAGCATAAGTATCACCTTTTAAGCCTGTTAATTTGTATGCGTCTCTATATAATATTTTTTGCTCTTTTACCGCATTATTAACAAAACTAGCGAACATTAAGCTTACTCTTTTTTTTGCTGTTGCATAAAAATTCCCTCCGCTTCCTCTATTAAGTTTTAAATTATTGATTTGATTCATATAATTATTATAGAAACCGAAAAAATCATTTTTAGAAATTAAATTTAAATCAAGTGCCCTTCTTGCAACCACAATAGGACTTACTTTAAAGACGCTATTTAATTTCTGGAAATCTTTTTCTTCTTGCCAAATACTTAAAAGATAATCTTGGGGTACTAAAAACTCGGCAGCGACTTTATCGCAAAGTAATTCAATTG
>Ga0114957_1002014_pt1 | contig 20419 bp, 15 predicted proteins | sample BantaG_FD_87175 | JGI IMG/M metagenome (GOLD analysis project Ga0114957, IMG submission 87175) | Marine algal microbial communities from Bantry Bay, Ireland - BantryBay_4 metaG | ecosystem: Host-associated > Algae > Red algae > Unclassified | place: Bantry Bay, Ireland | collected 2014-11-21 | reverse complement strand
GTGTATATCGGTGCGGGTGCGCGGGTGCTGGGGCCTATTCAAAATTTACTCATCTACCTACGGCAGACAGATTCAACATTCCACAATATTCAACATTACATATTCAAACATAATCCTCAAACCGAATCCCTTCCTTCAACACCCGCGACGGAACCCCGCCCACAATACACCCATCTATCACATCCTTAATCACCACAGCATTAGGCCCGATAATAACATTGCTCCCAATTTGAATAGGCCCCAGCACCCGCGCACCCGCACCGATATACACCTTATCTCCAATCACCGGAACATCCGGATGCTTCGACCGTCCACCCACCGTACATCCCTGACCAATAATACACCCTTCCCCAATCACTGTCTTCTGATGTAATACTACCCCGATTCCGGAATGGCTAAATAAAGATCCCTTCCCAATCCGTACACTACAAGGAACATCACTATTGTATAACAAAAAGATTAAAAAACGAATGAGCCGTGGTAAAATGGGAATCCTCTTCCGGTAAAAAAAATGACCAATTCGATAAAGTTTGATAAGATTCATAAGTGAAAATTTGCCAAGATAAAAATTTCTTTACCACTAAAAATGAAAGGTGTTCAGGATCAATCAAAGCAGCAGCCAAATGTTATAAGTTATTCTTTTATTGATCCTACAGTAAAAACTTAGCCTTTGTGGCCATCCAGCTACTTCATTTTCTTTCGCTTATAAAAACCCCTCCAAAACACCGCCTTAAAAATCGGGAATGATAAAAAATCCCGCGTAAAATTCCCAAAAAATTTATACACTCGATTCTTCAGCGAAATCCGCACCTCCACCATCTCCTTATTAATCATCGCCGTCTTTTTACTACGAAATAACATCTTTACATTGTCCAGTTGATTATACACAATCCGGCGACGCAAACTTAACGGGCGTACCCGCAAATTACCCGTCTCCGGCGTATACTCCAGCCGTCGCAGCAACGGCCCCTGAATTTCTTCAATCTTCCGAATCTCCTTTTCGGATAACTTATCCTTCCACGTATCCATCTTTCTCTTATCCAAAAAATTCTTTACATACCGTTTATCCTCCGGTAAGTCAGGATCAACTGTACTCAAAACTTCTTCCTGCCAACTTATTTTTAAGAAACCACAAACTTTACGCAACTCCTTTTCTGGCGATTGTAAAAGCTTTTCATAATGAATCAAATGATATTGCTCTTCGCCTAATAGTTGCTGATTGACCAAACCAAACACATTCCCATCCACCCACTGCTGCGCACTCAGCAACAGATGACGCGGGGTCCGCTTCGCCATGCTATACGCATTCGCACGTCCATCCCGAACGATATGAATGATCTTCGCATCCGGTATTAGCAATAATAAATCAGAAAGATAATGTTGTAAATTAGGAGACTTGTCCCCCCAGATTTGTTTGCCTTCTGCTACTAGTTTTTTATTAATAGACTGCTGAATCAACTCCCGAACCGTTTTATACTGTTGGATATTTTCGTAGTCCATTAGTTCAGCCAACCGTCCTCCTTCGTCATTTTCAATCAACCACTTCATAAAATCTTCTGGCGTTACATCAAGATGATGAGGCGTCAGATCATACAAGTTTTTAAACCCTGTAATAATCCGAAAAGCAAGCGACCGCCTTTCCAGTAAAATCTCCGGATGGTTACCCAACATAACAGAGAGTAGAGTAGTGCCAGATCGTTGTACGCCTACAATAAAAAAAGTTTGCATAATCAAAAACTAAAAAGAAAATAACGATTCAAAACCAAGCTATTTTCAAAAAAAATAAAACCTCTGCGCCCTCTGCGTCTCTGCGAGAAAAAAACCTTTAATGAATATTCAGCTCCGCGTGAAGCCAATCCCGATAGCGAGTAATTCCCTCCATAAAACTGAATTTCGGCGAATACCCCAACAATGCTTTTGCCTTATTAATGTCAGCATAAGTTTGTGGCACATCTCCGGGCTGCATCGGCAACTGATTGATAATCGCTTTTTTATCAAACACTGTTTCAATCGTCGAAATCATTTCACTCAAAGAAACCGTGCGGTGATTCCCCAAATTGATGATTTCATACATCGTGTCCCGATAATCCATCGCGCCCCGAATACCCGTCAGCAAGTCATCAATATAGGTATAGTCCCGTCGCGTACTACCATCACCAAACATTGGGATGGGCGTTCCTTCTTGTATCTTGTGAGCAAATTTATTAATTGCCAAATCTGGTCTTTGACGAGGCCCATACACCGTAAAAAAACGCAACGCCAAAAATCGAATGTCATACAAATGCGCATAGACATGTCCCAACAATTCACAGGATAATTTACTGCTCGCATACGGGCTGATCGGCAATAAATTTTGATCACTTTCTTTCCATGGTACATCGGGGTTGACACCATACACACTGCTAGAAGAGGCAAATACAAATTGCTTAATATCTTTTTCTTTCGCAAGCTCTAACATATTTTGCGTTCCCAATACATTCGCTTGCTGACAAGCCACCGGATTTTGGATAGAGGCGTGTACCCCTGCTTTGGCAGCAATATGTACCACCGTATCATACTGCCCCGATAGGTGCGACCGCATAGATTCTAAACTGCAAATATCCAGACGTAAAAAAGTGAAATTTGGCGACTTGAGCAGCAACTCTAAATTTCGTCGTTTTAATTTTTCGTTATAAAACGGATCAAAATTATCTATGACCGTCACGCGATAATTCGCTGCGATAAGCTGCTCTGCTAACGAGCTTCCAATAAATCCGGCTCCTCCGGTAATTAAAATATGTTGTTCAGTCATTTTTTTTATTTTATCAACATTCCTTACCTGCTGCGTACTAATTCATAAGCGCTAAAATACGATCAATCGCCTTGCCAGCTACCTGATCTGCATCAAAATTTTCCGAGAAATAGTTAGACGCATTGTTTGAATATTCTGGATAATTCTCTACCGTAAAAAAACGCATCGCATCAACCAAGGCGTCTGTGGACTGAGGCATAATAAGTCGACCCGTTTGCTCCTGTTCCACAATTTCTGGAATAGCTTTCCATTGCGTTGAGATTACCGGAAGTCCCAGCGAATAGGCTTCTACAATAGCACCCGGATATCCTTCTCCTTCATAGTAAGTGGGCAACACGAGTACATCATATTTTTGAAGGGTAGGAAGTACTGCTTCTTTTTCTAAAACACCTTGATAAATACCAGGATGTTGATCAAATATTTTTTGAAATTTATCCTCCTTTATCGGCCCATAAATATGTACGCAATAATCGTCGCTCAGGATTTTAGCCGCAGCCAATAAATGGTTGATTCCTTTTGCTTCATTGATATAGCCAAGATAGATAAATCTCTTTTGATAAGGGCGATCCCCTCGCAATACTTCGACAGGAGGTCGATCACGAGAAGTAGATAACTGAATAATGTTTGCACCGGAATCTGCGTAAAAATCGAGTAACTCCTGTGTTTGTAAAAAGAAAATATCAGCCTTTAAAATAGTGTTATTAAAAATCCATTTTTGCCATCCAGCATATCCAGCGGTATAATCTTTAATGTCCCCTCCAAAAGGACGAAAGATAAATTTATTACCCGTCAGTTTTGCCAATAGGTAGAGTATAGGCGCAAGATATTTTGTGCCGCCTCGACTGGAATTTAAAAATATAACTTGGGTAAAAGGAGCGGATAATAAGGCTTTTATTAAAACATAGAAAGGATTGAAATATCGCCGAAAATCGAGTAACCATTTTTGAGTATTCACCAATACAACAGGATATTGATTGCGATGCAAATAGTCGGTCAGATAACCGAACGAAATGGTCGCACCGCCTACCAGGTTGGCGCGGGTATTGGTCACTGGACCGAAGAGTAAAATTTTTAATTTTTTATCGCTCAAATCGCTCACGCCAATTTTTTCAATAAACTAACTGCACGATCCCGATAATTACTATCCTGCTTATCGGCCAACTCCATTAGTAAGTCTTGCGCTGCTTCTTGTTTATTTTGATTTAGATAAACACCCACTAATTGCCAAGTAGCCTGATCGTAATAAAGTGGTGCATTGATTCTTGCGCTTTGTAAATATTTTTCTGCTGCAAACCAGTCTTCTACCTTCGCCGCTGAAAGTCCGGCATAGTATGCTGCAATCGTATTATCAGGATGACGTTCGAGGGTGGTGACAAATGCCCGATAGCTGCTTTGATATTGTTTATTTTGAAAAGCTTCTAACCCATTTTGCAACGTCGCATCCGTCACCAACGAAGATTCTCCGGAACGCAATACACCAATTACAGAAGGAGTCGTATCCGAAAAATTAGCCGCAATCAAACGATCCATACTGCTATTTTCCCAATATAAATATCCGCCAACTGGAATGGCGAGTAAAAGCAAACTAGCCGCAATACGCATAGGCCATGCACGTCGTGCAGGCAACTGACGAACGACCGCAGGAGCCGCTTTTTCTGTTACTGTTCGCTTTAAAAAATCAGGCGCAGATAGTTCACCCACATTATGCGTATTCGCAAAACCCTCTACCGCATCGCTACACAACGGGCAATCCAATAAATGATTTTCAACGTCAAAACGATCATCCTCATTCAGGGTTTCCCCCAAATAAGCTTTAATTTGCTCCAACTTTAAACACTCAGATTTGACTAATAATTTATTCATCAGTACTGTATTTATTCATAAATCGGCCGACGATACGACTCAACAAATTGCCGAATCTTTCGCTTCCCATTTTGTAAATAACTTTTAACTTGTTTGTCACTATATCCTGTAGCCTTCACGATTTGCTGATAACTATGGCCTCCAAAAAAGAAGAGCTGGATACAGGTCTGCTGCTCTTCACCCAATAGCTTAATGGCCTCAATCACCAGTTCTTCCTCATTGGCAACGGGGGGAAGCGTCAGCGTTGTTCCCAGCTGTGCTTCCGCTGCATAATCAGGGGTAAAGGTACCGTTATTTTTATCGCTTTGTTGTATGGAATGCTTGATCTTGGCCAATACTTTTTGGCGACGCAGTCGCATCCCACATTCCGAATGGATGACGGAATAGAGCCAGGAATTGAAATTTAAAACGTTAGAATCAGGAATTTTTTGCATCAGCTTTTCGAAAATAACCGATACCACGTCTTCGCTCTCCTCTTTATCTTTTAAATATTTCAGGCAAGCGCCATATACCAGATGGCCATAGCGAAGGTATAATTCACTAATAATGCTGACCTCACCTGTCTCTCCATAGAGTTGACAGAGGGCCTCATCAGAGTAAGACTCGTACGTAAGGGCAGGAGTAGTTAGCATGGCTCAACGTATGTTCAGCATAAAACTAACAAAAGATAAGGAGACTAAAGAATTTTTACTGAAATTTAGCAGAACCGACAATATATTGGAGATGCATCATGTAATCCCGTTTTTTCTTGGCGGGTGCATGAACGAAGCAATCCATATAGATCAGTTCATCCTTTTCTTTATTTAAAATAAGGTAGCTAATAAAAGGCCCACCCATAAAATCATTTTCAATTTCCCAGATACCACGTGATTCAATCGCGTATGCACCGTTGAGGTCAATCGCCTTGGTCAGCATCGGCAGATCCACATCATTGGTCGTCATATAGGTATCTTTTATTTCGGTGCTGATATATTCTTTACCGAGTTGGTCACGGAGTTTTTTGATTCCCTCTTTGGTCAGTTGTGCTTCGCTGGTATAAGGTGTTTTGTGAATCATGATATTACTACTCAAAAATTGCGTTTCCTTACGAAGCCAAGTAGTTTTAGCATTTTCGGTAGCGACAAAGTAATCACTAGGAATTCGCATTTGCATACCATATCGTTTTTGAATTTTTTCTTTAACTAAATTATTTTCTCCACCAAAATACAGGGTAGCTTCAAACTGCTCTTCATCCGATTTATTAAATTTATTAGAAATTCCTGGGAAATTTTGCTGCATAGCAGTGACCAACGCCGCCTGTGATTGTGCAAATAAATAAACCAGTACCTGCCCCTGCGCCCACTTATCGTATCCTACTTTAATGTTGAAATCAGACTGTTCCTTTGCTTTACGCAAATTTTCCGGTCCAAGATCTTTGGTAATAGACGCAACCGTAGAAGAGCCTTTATCACCCAAATCACCCACAATCAAATATGCCCGTAGCTCCTTACGATAAGGGTCTGCATTGAGTTCCTCCGGGGTAAAATGCTGAAGGTCAAAAAGCGGTTCTGGCTGCGGAAGAATAGGGTAAGCCGCTGCAAAATAATGGCGGATAGAATCTCCCGTTTTTCCTTCCCACAAATCCTGATCCGCTACAACACACAACCGATTGGCCTGCCCAAAAGCATTCGTAGGCGCGCTGAATTTACTATTCATATCGTTGGCACATCCAGTCCAAAGACTAAGCACCAACAGACAAATAAAAGGGGTTTTGATAAGACCGAGCAGTTTGGCTACCATAATGAATTAATTTTTAATTTTTCGACGACTTTGATAACGAAGTTATTAAAATAACTTCAAGGGAGTAAATTCTTTGTTCAACTTCTAATACAAAGATGCAGGATCGCGGGTTTTTGGTGGGATTGATGATGTCATCCTTCGTAAAATGACAGATATTGGTCAAATTTATTTTATCAACATTCCTAAACATAGAATTACCTAATGGCTTGCTAGCAAATCATTAGGTAATTATTCAAAACTAACGCTTGGATGGGTCACTCAGTTAAAACAACCCCTCAATCACATTCTCCTCCGTGATGCCTTCCGCTTCCGCCTTATAATTACGAACGATACGGTGACGTAAGACAAGTTTGGCAATCGCCTGAACATCTTCAATGTCAGGACTATATTTACCATTAATGGCAGCATGGCATTTGGCACCCAAAACCAGGTATTGAGAGGCACGAGGACCAGCTCCCCAAGAAATGTAATTATTAACTTCAGCCGTAGCGCGCGGTGTATTTGGACGTGTTTTGGTCGCGAGTGAAACCGCATATTCCAACACATTATCCGCGATAGGAATTTTACGAATCAATTCCTGAAAGTACAAAATCTGTTGTCCAGTAACGATATGATTCAGGTCGTATTTTATGGTTTTGGTAGTCGCTTTTACTACCGCAATTTCTTCTTCATACGAAGGATAATCCAATGAAATATTAAACATAAAACGGTCTAACTGCGCTTCCGGCAACGGATAGGTTCCTTCCTGCTCAATTGGGTTCTGCGTAGCGAGTACGAAAAATGGAGCAGGTAATTGATGCCGCTGACCACTGATCGTAACAGAACGTTCCTGCATCGCTTCCAGTAGTGCCGCTTGTGTCTTAGGAGGTGTACGGTTAATCTCATCCGCAAGGACAATATTGGAAAATATAGGTCCTTTATTGAATTTGAATTGTCGGTTTTCACCCAAAATTTCAGATCCCGTAATATCGGAAGGCATCAAATCCGGCGTAAACTGAATCCGCTTAAACTCCAAATCCAACACCTTCGCAATGGTACTGACCAAAAGCGTCTTCGCCAAACCAGGTACTCCTACTAACAGGCTATGCCCATTGCTAAACATGGAAATAATAACGGCACGAACAACGTCCTCTTGTCCGATAATTACTTTGCCAATTTCCTGCGATAAATCTCGATAAGATTGGGCGAGGCCATCAACTGCTTCTACGTCGGTTTTATAAGCGATATCTTGCATGGGTACTAGGTGATTTTATTAAAATGGTACGTTGCGTACGATTACAAAAGTAATGGTTTTTAAGGAATATAGGATTTGAGAGAATCCACCCGTTTTAAACGTCAATTCTGGTAGGATTGTTTCGTGGAGTGCCCACACTCCCAAACCATATTGGAGGTCTTCCGTTTTACTCCTCGAAAATTATAATGCCACCACTCGGTACGGATGGATCGAAACCCATACTTTTCCATCGTAGATTTAAGCAAATCACGGTTGGCTTGCACCTCAGCGGTATGATTCGGATAGGTATGATGTCCACGAGGGCCAAAGTAGTCGAAAGGTGTTCCCATCTCCAATGTATCCCCTCCGAGGGTAGCAATCGTTAGGTCTACTGCGAGTCCCCGATTGTGCATGGAGCCTTTTTTAGGCGGCGTGACATAAGAGGCATTAGGCATGATATCCCAAAGGGCTTGCTGAACTGACCACGGCCGATAACAATCAAATAGCATGATGGTAAGGTTTTGCTTAAGAAATATTTGTTGCACTTTCAACAACGCATTCGCAGCATTGGGGTCAAGAAAGCAACGGGGACAATCATAGAGTTGTTCTTTAACAAAATTATCCTCTGTAGCGTATTTGAGATTGAGCATAAAATTAGAATCAAGGCGGATCAATTCCGTCCACTGAGTCGTATCATAATCAGGGGGAAGTATTTTTTTTATGGTAAAAATAGGAAGGGTATCAATAGCAAGAATAGAATCTTTATCAACTTGATTAGCAACTTCAACGGTTGGTGGAGGCGCAGAAGATTGACAGTGTAAAAAAGACAACCCGAAAAACAACAGCACGACCTTCATCAAATGATTCTCAAAAAAAAGATTGATACTGTTAACACTGATTAGCTGGAAACTCAAATTTTTAACTTATTTGATGGTTATTAATTTTATTCCCCCAATATCTCCGCTACTTTTGCCTCCAATTGTGGACCACGTAAATTTCTCGCGACAATCCGTCCCTCTTGATCCAACAATACCGTTGCCGGAACAGAGGTGACTGAATACAATTGGGCAACCTCATTTTTCCATCCACGTAAATCACTCACATGGTACCAGCTAAGTTTATCTTTGGCAATAGCTTTAAGCCAGGGACCTTTGCTTTTATCCAAGCTCACACCTAGGATCTCAAATCCTTTGTCCTTAAACCGATTATACATTTTTACAACATTAGGATTTTCTTTCCGACAAGGCCCACACCAGCTCGCCCAGAAATCAACTAATACTACTTTTCCACGTAATTCACTGAGCTTAATGGATTTACCTTCTGGATCATTTTGTGCAAAATCAGGTGCCACAGCTCCCGTAACAAAACTACCTGCCCGATTGACGGCTATCCGAAAATTATCAATCATAGAAGATTTTTCCGCTCCATATTTGTCAAGAAATAGATTACCATATTTAACGAAGCTAGGATGTGTTTTTGATTGTAATCCAATAGACATACCACCCAGTGCATATTTATACGCACGTCCTTCCGGATTGAACCTACCGAGTAACTGATCGAAGTGTCCGTGTAACGTAGCTTCAGGAATATTTTGCATGCTCAATACCGTTGCATAGTTTTTAGCTGCTTCAAAAAGATAAGGAATCTGATCGTAGTCAGAATGGTTTAAATCAGCAAACTTAAAGTACTCGTCAGCAAAATACTCGATTTCATTTTGATAACCACCTTGATTATTTTGGAAACTCAGATACGTATTTAACGCGGCCACTCGTGCGAGGTACGGACTGTATACTTGAAGCGTGTCTAAGTAATTTCGTTGTTGTTGATCTAGCTCAGCTAGCTTCTGCACGGCAATTTTAGCTTTCTCGGGGTTCCTCATGCTTTTCGCAAATTGCTGTCCCCGCTGACGTCGGTCATTATTGAATTTACCAATTTGTTGAATCACTTTACCATAAGCTACATTCAAACTAGAATTTGTAAACGCAGTAGACTGACGCAGATTTTTACAAGCTCCTTTCATCTCAACATCAGACTCCGTTCCGGCCAACAATGGCATTTTTTGCTTGCTGTTTTGACCAATATAATAAAACTGAGGACTCGCCGTCTTCGCCAATTCAAACTGAAAACTATCCTTTCCCAGAACAATCGCAGGCCCCAATTCCTTAAATCCCACTCCATCAAACTGATAGAGCTTAACAGGCTCCTCATCACAATTACTCAGATAAGCATTGACGGTCAAGGTGTTTTTTTCTTTACTGGTTGTAGTTCCAGCAACTTGCTGAGGGCCTTTACAGCCAAAAAGCAAGACAAGCGGCAAAAATATATAGAGGTATCGACGGATCATGATATTCGTTTTTAATCAGATGTAAAGATAATGAAATTTAGGAGGGAAATGGGACGCGTAATGCAAGACTCAAGACACCTCTTCCGTTATACCATATAAGCCCATCAACACTTTCTCTGCCGTCATTGGTGCAGAATACGCCATTTCTGTTGCTGGATTAAAAGCCATGACCGCATTGTACAAGGAGAAATAAGCACCGATGCCATACATCAGCGGTGGCTCTCCGACTGCCTTGGATTTTAGGATCGCTAGATCACTGCCCTCCGTTTCCAAATACTGTACGTCTACTTTTTTAGGAACAGAATAAATATCAGGAATTTTATAATTAGCCAAATTCCCAGACTTAAGTTCTCCCTTTTTATTGTAAATCAATTCTTCCAGCGTCATCCAGCCAATACCTTGCACCATGCCCCCTTCGATCTGTCCGAGGTCTACCGCAGGATTTAGGCTGGTACCAAAATCATGCACAATATTTCCTGCATCGAACTCGTAATTCCCTCGAATGCAATCCACCGTGCAAGTCAAAATCGCCGTACCATATACATGATACGCAAAAGGATGTCCTTGCAAAGTCGTTCGGTCAATATGGATACGTGGGGTAGCATAATGGCCTTTGGCACTCAAATTAATACGCTGCTGAAAAGCTAATAGAATAACTTTTTTCCAATCCATTTTTTTGCTGCCATCAAAAGAGCTGGCTAGTCCATTTTCAAAAATAATCGTATCCGCATCGTTAATATCCCATTCTTTAGCAAGCATCATTTTTAATCTGGAAAGTATTTGCTGACAAGCATCCAGTAATGCTTTTCCATTTAAGTCGGCAGTAGCACTAGCTGCGGAAGGGGAGGTGTTTGCAACACGGGTAGTATTGGTGGTTTCCAATTTGATCGCCAGAGTAGAAAGGCCAAAACTTACTGCCGCTACCTGAATCATTTTAGAACTTACTCCCTGTCTCATTTCAATAGCTCCCGTACTGATCCCCACACTCCCGTCACTGTACACGTGTACCAGTGCACGAGCATTGTTCATCATTGTATTGGTAAAAGAAATACCAAAACAAACGGGCATCAAGGCCAATCCTTTTTTACAATTTGGATGCTCCTGATTGTATGCGGTGATAGCTGCTTGTCGTTTTTCTATTTCATAATTTACCTTGGCTTGTTGCCAGCAATTACGAGCCTCACAATCCTCCGTTTTTTGTCCGTACAAAAATTCCGATCCTTCATTCAGTAGATTTTTTTCCTGAATGACAGGAGCAGGTATTCCAATAATTCGTGCCGCTTTATGAATCGCCGCTTCAATAACAAACATCCCCTGCGGCCCACCAAATCCACGAAAAGCCGTATTCGGTGGCAAATTCGTTCGGCAGGAATAAGCGGATACATTTACATTGGGAACAAAATAACTATTGGTGGAATGGAATACGGTACGCTGTAAAACTGCTGGAGATAAATCCGCTGCTGCTCCACCATTTTGATAGTATTGGGCTTCATAAGCCAAAATATTATAGTCCGCGTCCAATCCAATTTTATAACTACTCTTATAAGGATGCCGCTTACCAGTCATCTGTAAATCCTCGCCTCGCTCCAAAATATATTTAACAGGTCGACCTAGTAAATGCGTAGCCAATGCAACCATCGCCGCCCAAGGAGAAGCTTGATCTTCCTTTCCTCCAAAACCACCACCAATACGATTGACATCGACTTCAATTTGATTCATCGTACAGCCAAGGACTTTGGCTACCGTACGCTGTACTGCCGTCGGTCCTTGGGTAGAACTGAAAATTTTTATACTGCGATCTCCATTGGGAATCGCGTAAGCACCTTGTGTTTCCAGATAGACATGTTCCTGTCCACCAGATTCTGCTTCTCCTTCTACAATATATTTACACTTAGAAAAAGCAGTAGTAGTGTCTCCCTTTTTACAATGAATAGGATCGCTCAGAAAGTGTCCGGCTTCATAAGCTTCCACGGGGTCTACAATAATTTTTTTAGTCGTAATGTCCACTTCGATTAACTGACAAGCATGGTGCGCAATAACATCTGTTTCAGCTATTATTATTAGAATTGGCATCCCGATAAAATCTACTTCCTTTTCGGCTAGTAAGGGCTCATCGGCAATAATTCCTCCCACTTGATTTTGTCCCGGAATATCACGGTAGCTAATGATTCGGACTACACCCGGAAGATGCTCGGCCTTGGTCGTATCTATTTTATTGATGGTGCCGTGGGCTACTTTAGCCGCATAAACTTTGGCAAATAAAGTGCCGGACAATTCTGGTAAATCATCTAGATACTGTGTCTTGCCAGTGACGTGTAAGGGCGCATCTACGCTAAAGGATTTCTTTTCTTTTTTCTTTGTAGAAGGGATCATCATACCGTAATTATTTTTTGTAAATCGAGTGGAGCGTCGGTTGTTTTTATTTTTAAAAATTGAGCAATAAAAAGCTGGCGGGCAAGCAATCGTTTGTAAGTAGCAGAGCCACGTGCATCACTAATCGGTGTGATTTCCTTATTTAAAACAGGCAGACATTTTTGAAGAAGATCATTTGTTAGTTTTTTTCCTTTTAAAAAATCACTCGTTTTGTGGAGATACATAGGAATCGGCCCTACACCGCCAACAGCGAGATGAGCAGATTGAATAACCTGATCGGAGATGTCCAGCGTAGCGGCAAAGTTGACACTAGCAATATCAAAATATTTCCGTTGGCTTACTTTTTCAAAATGCACAGACATTGTCTCCGTAGGAATCTTAAATTTTATTTGTTCTACAATTTCGCCTTCGCGTAAATCTGTTTTTTTATAATCCAAATAAAAATCCCGTAACGGTAAATTTCTTTTCACACCATTTTTTTCAACTACCAATGTACTGTCGAGTGCGAGCAGCAAAATGGTAAAGTCACCAATCGGAGAAGCATTGACGAGGTTGCCACCAATGGTGGCCATGTTACGAATTTGAGTGGAAGACAATAATTTAAATATATAGTCAGCATCAGGTAAAGCTTTTTTAAAAATAGCAGAACGCCCCAAGTCTCCCATCGTCAAAGCAGCACCGAATGTACAAATCCCACCACTTATATCAATACCGTTAAGTGATGCCTGATCGTAAAGTGGTAAAACTGCATTTTCATACATTTTATAAGGACGTTGCACATATAAATCTGTACCACCACCCAGTTTTACTTGGCCATTTTTCTTGTACGCTGGTTTTTCTAATTTAGATAACCGACTGGGAATAGCATTAAAATAGGAGGGAATAAAATCTTTTGCTACTAAGTTAGAAATACTCAACTCCGGCACCTCGCGATTGACCCGTTCGAGAATAACATCGGCAGCCCGCTCGATGCTCTTATATCCTGTACATCGACAAATGTTTCCGTCAATAGATGCGATGATTCCCTCGCGGGAAATACGGACATTGGCAATCAAATAGCCAGATAAAGAGACGACAAATCCCGGTGTGCAAAATCCGCATTGCGTTCCGTATTGATCGACCATGGCTTGTTGGACAGGAGAGAGCTGCTCCATATTCAATCCTTCAATCGTTACAATATGTTTGCCCTGTGCATTGACAAGAGGCGTGATACAGGAGGTCATAGATTGGTAGAATATCCTGTCCTTTCGTAGTTCACCTACCAGGACAGAGCATGCGCCACATTCTCCTTCTTTACAAACTAATTTACTGCCCTTGAGCTGTTGGTTTTTACGAATAAAATCCAATAGCGCCATACCGGGAGGAGCATCTGTTTGTATGGTTTGTTGGTTGAGAATAAAGCTAATCATAGCTCTAAAGGTAAAAAAAAATGAGAAAAGAAAGTCAGTAGTAAGTTTAGAGAGGCCATTACTTACTGCTGAAATAGGTGAGATAAAAGAGAGAATGGCAGTTTGGACAAGTTTTTGATATATTAATTTATAATAATGTATTAAACGTTAAATCATCACATAAAAATGCCTCCCATGCACAAAAAAATTCTCTACTCCTTGCTGATACAGCGGGTATCTCTATTCCTATTCTTTTCTTTTCTGGTGACTATGACCCTAACGGCTCAATGCCTTCAAGGTGACTGTCTGAATGGTCAGGGTACTTTTGTTTACCCCAGTGGCTCTAAATATATCGGCAACTTCAAAAATGGAGAAATCCATGGACAAGGAGTCTGCAATTATGCAGACGGTAGCCAGTACGAGGGGCAGTGGAGTCATCGTTTTCCGCAAGGAAAGGGTACTAAAACCTACCCCGATGGTACACAACGCACAGGCCAATGGTATCAGGGGCAACCGGTAGATGCTAAAGGTCAAATACTTGAATTAACCGCTCGTGGTGACGGCGCCGTAGCAACCAACGATATACAATCTGGTTGCGTACAGGGCGACTGCGATGGTGGATATGGCACTTACGTATACATTGATGGAAGCAAGTATGAAGGCCAGTTTCGCAATGGAAGACTCCACGGGCAAGGCACCTGGTTTTATACCGATGGTGATAAGTTTACAGGTGGGTTTAAAAATAATTATTCTCATGGCGATGGAATTATCTATCACGCGGATGGTCGAGAAACAGCCGGCCATTGGGTAAATGGTGAATATCGTGAACCTGCTGCACCAGTAGCAGCAAAGGAAGGTTGTATAGAAGGCAACTGTAAAAATGGAATTGGTACCTTTATTTATGAAGAAGGAGCCGCAAAATATATGGGCGAATTTAAAGATCAATTTCCCCACGGAACAGGTACTTGCTATTATGCCAACGGCGAAAAATACGAAGGCGAATGGAACCAAGGCAGCTTCAGTGGAAATGGAACCTTGTTTATGCTCGATGGCTCGAAAGTCAACGGACTCTGGAAAGAAGGGACTTACATTGGACTTCCTACCTCCGGTGAGGGTAGAACAAGTGAGGCAGCACCTCCTATTAATGCGGGATTAGATGCTTCCGGAAAAAGTACCAAAGTATGGGCTGTACTCATCGGTGTTTCTAACTATAGCCACATGCCCGCACTCAAGTATACAGACGATGATGCCTACCGGATTTTCGCTCACCTCAAAAGTCCCGAAGGAGGCGCACTGGATGATGGTCAGATCCAAATTTTGATTGATGACGATGCTACTCACGCAAAAATTAAATCTACTATGCAAACGGTTTTTTCAAAAGCAGGTCCCAATGATTTAATTATGCTCTACTTCTCCGGTCACGGACTGAACGGCTCTTTTCTGCCTATTGATTTCGATGGTTTTAATAATAAACTATTGCATGAGGAAGTTAAAGAAATACTCGATCAGAGTCCTGCAAAATATAAAATTTGTATTGCAGATGCTTGCCACTCTGGAAGTATGCTAGCGAGTAGAGGTACGATTTCTGAAACCCTTGACCGATACTATCGCACCCTCGCACAGGCCAAACCCGGAACGGCATTAATCATGTCTTCCAAGTCTACTGAAACGTCTTTAGAATCCAGTGGATTACGCCAGGGGGTATTTAGCCACTTCCTGATTCGCGGACTACGTGGTGAAGCAGATAGGACCACAGACGGGGTCGTTTCTATACAGGAATTATACAGCTATATTTTTGAAAATGTACGATCTTATACCGGAATGCGACAGTCACCAGTAATATTGGGTGAGTACGACGATAGCATGACGATATCCGTAGTACGAGAATAAAAAATATTTTTAAATTAAGAATAACTAATTTATTTTATCAACATTCCTTAACAGCCTTCTCTCAATTTGAAAGAGTAGGCTGTTTTATTAAATAATAAAAATGGTAATACTTATTGATTTTAGACGATAAAAAAGCCCTGTTCATCTGGAAAATTTGCTAAATCATTATAAGATGAGGTTCTTTGTGAGAGAATATTTTTTATAAAAAATAAAATTCCTTATTATGAAAGAGAAGAAAGGCATTTCCATTAATGGTTGGTTAGTTGCGATTGTACTGCTGGTCATCGTTGTTTTCGTAGCTATGAAATTTCTTGGCAATCCAAGTACACTGGATCGACCGGAGAATATGGCCTATATTATTCCCACCGGAATTTTTACTTTATTCATGATGCGTGGTCTTTATGTGGTGGAACCCAATGAGGCAGTGATTCAAATGTTTTATGGTAGCTATATAGGGACTGACAAACAGGATGGTTTTCGTTGGACGGTTCCTTTTTTTAAAAGAACGCGTGCCAGCCTTCGGGTACAGGATTTTGAAACAGAAATGATCAAAGTCAACGACCTCAACGGAAATCCTATTGAGATCAGCGCTATTGTTATCTGGCGAATCAAGGATACCTACGCCGCTTATTTTGATGTAGAAAATTTTGCGCAGTTTCTCACTCGACAAAGTGTTGCTGCCCTCCGTGGCCTGGCTATGAAATATCCCTATGAAGCCAGCGAAGAATATGGACATTCTCTTATCACTCATACCGAAGAAGTCGCCGAAAACCTAAAAGTAGAAGTACAACTAAAGCTCGATCAGGCCGGGATTGAAATCCTTGAAAGCCGGATTAACCACCTCAGCTATGCCCGCGAAATCGCCGCTGCTATGTTACAGCGTCAACAAGCCAGCGCGATTATTTCGGCGCGCAGCCAAATCGTAGAAGGCGCAGTAGGTATGGTGGATATGGCCATTCAGCAGTTGGAAGAAAAGGAGATCGTCAGATTTACCCCAGAAGACAAACGTAAGTTGGTCACCAATTTACTCGTCGTACTCTGTAGCGATCAGGGCACACAACCCATAATTGAAACGGGCGGACTGTAAATTCCCCACTGCCCCCTTTAAATTTTTTGTATTTTCGCGGAAAATAAGGAACACACTATGATTTCTTACATTAAAGGGGCTATTACGTACAAAAATCCAACGTTTGTCATTATCGAAACCGGAGGAATCGGCTATCATGTCAACGTGAGCCTGCATACTTATGCGCAGATTGAAAAACTGGAGCAGGTAAAAATCCTCATCCACCAACACATCAAGGAAGACAGTAACACACTTTATGGATTTAACGAGGAAGCGGAACGTAGCTTATTCGTTCTCTTGATTTCTGTTTCAGGAATCGGCCCTAATACAGCCAGAGTTGTACTCAGCAGCATGACACCAGAGGAAGTGCAATCGTCCATTTTAGGCGAAGATGTGGCAGCCTTTAACCGGGTCAAAGGAATCGGCCCTAAAACGGCAAAACGAATCATTTTAGACCTAAAAGATAAAGTGATGAAAGATTCAGGGAATTCAGCAGCCAATTTTAGCCCACAGGACAATACTTTAAGAGAGGAGGCGTTATCTGCTCTAGTGGCGTTAGGATTTGCAAAAGTTACTATACAGAAAGCTTTAAATAAAATTTTACGAGAAGATAAATTCACCAGCGTAGAACAGTTAATCAAAGTAGCACTGAAACAACTTTCTTAGCCACATAAATTCATCCTTCTTCTTTCAGACAACCGTTCCGATTTTTTTCACATAACCAATATGCTTTGTCCTTACAAGATGGTTAACTTCCCCAACAGGTTGTTACAACTTATTTGGCTGTTTTTCGTAAGAACATAGAAGACTTATATATTAAATTGTCAATTGTGTGTTTTGAAAAGCTGATTATGAAAAGGAAAGTATTTTTGTGTAGATCAAAATAGCCATGAAAAACTGGAGGCAGACAGATTTTAGAAAATATTTTAGCAGGAAGAGAACGACTCATTTAACAACTTCTACCATCAAAAGGTATAAAATGTCAGCTTCCAAACGTTAAAAAATTAACTATCAGGACTACTAAGACCTAAAAAAGACGTTAGACTTCAAGCGGTACGTTTGTTAGCCGCTTTATTCTTTGCACTGAAATCGATTATGAAAATAAAAAATTTACTCCTACCGGTAATTCTTTGCTTTGGTTTGATCAGTTCAGCGATGGCTACTATGCCAGCTGGTGACGATCTTAAGAACCCCTATGGTCCTGAAGTTGTTCTTCAGGATACCCTCCCTCCGGTAACAGAACGCTACGGAGATCATATCTCCAACTCAGCCAACAATCCATTCGACTTGACCGATCCTTCCGTCATAGACAAGGACGTCAGCTACGATCCGGAAACGGGACTCTACATCATCACGGAAACAGTAGGCGAAGATTATTTCCGAATGCCTACCTATATGACCTTCGATGAATACTTGGAGTACCGCGCACAACGGGAAGAGCAAGCCTATTTTGACCGACTGGCCGGCGTAGGAAAACGAGATGGAAAAATTTCCAGCAGAGATGACCCCTTAAGTAAAATTGATGTCAAAGAAAGCTTGGTCGATCGACTCTTCGGTGGTACGGGCGTAGATATTCGTCCTCAAGGGAATATTGACCTAACCTTTGGGGTAGATTTTCAGCGTACTGAAAACCCCGAATGGACAGTTCGTCAGCAAAGAACAGGGGGATTCGATTTTGATATGCAAATCGAAATGAGCGTAGAGGCTTCTATCGGCGAAAAGCTAAGAATGAGCACCAACTATAATACGCAGGCAACATTTGATTTTCAGAATACCATGAAACTTGATTATGATGCAGATGCCTTTAATGAAGATGACATCATCAAAACCATCGAACTAGGTAACGTTAGTTTCCCACTCCGCTCCAACTTAATCAAAGGAAGTCAAAGTCTTTTCGGTATCCACACCGAGCTACAGTTTGGCCGACTAAAACTAGGACTGGTCGCTTCTCAACAAAAATCACAACGTCAAAATATCCGAATCGAAGGAGGTAGTCAGGTGCAGGAATTTGAAGTCCGTGCGGATGAATATGATGAAAATCGACACTTCTTCCTTACGCACTATAACCGAAGTACCTTTGAAGAGTCATTGGAAAATCTACCGCAGATCAAGACCTTGTTTAAGATCACCAGAATGGAAGTCTGGATCACCAATGACCGGAACGAAGTAGAGAATATCCGTGATATTGTCGCCATCTCCGATATCGGAGAACCCGCTTTATTGACAAATGAAACGCCTCAATATGGTACGCCTCCTCCTATTCGTCACCGCGATATCGATGGGAACGGATTACCAGGTATTGACTTATCTAATAATATAGGTGCCAATGATATCCTCTCTGATCTGACTGTGGATTCGGATGCGCGTAGCCTAGACAACGCTGTGGCTAGCTTGATCGGAAAAGGTTTTCAGCAAAGTAAAGACTTTGAGAAGGTAAGTGCCCGATTGCTTAGCCCCAATGAATATACCTATAACTCAGATCTTGGGTTTGTTTCTTTAAATGTAAATCTTCGCCCCGATCAGGTACTGGCCGTTTCATTTGAATATGATTATAATGGCGTAACCTATCAGGTGGGAGAACTCACCAAAGAAGGTGCTGGTAATGATCCAGATGGAGGCCTGACGGTTTTGTTTACAAAAATGCTGAAAAGTACGACGCAGCGAGTCGATGTGGCTACCTGGGATTTGATGATGAAAAACCATTACAACATTGGTGCTTTTCAAGTGAATCCTGATGATTTTATTTTTGATATCTTTTATGATGATCCCGGTAAGGCACCTAAACGGTTTATTCCAGAACGTAGCGATCAACCCCTACTGCGAATCTTTAATCTGGATCGATTAAACGTACAGGGTGATCCTTGTCCTGATGGTATTTTTGATTTCGTTCCGAACCTAACCATCAATCCAAGAAACGGACGAATCATGTTCCCCGTACTTGAACCCTTCGGTAGTTCGCTAGAAGAATCACTCGCCAATTTACCCGACCCATTACTCGATACTTCTTACATTTATAATGAGCTTTACGATCGAACCATCGTTCAGGCAAGAGAATTTACAGAGAAAAATCGCTTTGTACTAACCGGATCTTATAAATCAAGTGTGTCCTCTGAAATTTCACTCGGAGCATTTAACTTGCCAGAAGGATCTGTTACCGTAAGAGCAGGTGGTCGGGTACTCGTTCCCGGACAGGATTATGATATCGATTATAATATCGGTCGAATCAAAATTCTTAACGACGGTGTACTTAATTCAGGAACTCCCGTGGATGTAAGTTTTGAAGATAATACTTTGTTTGGGGTGCAAACCAGAACTATGTTAGGGGTGCGTGCGGATTACGAAGTTAATAAACACCTAAACCTTGGAGCGACTTATATGCGCCTCTTCGAACGACCCTTTACTCAAAAAGTAAATATTGGAGATGACCCGATCAATAATAGAGTAGTAGGGCTGGACATTAATTATAGTAAAGAAGTACCGTTTATCACTAAGATGGTAGACGCCATTCCTTTTATAGAAACGAAAGAACCTTCCAGCGTCAACTTTACAGCGGAAGTAGCAGCACTAAAGCCCAGCCATTCCAAAGCCATCAACATCGGCTCGACCGAAGAAGGGGATAAAGGAGGAACCGTTTATATTGATGATTTTGAAGGAACGACAAGCAATAATGATCTAAGAACGCCTGCCAATCGTTGGTTTATCGCTTCGGTAC